>Ga0302326_10007169_pt1 | contig 24907 bp, 16 predicted proteins | sample Palsa_T0_3_FD_202264 | JGI IMG/M metagenome (GOLD analysis project Ga0302326, IMG submission 202264) | Peat permafrost microbial communities from Stordalen Mire near Abisko, Sweden - Palsa_T0_3 | ecosystem: Environmental > Terrestrial > Soil > Palsa > Peat permafrost | place: Sweden: Abisko... | reverse complement strand
GAAATCAATCGCATTCAGACCAGGCAGAGGCTCAATGACGTGGTGAATACCGGCATGCCGGGCTTCATTCCACGAGTTAAATCAACATAAAGCCAAACAACATCTGGAGCGGCATATGCAAGAAGAACAAATACGTGAAGCCCTGAATGCGCACTGGCATGCGTCGGCAGTCGGCGATGTAAATGCGGAACACGATATTTACGTTGACGATGCCATTTGTGAGTATCCGCAGTCAGGCGAGCGAATCCTCGGGCGAGCCAATTTACAGGCCTTGCGGAGTCATCATCCCGGCAGACCGTCAGGTTTCAACGTCAAGCGAATTCTAGGAAAAGGCGACCTCTGGATTACGGAATACACAATCATCTACCAGGGTCGACCGGCTTACACGGTGAGTATTATGGAGTTTCGCAACGGTAAGGTCGTTCGCGAAACACAGTATTTCGCGGATCCCTTCGAGGCGCCCGCCTGGCGAAGCCAATGGGTTCAGCAAATCACGTGACGCCGAGTTGAAGTAGGATTCGTACGGACGTGCCGGCTTGCGTGCATCGACAATCCTCTCGACGAATCGCCCCTGGCCTCATGGACGTTCTCGGGGACTGATTGTGCCTGCCGGACTGAGACGGGTAATTTGAGCCGGGCAATTCCGGAGTGATCCCCCAGTGATTTATCGGGGCTCTTTAGGGTGGGAACCTTCGAAAATGCTCTGGTATCTGTCTGTGGCCCAAAACTTACGTTGACTTTCGACCGGGCAATTCATACATTCTAGTAATCCAACGCAGCACAGTCGATGCAATAGCCACCTTAATTGATTTATCGAAAAGGGGTTTGACTATGAAACGCACGATGGTTGGCATGAATTGTCCTGGATCGGTGGAAGGCTCAACCGATAGAAAATCCTACAAAATACTCCTTCTCGTTTCTGTATGCGTTCTCATGCTGATGGCCTCGCCGGCTATGTATGGGCAGGCGACTGGAAGCATCTCAGGCAATGTCCTCGATAAATCCGGATCGGGTGTTGTTGGAGCTACCGTCATCGCTACTTCTCAGGGAACCGGCCTCGCTCGAGAGGGAAAGACGGACAGTGCGGGACACTATCTGATTCCTTTACTGCCTGTTGGGACTTACACCGTGCACGTCGATGCGTCGGGATTTCAAAGCGCTGAATCCAAGGATCTGCATCTTCAGGTTGATGAAGCCCGCGAGCTCGATTTTTCGCTTGTACCGGGCACCGTCGTCACTACGGTGGCGGTTTCGGGTGACGCTGTTGCTGTCGAGACGGCCAGTCCATCTCTCGGACAGGTCATTACGTCGCAGGAAGTGTCGCAACTGCCCTTGAATGGCCGCGATTTCGTGCAACTCGCCACGCTCACCGCCGGCGCTACGGCAGAGACCAACCCCAACAGCTTTTTCACCTCCGCCGCAAGCAGCGAGGTGGCCGCGCGCGGTCCCTTCTCGTTATCGGTAGGCGGCTCCCGCCCCAACAGCACCGATTGGCTGCTCGACGGAGTCGACAACAACGAGCTGACTTCGGGCGGCATTTCGATCTTAGCTTCGATCGACGACATTCAAGAATTCAAGGTTCTCACCTACACCTACTCCGCTGAATATGGCACCCGCGCAGGCCCGACTGTACTGATCACGACAAAATCCGGCACCAACCAGATTCACGGGACGCTCTATGAATTCGTGCGCAACACGGACCTCGACGCCAAGAGCTACTTTGCCGCCTCCGCAGAAAAATTCAACCTGAACGAGTTTGGCGGGGCTGTCGGCGGACCCATCCGTAAAGATAAGACCTTTCTCTTTATCGACGGCGAGCAAAAGGATCAACTCCACGGCATTACCTTTACCGGCCTGCTGCCCTCGCTGGCCATGCGCACCGGCGACTTCTCCGCGGACCCGTTTGGCAATCCCATTCCAGTTGGCGCGATCGTGAACCCCAACATGTTTGGCGCGGCCAATCCCGACTTCCAGTGCGACAGTATGGGGAATCCTTTGCCTGCCAACTCGAACGGAAGCCAGAGTCCCGGCGTTAACTGCAACAAGATCCCCGCCGGCTTGATCAACCCCATCGGTAAGGCCATGATCAACCTGTATCCGACTAACCTGGTCAACGCCGGAAACCCCAACGCGAGCTATAACTTCGTCAACTCGCCGGTGCGCCAACTGTACGACACCAAGTTCGATGGCCGTCTCGATCACACCATTTCCGCCAAGGACAGCCTCTTCGGCCGCTTCAGCTATGAGCAGGCATTCTCGTATGTCCCGGGCGGCGGTGGGCCGGGGAGCTTTGCCGAAGCCAACGACTTCGGCAGCAACCAGCGCATCCTCAACCACGCCCGTAACGCAGCCATAGGTGAGACCCATGTCTTCTCGCCGACGATGGTCAACCAGGCCAGCTTCGGCTACAACCGCATCTTCGACTACATCAAATCGCAGGGCACGGGAAGCTGCGAGTCCGCCATCCTCGGCATTCCCGGCGCCAACCTTGGATGCTCCGGTGTAACTTGCCAGCCCGGCGCCTACAGTTGCGGACTGGTTTCGACGGACTTCGCGAGTAACTATTGGGCTCTTGGCGATCGCGGCTACGCTCCGTTTCAGGGTGGAACCGACATCTACTCCTTCCGTGACGATTTGGATATCATCGTCCGCAAACATGACCTGCATGTAGGCATCGACTTCCGCGGCAATCAAATGAATGTGGGCACGGAGGCTTTCCAGGATGGCTTTTGGCTGGTGGGCGCCACCGGGTTTACTTATACCGGCAGTCCGCAGGCCGATTTCCTGCTCGGTCTTACCGGCGGGGGCATTCATGATCAGACCTACGGCTTCACCGTTACTGGGCGCCGCTGGGAGATCTATCGCCCATTCATTGAGGACGATTGGCGCGTGACCTCGTCGCTTACCCTCAACCTCGGTCTGGCATGGGACCTAACCACTCCGGTCACCGAGGTGCATAACCGCCTGGCCGACTACATTCCCACGACCGGCCAACTTCTGATTGCCGGCCAGAATGGCGTCAGCGACTCGGCTGGCGTACAAATGGACAAGACCGCTCTCGAACCTCGCGTCGGCCTGGCATGGAAGGTCTTTGGCAGCGCCAAGACCGTCCTTCACGCCGGTTATGCGCTCTTCCACGACTCAGCCTGGAGCCAGGGCGCACAGGGCTTGTGGCAAAACCCGCCATTCCTAGGCGAGACTGATAACTTCCCCACGTTTTCCCCCGCCTGCCCCACATATGCGACCTCGGCGTATGCTACCGGCTCGACGAATGCCTCGTATTGCTCCGGCCTTGCTACGAACGCGGGTGCCACCGTGACTCCGGTGAACCTTTCGAGCGGTTTCGCATTGATTCCAACGCCCCCAACCACTGCGAACTTTCAAGGCACGTTCTACTACGAGCCGACCAACCTCAAGATGGGCCGGGTACAGCAATTCAACCTCAACATCCAGACTCAGCTGCCTGGCAACCTTGTATTTACCGAAGGCTATGCCGGCTCTCGCGGTACGCACATTCTGGTCTCGGGCAACAGCCTCAACACCAGCAGCCCCACCGCCTGCGGCACGGTGGGCGGCTACACTCTCGGCTGCCTGCCCGGCGGCGCGCCGTATGTGGCACCTTATACCGTGCCCGATTACAACGCCATCGATCTCTTCGGGGACGTAGGCAAGACCAACTACGACTCTCTTGAAACCAAGTTGGAAACCAAGGCACCCAAATACGGCCTCTACGCTCTGATTGCCTATACCTGGTCTCACACGTTTGACAACGGATTATCCGACGGTCTTGGCTCTGAGCTCAGCGCACCTTTCTTCCCGCTTCCCAACTGGCAGCATCTGGATTGGGCCCTGTCGCAGATCAATCTCGCGGATAGCTTCACCGGCAGCGTGATTTACGATCTGCCCTTCGGCCACGGAAAGCAATTCGGCAGTAGTTGGAACAAACTGACCGACGCAGCTCTGGGCGGATTCCAATTGACGCTGATCGAGAGAATCTCTTCCGGGTTTCCCGTCCCTCTCATTGACTCCGACAATGCGTCGGGGGCCGGCTTCTCGAATGGCGGCAATGACAACAATTACAACCGGCCGAACGAGGTCGCCAATTGCGACGCCACCAAAGCGAACCACGGCGAGCTGCAGTGGATTAACTCCTCCTGCTTTGTCGCACCCGTCCCCGGCGAGTTGGGCAACGCCAGGCGCGTTCCGGTCAGTGGGCCCGGTTTCATCAACACCGACTTCTCCGTCATCAAGCAGTTCCCGCTGGCTCGTGAAGGAATGGGCCTGAACTTTCGCGCGGAGTTCTTCAACCTCTTCAATCATCCACAGTTCGGCATGCCGGTCAACGACATCAATGCCACGGGATTCGGTGCGGTGAACTCCACCGTGAACAATCCTCGCCTTATCCAACTGGCCCTCAAACTTACTTTCTGAAGGCAACAGGTCTAAATTTCCAGTGTCACGTCTCCAAAGTTCGTCGCATATTCCGAAGATGCAGTGAGTTGCCAACTTAAACAAACAGCAGGTCCTTCGCTGCGCTCAGGATGATAATTTTTATGATGAAAACTTTAGAGACATGACACCAGGGCGGACTGCGTTAATACATGAGCTTCAAGACGGCGGAAGTGGGGAAGACGGAGTTGGAGCGATGGATATCGCCGCCGGTGCCGATGCCGGAGAGGGTGAATCCGTAGAGCCATTCCGAGTCGTCGCGTAGCGTACCGAGGGCGAAGCGTCGATAGCCGACGTTGATGCCGCAGCATTTCCAGTTGTAGATGGCTTCGACGCCGCCGTACTGGAGAGCGCTGTTGGTGAGGTCATAGCTGCTGTTAAGGCCGATGCTCAGGCCTACATCCGATGGCTTGCCAAAGTAGACGAAGGGCTGGATCAGGTGGCTTTGGATTGTTGAGGCCGAGCTGCCGTTTTCATCCACGGCGTTGAGCAGGGCTGTGTTGATGCCGGCGGTGGTGCGTCCCCAGCTGTAGCCGGCGAAGAGGTTGTCAGAGCTGAGGCGTCCGGCGATGGTGTCGTAATCGAGATCCCACTCGACGCGGAGGTTGTCGATGGCGTCGAAGCGCAAGCGCGAGATGATGGGCGCGATGTTGCGCGGCGAGGTGAGGAAGGCTACGCCGGTCATGTCGAGAGTGGAATCGAAGACATTGCGACGGCCGGGGATGATCGCTCCGCCGAAGGTGGGGTCGATGTAGAACTTTTGCGCGATCTGCCAGGTGATCCATTCGCGTGAGGGAGCGGGGCAGCCTGCTGTCTGCTCCGGTGACTCGTGTTTTGAGTCCTGATTCTTCGATTCTTCTTTTGAGGTTGTGGTGGTTGTCTGGTCTGGCTTTTGTTGAGTGAGCTGGGCGTCGCAGGGTTTGGCTACGATGGGCTTCATGTAGAAGCGCTGGGTGAGCGAGAAGCCAGCCTCGTTGGTGTCTGTGGCGATGTCTGCGGTGTCGAAGTGGAGGATCTGCTGGGCGTTGTTGATGCCGGTGACATAGCGGTAGAAGATTTCAGGCTCAATGACGTGGCGGAGCTGGCGATTCCAGCGGTGAAGCATGAAGTCGCGTTCGAGGGCCGGTGGACGCACGTCGATCGAGGCTTCGACGTCGGAACGGTTAATCGGAGTGTGATGGACGTAGGGAACGCCGCCGAAGTGCGTGCCGGTCAGGTCGGGTGTCTGGCTGGCGGTGTATTGGGTGGTGCGGACGGCGGCTTCGGGCAGTATCTGCCATTGGCCGAGATGAATGGGCCATTCGAGGTGCGGGTAGAAATCTACGCGGCCTACATCGCGGGCCTGGAAGTGGGGTTCGGAGCGGTCGAGATCGGCGATGGACGAGCCGACGCCCCAATAGACTGGCGCGGAGCCGGAGATCAGGGGGCGGTCTTCGGAGTCGAAGCGGACGCTGGGCAGGTGGAGGACGCGGACTTCGGGCACGCTGATGACCGGAGCGCCGTCGGAGCTGGTGTCGCCGGCAAAACTCTGGAAGCGATCGAGCGAGACGGACGGGATGAAGCCGTTGTGGTTATGGCTGTATGCGAGGTCGCTCTGCACTTCAGAACTGGTGGCGGTGGCCAGGTTTTCGTCGAAGGCGAGGCGGTAGATGTAGCTGGAGAGATATTCGACTGAGCCGGCGATGCGGGTTTCAGGGCCGAAATACTTGCGCCCCCCGGCGGTGATGTCGGCACCTCCCTGATTTTCGAGGGTGGGCGTTGTGGCGGGCGGAATGACTTCTTCAATGCCGCGATCGATCAACGCATCCCAGCGAATGTTGAGTGCGTCGAAGCCGGGCCCTTTGTAGCGGAAGTCGCCATTGGGAGCATAGCCGCGCTTGCTCCAGTATTGCGCGCCAGCTAACAGGTCCATGCTGCGGTTGATGACCCAGTACATCTGCTCCCCGATGACCAGGCCTTTTACGCTGGAGTTTTCGAAGCCGTCGAGCATAATTCCCGATTCTCTGCCTGTGTCGTCGAGGTTGTGCTGGACGAAGGGGAAATAGAAGAGCGGAATCTTCAAAAACTCGAAGATGCTGTTGTGGGTGGTGGCTTTGTTATTGGCTACGTCGATGGCGCGGGAGATGATTTGCCAATCCGGCTTGGGCAGGCGGCAGGAGGTCATGGAGCCATCTACGATGTGGTAGATGCCCTGACCAGCCTGGTCTTCGCCGGTTTGAATGAGGACGCGGCCGGTGAAGAGGAACGGATCGGGGGTGCTGTAGATCAGGGTCTTGCCGATGCGACGCACCCCGAAGCTGCCTGTGACGTCGTAGAAGCGGGCGGTGTGGTCTTCGAGGTGCATTTCGCCGTGGCTGGCGGTTAGGACGGAGTCGTTGGGTCCGCCTTCGAGTTGCAGATTGCCCTCGGCTTCCACGGTGGAGGTGGAGTGGTGGTAGACGACCTTGTCGGCGCGGATTACGTAGGTCTTGTAGTAGAAGACGACTTCACCGGTCAGGGTTGAGACGTCTCCGGCGCGCTCCTGGTGGAGAGCTTCCCAGTGGACCGGAACTCCGGTGAGCGGGAGCGGCTCGGGCTTGGCTACGGGCAGGAGCTGCTGGCTGGGGTCGTCGGGAATGGCTGGAATGGTGGATGCGGCAGGAACGCGTGGAGAAGAATCCACAGGGGGTAACGCATTTGTCAATAGCTGTGAGTGCATCTGCACATGACATAGCAGAAACAGCGTGATACACCAAAGATAGCGAGAACGGGTCACTGAGGCCATGCCCAGCATAACAAAGGTGGGTAGTTCACCTCAGTAAGACGCGGATCTTGCGGCTCTGGCTGCAAAGAAAAGCCGATTCCTCACTCCGCGCGGGCGACGTTCCGAGCGACAGGTGTTTGTTTGGCGCAATCTTTTTTCTCTGCGACTTTTTCTCTTCGGTGCCAGGGATGTTCGGACGCCCAAATTTGCAAGAGCGGCCTCCGGCCACAAACCGCAGCCAAGGTGCTGCGACAGAAGGGAATCAGGTTTTGAGCAAATCGTCGAGTCTTCCGCTGGATTCATTCGACCCAATTGATCCGCAATCGAATGCATACGCAACGGGTACCCCTGCGTGGAAGCAGGAAGTGAACCAGCGTCTGGCGGCGCACCGCACAAGGCGGGGTGGTCCGCAGGATGCGATGGGTTCGAGCGGCAATGGCGGAACGGAAAGTCCGCGTGCGGCTTCGGGGCGGGCGGCTGAGGCCGCAGCGCGGGTTGCGGCGCGTTACGCCAAGGCTCCCAGCTACAGCGAGTTGCTGGCGGGAGAGGCGCGGGCAGTGGTTCGCGCGGCGGGTGCGGCGGCTGAGGCTGCGCGCAATGCGCAGGCTGCGGCACAGGCTGTGCTGGCGGGTTTGGAGTCAGGGGCGGTTGCGTCCGAGCTTTGGGAGCCGGAGGTGCAGAATTCTCCGATGGCCAGGGCGGCAGCTGCTTCGCAGGATGAGGTACATGCTGCGCCGGCGCGGTGGCAGGATGAGCCGCCTGCGGTGCCGGAGCAGCGCGCAGAGCAGGAATCTGGGCGGCGGGAAGGTGCGTGGGTTGGGGCGCAGCCGCGCTGGGAGGAAGCATTGCCGGTTACGGCTCCGGCACCTGCGGCTGGGCGCGATGGCGGACGAGATGCCGGGCGCGATATTTGGTCGGAGATGCGGCTTCATCCCCATCCGGATTCGAGTTACAGTTCGGGATTGGCGCAGGAAGAGCATCACCGCCGATATGCAAGCCGCGCCGATGACGGCGAGGGCGACCTTTTTCCTTACGATCCTGTTTCGAGCGCTACGGTCGAGCCAGTGCAGCATCTGCCGGCGAATCTGATTGAGTTTCCCAGGGAACTGGTCGCGACGCGCAGGGCGCGCCCGAGGCTGGCTGAGGGACCGTTTTACGATGCTTCGCAGGATAGTCCGCAGTTGAGCATTTTTGAGGTGGATCCGGCGGTGCTGGCTCCGCCGCTGCAGCTGAGCGATACGCCTTCGGGGTCGGTTGCTCCGCCGGAATGGGCTTCGATTGAGCTGGATCATCGGGTGGAGATGGAGCATTCCGTATATGCCGGGCACAGCTATGCCGAACAGAGCTATGCTGCGCATTCTGCTCCGGCGCATGTTTCGCAGGAACGTGTTTTCGAAGGGCACGCATACGCCGCTGCGAGCGAGATGCTGGGCAGCGCTGTGGTGGAAGCTCCGCCGGCACCGGCCCGAGGGGCGGCTATTCGCGCCAAGGTGGCGCGGGAGTCGGAGTCGGGGCCGGAATCTGGGTCAAGGGGCGCGGACGCTGCAATGCAGGCGGTGGAGCTGCTGGTTGCGCCGATCAGCGATCGTTTGCTGGCCAGCGTGGTGGATGGAGCGCTGGTGACGCTGGCTTTTCTGGCTGCGGCTGTGGTGGTGATCGCTTCGACGGCGCACCCGCCGACGGGGCGGATTGCGTTGATTGCTTCGGGGTGCGGGTTGCTGCTGTTTGGGCTGCTTTACCAGTTTCTGTTCCTGAGCTATGCGGAAGAAGGGACGCCGGGGATGCGGTACGCGCGGATTGCCCTATGCACCTTTGACGACGACAACCCGAGCAGCCAGCAGATGCAGATGCGGATTCCGGCGCTGCTGATTTCGGCGCTGCCGGCTGGGCTGGGTTTGCTGTGGGCTGCTTTTGATGGGGACCATCTGGGGTGGCATGACCGGATGACTCGGACTTATCAGCGGAAGTACTAGGGAATTAATCGAAACAGGTTGAATTTGAGGCCCGTGGAACGCGCCTTCAGCCCTTTTTTCAATTCACGTTTCGACCCAGGCCGATGGCCTGGGCGGGGATGACTTCGCGCCGTTGGCGCTGGATTGGCCGAAGATTTTCTGCGGCATTTACCAGCTTTGGGCGCGGAGGGCGGCTACGCCTGCGCCTACTATGCTGACGGCATCATCCTCGGGGAGAACTTCGAGGGAGTAGCTTTGCAGCGGGCTCATCTTGACCATGGCTTCGAGGTAGCCGCGTAGGACGGGCAGTTCCAGGAAGTCAACGTTGAGGCCGGTGATGTAGAAGCGGCCGGGACCGCCCAAATGAATGGCCGTGGCTGTGGCGGCGGCGAGGGCGCGGTGCCAGCGGTCGACAAATTCGCGGCAGCGTTGGTCGCCCTGCTTGGCGTTGGCGAAGACTTCTTCGGGTTCGAGGTCGAGGAAGCGCAGGCGCATGGCGCGATTGCCCATGATGCCTTCGAGATGGCCGAGGCCGCCGCAGCCGCAGTAGCGCTCTTTGGGATCGAGGGTGACGGTGGTGTGGCCGCCTTCCCAGACGCCGTCGCTGTAAGGCCAGCGGCCATAGCCGATGCCGTTGCCTAGGGTCCAGACGCGAATCAGGCGGTCGAGATGGCCGCCTGAGGCGGCGAGGCCGGCTGCGACGGCGTCGGCGTCGTTGAGGACATGGACCGGGGTGCTGATGCCTTGCGAGAGGAGCACTTCGCCGAGGGCGTCGGCGAGACGGACGCCTTTGATCTGCTGGAGATTTGGGGAGTCCTCGACTACGCCGTTACGGACGATGCCGGGAACGGCGACTCCGATGGCGGCCACTGGCTCCGGGCTGGTGGCGATGAGGGGCGCAATCTGGCTGGAGAGCAGGTCGTAGAGTTCGGTGGCGGGAACGCCGATCAGGGCTTCGGTCTCGGATGGATCTTCGGGGTAGCGCAGCCGCTCGCCTTCCAGCTTTTGCTGGCCCGGCGAGACGGTCAAACGACCGGCGACGATGTGCTCGGTCATCACTACGCCAATTGAGGTGGTCATGGAGGTCTACCTTTCAATGCTCACGATAGTACCGCTTTGGCCGGGCAGATGGGCAATTGGCTGTTTGGAAAAACGTTTTGGCAGCATTTTGAATTTCCCTTCGCCAGGCCGTCCAGGGCGCGTTCCCGCTATTGGTATCGATGCAGGCGTCCGACGCCGTTGAAGGCCGCGATCTTGTAGCACTCGGCCAGAGTGGGGTAGTTGAACACAGTCTCGATAAAGTAGTCGACAGTGCCGCCAAACGTCATGACCGCCTGGCCGATATGCACGAGTTCGCTGGCGCTTTCGCCGATGATGTGGACGCCGAGGATCTTGCGCGTGTCGCGATGAAAGATGAGTTTGAGACGGCCGGTGGTGTCGCCGCGAATCTGCCCGCGCGCTACCTCGCGGTAGTAGGCCATGCCGACCTCGTAGGGCACGTCTTCCTCGGTGAGCTGTTCTTCGGTCTTGCCGATGAAGCTGATCTCGGGAATCGTGTAGATGCCATAGGGGTAAAAGCTGGGGTTGGAGATGGTGTTCATGTCGTTGAAAGCACGGGCTACGGCGATTCTGCCCTGCTCCATCGAGACTGAGGCCAAGGAAGGAAAACCGACAACGTCTCCGACGGCGTAGATTGAGGGTACGGCGGTCTGGAAGTTTTCGTCTACGGGAATGCGGCCGCGGGAGTCGGCTTTGAGGCCGGCGTTTTCGAGTTTCAGCTCGTCCACGCTGCCCTGGCGGCCTACGGCGTAGAGAAGGGCATCGCCGGAGACGCGCTTGTGGCTTTGCAGGTTGGCGATGACGGTGCCGTCCGGGAGCTCTTCGACGCTGTCCAGCTCTTCGCCGAGGCGCATAGTTACGCGGCTGTCGCGCAGGTGGTAGCTGAGGGCTTCGATAATCTCCTGGTCGGCGAATTCGAGCAGGCGGTTGCGCTTTTCGATGAGGGTGACACGCACGCCAAGAATCGCGAACATGCAGGTGTACTCGACACCGATGACGCCGCCGCCTACCACGATCAGGGTGCGTGGGAGCTTAGGCAGATCCATGATCTGGTCGCTGTTGATGATGGTGCGGCCGTTGATGGGAACATTATCCGAAGAGGCCGGTTTGGTGCCGACGGCGATGATGATGCGTTCGGATTCGAGCGTCATGTCGGTCTCAGGGCTCTCGATTCTGAGCGTCTGAGGGTTGACGAAGTGGGCTACGCCATGGATGACGTCGATTCCGTTGCGGGATAGCTGTGCTTCGGTGACGTCGATTTCGGTTTTGATCACGCCCTGGACCCGGAAGGCCAGATCGGACATGGTGATCTTGTCTTTGACGCGGTAGTTCATGCCATAGACAGTGCGGTAGTTGTAGCCGGAGAGATGGAGCACGGCTTCACGCATGGTCTTGGAGGGGATGGTGCCGGTGTTGATGCAGACACCACCGACGACGGAGCGCGATTCGATGATGGCCACACGTTTTTTCAACTTGGAGGCGGCTACAGCGGCGCGCTGCCCGGATGGTCCGGAGCCGATGATGATCAGGTCGTACTTGGCGGCGCTCATGCGCTAGTCCCCCAGCGAACGAAGAGGCAGGTAAACAAGCAAGTCTCCACAACCGGAGGCTAACACAGCGCGGCCATCCAGAAAAATGTAGATCCGGTTAGGATTTTCGGCGAAACCGTCTTCGGGACAGCCTGAAATGCGGATTCCCACGGCCATTTGGAGACCGGGAAGTGCTTGCTTAGAAAGGCCATTGCGCTCATTGGTAAGAGTGGTCACGCTACTCGGAATGCGTGGCCGGTCGCAAGGCCGCCGAGGGCGTTGCTGGCGCGCGGACTGCTGCCAGAGTGGAGGCTGAACTGGCGGATGAGGTTGTCGAGATCGCTGGCCAGCACAGAGAGCTGTTTGCAGCCGTCGGCGGTCTCTTCGGCGGCCTGGGAGTTTTGCGTCGCCAACTGCGAGATGTGAGTGGCCGATTCGGAGATTTCTCCGGATGCGGAGGTTTGCTCGGTGGCTGCGGTGGCAATCAGGTGGATCATGTGCTCGACTTCGCGCGCGGAGCCGATGATGGCTTCGAGGCTTTGGCGGGCGCGGCCGGTTTCTCCGATGCCGCTGAGGACTGCGCTGTGGCTCTCGGCCATCAGGTCGAGGGTTTGCCGGGTCTCGTGCTGGATGCTGCGGATGGTGCCGGCGATCTCCTCGGTGGCGGTGCGGGTGCGTTCGGCGAGCCGACGGACTTCTCCGGCTACGACGGCGAAGCCGCGGCCGTGCTCTCCGGCGCGGGCGGCTTCGATGGCCGCGTTCAAGGCCAGCAGGTTGGTCTGTTCGCTGATGTCCTGAATGACGGTGACCACTTTGCCGATTTCTTCGGAGCGGGCGGCGAGTTCGGTCATCTTTCCGGCTACGGAGCTGGTGGCGGCGGAGATGCGCTCCATGGTGGCGGCGGCGGCCTGCATCACGGCTCCGCCTTCGGTTGCGGTTTGGGCGGATTTGCGGCTGGCGCTGGCGGCGGTTTCGGCATTGTTGCTGATCTCGCCGATGGTTGCGGTCATCTCCTGCGCGGCGGCGGCGATCTGGTTGGTTTTGCCGGATTGCGCGTGGGCGTTGCTGTTGGCTTCTGTGGAGCGCATGCTCATCTGGGCGGCGGCTGCGGCGAGATTTTCCGCACCCTGGGCGACGGCCATCAATATCGCTCGCATGGAGCCCACGCTTGTATTCAGCGCCACGCCCAGGCGACCTATCTCGTCGGCGCCGAGCGTTTCAACGGAAACGGTCAGATCTTTGCCTGCAACATGCTCCAATGCGGCTGTCGCCGCCTGTAGCGGAGGCGCGATGAGACGCGTCAGGATCACGCCGATCAGGCCGCAGAGGACAACTGCCAAGGCCAGGAAGCAGAGGATGCCGATCAGCAGAGAATGGCCGATATTTGTGGCATGCTCGCCTTCCTGGCGGCCTGCATTGGCATTCAGGGCTGCATCTTTGTCTGCGGCCTGCTGGGCTTGGTCGAGGGCCTCGATCGTGGAGGTGTCCGTCAGGATTCGGAGCGCCAGATCAGGGCTGGCGGCCGGGCTGGCGGCAGCTCTGGCTTCGCGCGCCTGAGCACTCAATTGCTGGTAGTGCGCAAAACTCTGGCGTAGGTTGTTGAGGAGTTCCTGCTCGCCGGGTTTGTTGACCAGCGGGAGATACTCCTGCACGGCGGAGCTATAATCGTCGGTTGCCTTCTCGATTCTGGCGTTGGCGCGGGTTATACACGGCGCGTTATCGCATAGCAGCAATGCGAGATCCCAGCGGCGAGCTTCTGTGACGGCGACCCGGATTTCGCCGAGAAGGCGGACCGAGGCCATCGAATGATTCGCGAGTTCACTGGCATCGGCGTTGACTTTCAGGAATCCGAGGAACGCGAATGTCCCCTGCAAGGCGCACAGAAGGCAGACGGCGCTGAATGCCAGGCCGAATTTGCGGGAGATGGGAAGATTGTGAATTGCTGACATGTGTGGAGCTCCACTCTGGAATTGGCTAACCCGTCGGATCAGCATTCGGGCAGGTCTTCTGGAGGCAAGTCCGCTGGTGTCCTAAGGCAGGAGTACGTGATCCTCATCGGCAAGGCTGATCGAAACCTGAGATTCTGTGTTCCGGATCCGGTCGCTCCGGATTTGCCGCTCCAGATTTGGCTGCTTCAATCAATGCGCCAGGAATGCGCATTGACGCGGGGGTGGCTGCGCCGTAGGCTCGTATGTATGTATTTCTCTGTGACGGATCTGGAACGTGAGGCGGTCGATTTTTCCGTGGCGCTGCCGCCTGATGCGGTTGGCTACGGCCACGAGGCGGAGCAGTTGGGCGACCTGGCAGCGGAGGGTCGCGCCGAAGTGCTGCATGAGCATCGCGGACCCAAGGAGATTGTGGCCGATATCCGGCTGAAGGGGAGCTTCAGCGGGGCGTTCGAAATCCCGTGCGCGCGGTGCGTGGAGCCGGTTCAGGTGCGGCTTTCCGGGGACTTCGATTTGCTTTTCAGGCCTTCGGGAGTGGATGCGTCCGGTTCCGAGCATGCAATCTCCACGCCGGAGACGGAAATCGGGTATTATGACGATGGTGGTCTTGCGCTTGAAGACGTGCTTCGGGAACAGGTTTTGCTGTCTTTGCCTCCCCGGACGCTTTGCCAGGCAGACTGCAAGGGACTTTGCCCGCGCTGCGGTCAGAACCGTAACGAGACAGTCTGCTCCTGTGATTCGGGCCCGAGCGACCCGCGCTGGGAAGCACTGGCTGGCTTAGGCAGCCGGATCAAGAACTAAACGATTGAAGGAAGAGACTTTAAGTCTTTTCCGCTCTGAACGGGATCATTTCCATGTGACCGCGCGAGTTTTGACTTGCGTATGCGTGGGGATTGCCGGACGGAGCCAGAAAAGAGAGGAACAGTACCATGCCTAATCCGAAACGGCGTCACTCAAAGCGCCGCACCGCACTTCGCCGGTCCCATGATTTCTTGACGACGGGCTCGCTTTCCATTTGTCCTAATTGCCAGGAAAAGAAGCTGCCCCACCGGGCTTGCGCCAAGTGCGGCGAGTACAAGGGCCGCGCGGTTCTCGAAACCAAGGAAGCTGTCAGCTAATCTTCAAGAATCCTATGCTCCCAGTGGCCAGGCCTACGTTCACGGCGTTGACGGACATTGCGCTGGATGCTTTTGGCTCGGATAAGGCTCCTGAGCCGGAGATTCGCGGGGCCATTGAGGCTTGCCGCAGCCTGCCAGTGCGCGTGCACCTGGTGGGGCCGGAGCGGGAGTTGCGGGACCTGCTTGACGAGCATCTGGAAGACGAAGATCTGCCTATTGTGATCCACCATGCCTCGGAACGGATTGGCATGGAGGAGAAGGCTGCGCACGCTGTCCGCACGAAGAAGGATAGCTCGATGCGCGTTGGGCTGAAGCTGGTGCGCGAGAAAAAGGTGGCCGGCTTTGTGACTGCCGGCAATACCGGCGCCGCGATGGCGACGGCCAAGATGGTGCTGGGCGCGCTGCCGGGTGTGGACCGTCCGGCTCTGACTGCGCGCATGCCTACGGCTACCGGTTCGCCTTGTGTGCTGCTGGATGTGGGCGCGAATGTGGACTGCAAGGCCTACAATCTTGAACAATTTGCGGTGATGGGCGAGATGTTTGCGCGCTCTGTGCTCAAGGTGGCCAGGCCGCGCGTGGGTCTGCTCTCGATCGGCGAGGAAGAATCCAAGGGCAATGATCTGACGCGCGAGGCTTTTGCGCTGCTCAAGGCTCTGCCGATTCACTTTATCGGCAATGTCGAGGGGCGGGATATTTTCAATGGCTCGGCGGATGTGATTGTCTGCGACGGGTTTGTGGGCAATGTGGCGCTCAAGACGGGCGAGGGAATCGGGCGGCTGTTTCGCGACTTGCTACGGGAGTCGCTGACCCGGACGGTGACCGCGCAGGTGGGGGCGATGCTCTCACGTAAGGCGTTTAACGACTTTCGCCGACGGCTGGATTATAACGAGTATGGCGGCGCGCCGCTTTTGGGTGTGCGCGGGGTCTGCATCATTGGCCACGGGTCATCGAATGAGATTGCGATTTGCAACAGCATTCGCGTGGCGATGGAGTTTGCCAAGGCTGGGATCAATACCAGCATCGAGCAGGAATTGGCGAATCGGCCGGTGAGGCCGGCTGTTGTACAAGGGCCGGTTTCCGATACGGCTATTCAGTAGATGGCTGGCGAATCCGGCGTTTCTGAAAAATCAGTGGAATTCGATGCGCGGGTGCTGGAGCGGCTGGCTTGTCCGGTTTGCTTTGGGGCTTTGCGGCTGGAGTCGCCAGATATGCAGATTATTTGTATTGAATGCGGGCGCGCTTATCCGCTGATCGATGGAATTCCGGTGCTGATTCCGGAGCGCGGTTCGGTCACTCACTAATCCCCACGCTGAAATTGCGACAGCCATGAAGTTTCCTACCGCCTCAGATAGAAGGGCCAGATGATCATGGCTGCGAAGGCCATGGCGCCGAGAATGCCCAGCGCCAGAAGCACGTAGAGCAGGATCAGGTTAGGGCCTCTTTGCTCTTCTTCTGATTCCAAATCTGATGTGGGATCCGGTTTTCTGGTGAGGTTATTCATATTTGAGTGACTCTACGGGGTCCATTTGGGCGGCACGGGTGGCTGGGACGGTGCCGAAGACGACGCCTACTATGAGCGAGACTCCGAGCGCGGCTACGATGGACCACGGCGAGATGGGAATGACGTAGCTGGTGAAGAAGCGCAGCGAGAGCGGCAGGGCCAGGCCAATCATGGTGCCCACGATGCCTCCGGCGAGCGAGATCATTACGGCTTCGGTTAGGAACTGCAGTTTGATTTCGCGCGAGGTTGCGCCGAGGGCTTTGCGGATGCCGATTTCGCGGATGCGGGCGCGGACGTTGGCGAGCATGATGTTCATGATGCCGATGCCGCCGACGGCCAGTGTGACCATGGCCACCGCGATCAACACGGCGGTGAGGCCGGTGGCGATTTGTCCGGCGGTGGTGAGCACGGCTTGCATGTCGGTGGTCTTGTAGACCGAGTTGGTTTTATGACGCGCCCTTACGATGCGCAAGATAGCCTTGGTGGCGTCGGGTACATCCTCCATGCTGCGCAGCGAGAAATAAATCTGCTTCACGTTGTCGGTTCCGGTGAAATACCGGGCTACTGAATAGGGGACGAGGATGGTGTTGTCGGTGATCTCCGACATCCCCATGTCATCTACTGTTTCTTTGAAGGTGCCGATGATGGTGAATGGGATTCCGCTGATCTGAAAGCTTTGGCCTACTGCGGCGTCGGCGCTGCCAAACATCTGTTTGGCGAATGGGATGGTGACGATGGCGCATTTGATGTGGGCGTTCTCGTCTTCGTCATCCATGAAGCGCCCGTCGGTCACGATCAGATTGCGCACATTCATGTATTCCGGGACAACGCCGAGAACCAGGGTGTCCTTGACTACTCCTCCGCCGAAGCTGATGCGGTCGTGCATTTCGAGCACGGGTGAGGAATAGAGGACGCTCGGCACCTGCGAGACTACGGCCTGTTCATCCTCGCGGGTGAGGTAGTCGTTGTAGACTGCGCTAACTGTGCCGGTAGCGCCACCGCCGGAGTACTCCAGCTCGACAAAATTGGTGCCGATCTTTTCCAGCAGGCCCAGCGCATAGCTGCGGCCGGTGAGGCCGATGGTGACCACCAGAATGACTGAGGCCGAGCCGATAACCATGCCCAGAGCGGTGAGCATGAAGCGGGCCTTGCTGGAGCGGAAGCTGTCGATGGCCAGGCGTATGGTTTCGCTGTAGGCGATGGTGCTGTGCGCGCTCAGGATGGTGCGGCGGAAGGACTCCTGGCGGGCCTGTTCGCCAGATTGCTCGCCGGATTTTTCGCGAGCCTGGTCACGAGCCCTGTCCTGGGCCGGGGCTTGAGCCGGGGATTGGGCCTCGGTTTGGGCCTCGTCCTGTTCTCGGATTTGTTCGACTGGGTTCATGTGCTCTGCAATTCCATCCATTGGATGCGAGCTTTGGCTGATTGCTTCGGAATCCTTGCCTGTCCGGGGCAATCAGCAAAGTTTACTTTACCAACTCTTGCTGGACAATACCGGACAAGCACTGGACAATACCGGACGAGCTTACTTGCTGACGTACTTGTCTACGTATTTGTCCAGCCACTTGAGCTCTTCGCGGAGCTTGATATAGCCGTGCCAGGGGTTGCGAGTGAGCGAGTGGCCTTCGCCCGGAAAGACGAGGAAGCTGTGGTCGACGCCGAGCTGCTGGAGGGCGCGCTCGAGAGTTACTCCCTCAAGATAGCTTACGCGCACGTCGCTGGAGCCCTGCACGATGTGGGTGGGGGTCTTGACTCGGTTCATGCGAAAGAGGGCGGCCTCGCTTTGGTAGATCTCGGGCGTTTCCCAGGGTTTGCCGCTGAGGTACCAGGAGTCATCCCAGGTGACGTCGTCGTTGCCCCAGTTGGCGGCGTGCTCGACTGCTCCAGCGCCGGTGACGGCGACTTTAAAGCGGGTGGTTTCGGTGATGAGCCAGTTGGTCATGTAGCCACCGTAGCTGTATCCGCCGATGGCGAGGCGATCGGGATCGGCGTAGCCATCCTTGACCAAGGCGTCTACGCCGGCGAGGATGTCTTCGCCGGGCTTGGAGACCAGGTGAGGAGCGATCTGGAGCATGAAGTCGTCGCCTTAACCAGAGGAGCCGCGGTAGTTGGGACGGAAGACGAGCCATCCCTGGGATGCGGCCAAAGTGGCCCAGTCGTACCAGTCCGCGCCGAAGCGGTTGCCGTCGGCGTCGGCGGGACCGCCGTGGATGAAGGTGAGCGTTTTCAAATGCTTAGCGTCTTTTTGGCCGGGCGGAAAGATGAGCATGCCTTCTACTGTGGCGCCGTCGGGGGACTTCCAGGTGTAGGGCTGCCACTCTGGCTGAGCGCGTTGGGCGAAGATGGGATTGAATTGGGTGATCTGCGTGAGTTTGTCGAGTTGATCCAAGTGGAGCGCGTTTGCAGCCAGATAGACCTGGGTGGGATGGTTGATGGAGGAGAGGCGGACGAGCAGGCTGTTGCCGGTTTTGGGGGCGGAGATGGCGACGTAGGTGCCGGGAAGGCCGGGGAGTTTGGAGGCTGTCTGATTCTGAATAAGGTAGAGCTGCTGCTCGGTGGCTTTCAGTCCGAGTGCGATCAGTTCTCCGTTGGGCAGGAAGTCGAACTCTTCGAGTGAGCCGGTGAAGTCCGCGCCGAGGCGTTCCGGTTTGGCGCTGGCCGCGTCCGGATTTGGATTCATGCGGTAGAGGCGGCCTTGGACGTCTGTGTATTTGCCTTCGAGCGAGCCGCCGGCGGCGTGGACGACGAAGTGCAGCCATTTGCCGTCTGGCGACCAGTGGAGGCTGGCTTCAAGGGCCTGATTGTGGGTTATCTGGCGGACTTCGCCGCCTCCCGCGGGTACGAGGAAGATCTCGATGTCAGCGGGATTCTCCATGCGGTGACTGATGGAGTTGGTGAGAAAGGCCAGGGATTTGCCGTCGGGAGCGGGGGCGATTTCGTCGATTTCGAGATTGCTGACGGCTATTTTTTGCGCTGAGGCGGGCAGTGGTGGGGTCGAATCGTCTGTTTTTGCTGCGGAACCCTTTGGTTTTGCGTCCGCTTTTTCGTCTTTGGCGGGGTGCGGCGGGGGTTGGGCCGCTGTGTTGGCGAGCGAGGCGGCGACGGGCAGAGCCAGGAGCAGGTCGCCACGTTCTTGTTCGCGCCAGCGGATTACGTCCTTCCACTCCTCTTTCTGCGCGTCTTCCTGGGTGTGGGTGAGCGGAGTGGTGGTGGATAGATAGATGGTCTTGCCATCTGTGGACCAGGCGAAGGTATGCACATCCAGTTTTTCGCGGAAGAGAGGCTGGGCTTCGCCGCCGGAGATGGGGATTAGCCAGAGGCGGGTGGTTTTATCGTCGTCCGAGCCTGCGCGCGGGTCCTTGGCGCGAGCTTTGGCGTCGCCGGAGTCTTTGCCGCTGTCGTCGCTGGAGCTGGTAACGGAGCGGTCAGAGAGGAAGGCGATCCATTTGCCGTCTGGGCTCCATTGGGCGTCTTCGTCGGAGCCGGATTGAGTTAGAGCGCGAAGGCCGTCTTTGGCTGTCCACAGCCAGAGGGTGTGGCGATAGGTGCTGGCTTTCCAGTCGGGGCTCTCGGTGCCGATGACGGCAGCTGTGCCATCGGGCGAGAGGCGGGCTCCGACGATGTCGGTGGTGTTGAGGAATTCGTCGAGACTGATGGGAGGCTTGTTGGATTGGGATAGCGCACAGAGGGGAGAGAGAAGCAACAGGCTGAGGACGGCGATGGAGTGCGGCAGAACAAGGTGTGGCCAGGTCGCGAAACGCTTCATGTGGACGATGGTTCCTCTGAATTGCTGTTGATGAGGGCTGCCTCTTAACTTTACAGCCGGCAAAAGGAAACCGCCGAAGGAGACTGGCTCCCCCGGCGGTTTGGGTTGGACTGGATGGAATCGGATTGACTTAGAATTCGTAGCGCAGTCCGAATTGCATACGGCGGAAGTTGCTCTGGGAGGGAAGCGTGGAGCCGTAAGCGCCCAACGTACCTCCAGTAAGGCCGGAGGCGATGCTGAAGGCGTCAAAGCGGTTGCTGTTAGTTATGTTGTAGACTTCGCCATCGAATTTGAGCTTGCCAAGTTCTCCTATTTTCCAGACTTTGCTCAGGGTGTTGTCGATGTCAAAGTAGCCGTCCCCGCGGAAGGCGTTGCGCATGCCGGCCTCTCCGGGATAGGGCAGGCGGACAGGACCGTTGTTGGTTTCAACGCCGGCGTTGATCGCATCCGGGTTGTCAAATACCTGCTCGGACTGGTGCACGTAATCGTAGTGCTTGCGCATCTTGATGTAACTGGTCCTCACACCGTAACCTTCCAACTGCCAGTCGGTCGACCAGCCTGGCTCATAAAGCGAGAACGGCAGGCCGCTGGTCCAGCGGGCGATTCCTCCAAAGGTCCAGCCTCCGAGGAAGCCATCGACCAGCGCATTGTCGTTGCCAAGGAAGCGCTTGCCCCGGCCCACTGGCAGGACATAGAGCATATCGCCGTTGAGCAGGTGACGGGTATCGAAGTCGGAAACGGCCTTGTTGGCCTTTGGGTTCCAAGTGTTTTGGATTGCCGAGCCGCCCGCATTGTCGTTGGACTCCTCGCTGGCGCGCTCGGTCCCGGAGTTCAAGTCGATGGACTTTGACAGGGTGTAGCTCACGTCCATGCTGACGCCGTGACTGGTAGGGTGGCGAAGGGTAGCCTGCAAAGCGTTGTACGAGCTGGTGCCGATGGTAGCCCATGCGTAGAGCGAAGAGAACTGCGCTTGCCAGAACTTGCTGGTACCATTCTCGCAATAACCGCCGTAGCCGCAGAAGAAATCGATGTCCGCGATGGACGTGGTTTCTCCCTCGGAGTAGCGATAGGGGGCCCACTCATTGTTGTAGACTCCGTCCGTCGCGGTTTCTCCCACATAATCCTGGTTGGCCATTTGCGGAAAGACATCTTCGAAGTATTGGAGGGTCGGGACATGGACCGGTGTCGTCGTGCCGTAGTTGGAGTAGGCGTTTGCGTAGGCTCCCTGGTGTATGTCCACCTCTTTGGAGAGCTTGGAGGCGTTGGTAAAGTAGTCTCCAGCGCCTTGAGGATCATTGAAATTCACCGGCTCGGCCAAATCCAACTGCTGCAAGAGATGACGGCCAAAACGGCCGACGTAGGCCTCTTCAAAGAGAAACCCGCCGGGGAGTTCTCGCTGGAAGGAGAAGTTGAATGCCTCGGAATACGGGGTCTTCAGCTTGTTGTCCACGCCGAAGTTGATTCCGAACAGTCCTGGAGGGGTGTAGGGGAACGATGCTGTTGGAGCGGGGGATGCACCCAGAGGGATCGCCGGAATGCTGGTGGCGCTCGTGAAGCGTGGTGCTCCCACATACTTTCCGGCAGTGGTGTAGCTATAGACATCCGCAGGATTGGTGAGGCTGGTGCTGAGGCCGAAGGATGCATTGGTGCTGAGATTTGCGGAAATGGCTTCGCCGTAATGGTCGTAGTACATGCCAGCTCCGGCACGGATGGATGTCTTGGGATTGGGAGCCCAGACTACCGAAAGGCGAGGTGCGATATTCAGCTTGTTCTTGGCCCAGTAGCCCGGTCCTTTGTTGGCTTTGCCGGAGGGCGCGAACTCAAGATTGGGCTCATAGACAATGCCCTTCGCTGCGTCGGCGCCGCGCTCCTTGTACCAGGCATCGGTATCGATGGTAGGAGCGATCTGCTGACCGTTCTGTTCATAGGGAGTCTGCAGAATGGTGTGGCGCAGGCCGAAGTTGATGGTCAAATTGGACTTTATGCGCCAACTGTCCTGGACGTAGTACTCGTATTCATTGGCTCTGAAGTGACGAGCGATGAGAGCGCCGTCCGGAAGCAGTGAAGCGGAGGTGGGTGAGGAGATGTTGTAGTTGATCACGTCGGTTGCCTGAGGTACGGTTCCGATCATGGTGGCGTAGGCGATTACATACGAGTTCTTGAAGCTGGAGCCGACGTCATTGATGTCAGGAGGATTGCCGCCCAGCCAGTAGGGATTGGTGGTGCCGGAGCTGAAGGAATTCGAATCCGTGTTGCTGATGTTCTGTACCAGCCGCCAATTACCTCCCAGGGTGATGGTATGGTTCGACTTAGTCCAGTTGAAGGTGTCCACGATATTGTGGACCGGTATGAAGCTGCTTGTTGCGCGGGTTTGAGCCTCTGGCTGGCTGAGGAAGCGGAATGTGACATAGTCGCCGACCCCGATACCCGAAGTGCCGTAGCCTTGGCGCACGTACCCGTAGCGAAGATCATTGACGATGTTGGTCGTAGGCGCCCAGGTGTGGCCGAAAGCGAGGCCTTTTGTATTGTTCTCAGTCGTGCTGGACGGGGGCTGGCCGGGTAAATTGGCATCCCCTACGCTGGTGTCCTTTTGCAGGTTGCCGCGGGCGAAGACCTGCTGTTTGCTGGTGAGGTTGTAGTCCAGCTTGAAGATGCTGGTGTTCTGGGTGAGAGGGATCTTGACCGGGAAGAAGAGCGAGCCGGAGTTGAGTCCGTCTCCGGAGGCCGCGCCGGTAGCAGCCGGGACATTCGTGTAGTAGCCATTGGGCCCTTCGACGTTTGGGTTGTCCCCCGGGCCCCAGGGGCAGATGGGGGCGCCGTTGAAGGTGCTGGAGGTACAGCCAGCATCCAGCCCGGCCATTTGGGCGGGACTGATGACCTGGGTATTGCCGCTGGCGTCATAGTACTCGACGTTGCCGGCCTTAAAGCTGGCTGTGGGAACGGTGGCCGTGTTTACGTCGTCGATGGCCTGGCGCAGCCCCTCGTAGTTTCCGAAGAAGAAGAGCTTGTCTTTCCAGATTGGGCCGCCGCCGCTGCCGCCGAAGATGTTTCTAAGGTATTTGGCGGGAATATTGGGGGTTCCGGCCGAAAGCTCTGAATTCTTGAGGAACCAGTTGTTGCTGACAGTGTTGGTGGGGCGGTAATACTCGTAGGCCGCGCCGTGAAAATGGTTAGTGCCGCTCTTCGTGACCAGCGAAACCTGAGCGCCGGAGGAGCGGCCGGACTCTGCGCCACCATCCGATGTAACGACACGGAACTCTTCGGTGGAGTCGAGAGTGGATCGCAGGACGCCGGTGAATGCGTATCCGTTGACCTGGTCGTTGTCGTCCAGACCATCGAGGGTGATGTTGCCCTGGTCGGAACGGCTGCCGGAGACTGCGCCCTGGCGGCTGTCGGAGCCCTCTTGATTTCCGGTGGCGCTGTTGCCGCCACCTTCGCCTAGAAACAGCACACCGGGCTGAAGCGAGAGCAGCGAGATGGGGTCGCGCCCGTCCATGGGGAGCGACTGGATCATCTCGTTGCCGACTGAGTTGCCCATCGAGGCGTCGGTGGTGTTGAGGGTTTGGGCGCTCGCGGAGACGTCAACTGTGACATTGCTGGCCTGCACACTGAGATTGAAGTCGATGGAGGCTGGCTGATTAACAAGCAGTTCGGCTGTCTTGGATTGCGGAGCCAAGCCCTGCGCTGTGACGGTGATGAGATAAGAGGCCGGAGGGATTTGGGCGAATTGGTACTCACCTCGGGCGTTGGTGACCTCAGTGAGTGTCTTGTCGACGCTCTTGTCTGTAAGGGTGACGGTGGCTCCGGGAATGAGTGCGCCGCTGGGGTCCTTGACGGTGCCGCGCAGGGACGTGGATGCGGATTGGCCGAAAGCGAGGGTGCAAGAGATAACGATGCACGAAAGCATCGCTCCCCACAGGGATCGTTTCACGTCTGTTCCTCCAAAGTATTGAAAGTGCAAAAAGAGGTGCAATTGGTGGTTGGAAATTCTGGAACGCGAACAAAATGCGAGGTTTATCAGAAGCACTGCAAGTGTTCAGAGTGGTCTTGCCGGATGGAGTCCTGCCCCATGGATCTTAGGGGAGAGATGTTGTCTGGGGGGACCTGTCCACTCGTTTGGTTTATCTTGCAGGAAATTTACTCAGGATTCAACAGGTTTTCTTCGACCGTTTGCGTAGGAGCAAACAAAATGAGTAATTTTCGGGATTTAGCAGGTAAATCCCGAATTTGCAGCGCCTTATTGTTGTTGCTGCATCTGCTGTACGTCCAGGATGGGGATGGTTCGCTGGGGTGGCTCCTGGGCGCGCTCGACGAGGACGGACCAATCTTCGGGGATGGGAAGCTTGCGGTCGAGCTGCGGCGGTTCAATGCTGGCCTCGACCTGGACGGCGACATAGAGCTCGGACTCGGTCTTGCCGCGAAAGACGCCGTGGGTGGGGGGAACGTCGGCGTAGTCGCGACCAACGGCGGTGCGGATGTGGCGGTTGTAGGCGATCAGGTCGTTGGTTGGATCCAGCCCGACCCAGTTGAGATACGGCAATAGCACTTCGACCCAGGCGTGGGAGGCGTCGGGAACGGAGCGGGCGGGATGTTCGCCGACCTGATGTGTGCCGCCGGTGTCTTCGCGGCCCCGATAGAGGTAGCCGCTGACATAACGCGCCGGGATGCCGATGTGGCGCAGCAGTGCGATCATGGTGTGGGCGAAATCCTGGCAGACGCCTTTGTGGCTGGCGATGGCCTCGTCGATGGGCGAATCCACGCGGGTGGAGCGGGGAACGTATTCGAAGTATTCGTAGATGCTCTTGTTCAGCTCATGAACGACCATGAGTGGGTCGTCGCGGCGAACG
>Ga0302326_10007167_pt1 | contig 24915 bp, 26 predicted proteins | sample Palsa_T0_3_FD_202264 | JGI IMG/M metagenome (GOLD analysis project Ga0302326, IMG submission 202264) | Peat permafrost microbial communities from Stordalen Mire near Abisko, Sweden - Palsa_T0_3 | ecosystem: Environmental > Terrestrial > Soil > Palsa > Peat permafrost | place: Sweden: Abisko... | reverse complement strand
TTGGTCTTCAGCACCGGCCCGCCGATGGTCGCGCCCCACTGATTTCGCACCAGTGCCAGACGTGGAACGCCGACCTGATTGTTGAAGAAGGTATTGGCTTCTGTAGCCGCCGTGCGATTGTATTCGAAAGCGGAGCCGTGCCAGGCGTTCGTACCGCTCTTGGTCACGATCATGCTCTGCGCACCGCTGCGTCCGCCGTTGGCGGCTCCTGGCTGTGCCACTTGCGTATTGAACTCCTGGATCGCATCAACGGGAAGCGCGGCAACCCCGACGTTACCTCCGAAAGGCGCACCGGTAGCGACGTCTGTTGCGTCAATGCCGTCCACGGTGATGTTGTTTTGGTCCGCGCGAGCGCCCGCCACTGAACCGTCACGGGTGTTATTGGGATCCATATGCGATTGGCCCGCGGAGAGGTTATTGACTCGCGCATCAACCACACCAGCCTGAATCCGTAGAAGGTTGGCGACGTTATCGCGGTACTCGTTGGGCAGGCTCTCAACGGCGTGCATATCCAGATTGTTCCCGATGGTCGCGTCGGTAGTGTTCAAACTTACCGAGCCCGTATCGGCTGTGACCTCGACCGTCTGCGTGATTTGCCCGATAACCAATTGCGTGTCCTTGGTCGTGGCAACGCTCACCGGCAAGTAAAGGCCACTGAGGGTGTAGGCCTCGAAGCCCTGCTTTGTGACCGTCAGGGCGTAGGCTGGCCCGGGGGGTATATCGACGAACCGATAGCCGCCGTCTTTTCCGCTTTGAGCGGTGTAAGTGTTGTTGGTGCGGGTATCCACCAGCTTCAGGGCGGCGCCAGCGATTGTGGCGCCGGATGGGTCAGTGACGGTACCGTTGAGGGACGCTGTTCCTACCGCGCCTTGCTGTGCCCCGAGTGGGCTCGACATGAAAACGAGTCCCAGCACCAGCATCGTCAAAATCGCGGCAGCACAGCGCCCTAATTTCGTCATCCCTTTGCTCCCCCTCTTTCTTGGACCACCGAAGAACCGAGCTGATTGACACACCCGAACCGTGGGCGAACTGGCAACGACTAAGGAGTCGGACACGCAAGTTCATGTCCATGTCGACCTTGAACGTAAGTAGATATGATTTGAGACAGATATACTTCCTTGGTCCTACAAGTGCGAGTGCATCTACCGTTTCATGTATTGTTCGAATCAGAAATTCGGAGTCTGAGTACACCAAATTTCGGAGGGTTGCTCGACGGGAGAATCTGGCTGCGCTGCAGCGTCTATTGTCGTTAAGGACGCTAGTCCACAGACCGTCCACCGGAAAGACTCATCAAAAGCAAGGAGCGCTGGGCGAACGGAAGATACAACAGAGCGGCAGTGGCGCCGATCGCGAGGCCGACTCCGATTTGCTCGACGAGGAGGAATGGCGCGAGAGCCCATATCTCATCTAGCGGCAAAAGAAACGGAAAGAGCTTCCGAAACTTCAAGTGGAGCCCGCGATAATTAAAGGCAGCAGCAGCCAGAAGATAAAGGCGAACTGGTATGCCGGCGGCGGCTGTGGCGATCAGTACCGTCAGGATCAGGCGCGCGGGCTGCGCTGACTCCGTCAGGATCTCATCCACCTTGGATAACCGCGCAAGGGACACAATGTAGAAACATAGGTACATGACCTGAATGAGTCCAAAAAGAACGCGCACGATGGCGCCTGAGACCCGAGGCAGTTCCGTAGCGTCGCTCAAGACAGACGAGCGAGCGGTATCTGCAGGAGGGGCGCCGGTACCGTCCGATCTCGTGGCCGATCGCGCGTCCGATCGCGACGGAGGAGAACTCGGAGCCAGATCAAGCGCTTCCACTGGAGCGATGAATCGATATCCACGGCGAGGCAATGTTTGGATGAAGCGAGGATTGGCCGCCGTATCTCCCAAGGCGCTTCGCAACTGGTTGATGGCGGTATTCAGCCCATGATCGAAATCGACGAACGTGTCGGATGACCACAGCCGTTCGCGCAGCTCTTCGCGGGTGACGAGATCTCGGGGCCGCTCGAGGAGCACCAGGAGTATCCGAAACGCCTGATCGCGAAGCCGAGGTTGCGCCCTTCCCTCTTTGCGAAGCTCTCCCGTCGCATCGTCGAGCTCAAATATTCCGAAGCGAAAGGTGCGACTCGCCCGTTTGACCTCTGGCACCTGCGAAATCTCCTCCGAGACAGCTCTCATTCTAAGAGAGAAAACCCATTAAATCGCTGATTTTGATTGTCTTGCGAAATGAGATGCGCAGCATTGCGCTCTCGGGGCGGTCCGGGCATGTTTGCCGCGAAAGCGGAAGCATCAGAAAGGAGCGAAGGATGTGCTATCGAATCGCCGCCGTGCTTACTGCATTCGCCGCTGTGATGGGCTGCGCCGCGCTCTCCTCTCGACCATGCAAAGCGGAGCAATTGAAGCCACAAACAGTGCAAGCCTTCGAAAGCTACATTCGATCCAAGGAAGCCATAAGCGATAAAGAGCTTCGCGAGGGGAAGGCCTTTCTGCAAATCGACGCATTGCCTGAACCCGAACGCAGCCAGGCGTATACCGGTTTAAGGGGAGGGCAAATCATCATTCATGGAGAGGAACGACAGTGCGGCTCGACGGCGTGCGCCGGAATACCCGGAGGCCTTATTCACGACTGGACGGGCATCGTGTTCGTGCCAGGGATTTCTTTGCCGCAAGCCCTCGCCGCGCTTCAGGATTACGACCGCGATTCCGCATATTACGGACCCGAAGTCGTCCAATCAAAATTGCTGGCCAGATCGGGGGATGAGTTCCGGGTTTTCCTGCGCCTTAAGCGAGTCCAGGTCATCACCGCGGTTTTTGACACGGAATACGACGTTCGCTACGCAAACCAGGACGCTATCCACGCCTATGCGCGTTCCTACAGCACGCGAATCGCGAGGATTCCCTCTCGTATGAATTCGGACCACCTTACGCTGCTCGGCTTTGTGGCGATGTTTTTGGCGGGCGTCAGTTACGCATCTGCGCGATGGAATCCTATTGGTTTGTTGCTGGCAACGGCGTGCCTGGCGCTCAATTGGTTTGGAGACAGCCTCGACGGCACCTTGGCACGAGTGCGGAATTGCCAGCGCCCGCGGTACGGCTTCTACGTCGATCACATGATCGATTCATTTGGCGCGATATTTCTAATGGCCGGCTTGGGCTTTTCCCGGTATGTCGACTGGCGAATCGCGGCGTGCATGCTGATCGTCTTTTTGCTTCTTTCCATCGAGACGTATCTGGCCTCCTACACCTTGGGAGTTTTTCGTCTATCGTTCGGAAAGCTCGGCCCTACGGAAATTCGACTGTTGCTTGCGCTGGGCAACATCGTGCTGTGGCTACATCCGGATGCGACAGTGCCCCGTCTCGGGTTTCGCCTCTTCGACTTCGGCGGGATTGTGGCTGCAGGTGCGATGGCTGTGATGGCCATCGTCGCAGCGATCTGCCACATGGCCGAACTCTACCGGCAGGAGACCCGCTGACGGAATACGACCGTCCATCGCAGAGGCGCCAGGAATTCAGGCGGCGCCATTTTGTTTGAAGACGGCGATGTCTTTGGGGATGATAAAGACGGTTTCGCCCTTCAGGAGCTTCAGATCCTGAAACCGCTCCTGCGACATTTCCACGTGAATCGGAGCGCCCCATTCGGTGATCGCTTCCACTTTCACGAGTGGACCGGCGACATTGATGTGCTTCGTCGTGGCGCGAAAATGCGTGGCGCCGTTTGGCTGGCGCGCGATCTCCAGCAAGTGCGGGCGCACGAAGAGAAGATGCCCGGAAGGAGAATCGCCGATCAAAGGCTTGCCATCATCGACGCGGCCGTGAAATAGATTCACGTTACCGAGGAAGTTGTACACAAACGAAGTCGCTGGGTGATTGTAGACTTCGTCGGGACTGCCGACCTGTTCGATGCGCCCCTCGTTCATGACTGCGACAATGTCCGCGAGCTCGAGCGCCTCTTCCTGATCGTGCGTAACGAACACGCTGGTGATGTGAACTTCGTCGTGGAGCTGGCGCAGCCAGCGGCGTAATTCCTGCCGGACTTTGGCGTCGAGCGCGCCAAAAGGCTCGTCCAGCAGTAGAACGCTAGGCTCCACGGCGAGCGCCCGAGCCAGGGCTACGCGCTGGCGCTGGCCGCCGGAAAGTTGCGAAGGGTATCGCCCCGCCTGATTCCGTAGCTGGATCAACCCCAGCAACTCGTTGACCTTTTTCTTGATTTCGTCATTCGACGGCCGCAAGCGCCGCGGCCGCACGCGCAGGCCGAACGCAATATTTTCAAACACCGTCATGTGCCGAAAAAGGGCGTAGTGCTGGAAGACGAATCCGACGTGGCGTTCGCGAGTGGTTTTATCGGTGATGTCGCTGCCGTTGAACTCAACGGTCCCCGAATCTGCAAACTCAAGCCCGGCGATGATGCGCAGCAGGGTCGTCTTCCCTGAGCCCGAGGGGCCCAGCAGAGCGACGAGCTGGCCATCCGGTATCTCCAGGTCGACGCTTTTTAGCGCCTTGAAGTGTCCGAAGTCCTTGGTAATGTCGCGAACGCTGATGCTCATTGGCTGAGTGCCTTATCGTCGGTCGCTTGCGTCGCTAAATGTTGTCCGGTTTTCCACTCTATCACGCTCTTAACCAGCAGCGTCATTAACGCCAGAAGAGCTAAAAGTGACGCAACCGCGAATGCCGCGACGAATTGATAGTCGTTGTACAAAATCTCGATGTGCAGCGGCATCGTGTTGGTGAGCCCCCGAATGTCACCGGAGACGACCGAAACGGCGCCGAACTCTCCCATGGCGCGGGCATTACATAAGATCACTCCGCAGATGAGCGCCCACTTCACGTTCGGCAGGGTCACGCGGAAAAACGTTTGCCAGCCGCTGGCGCCCAGAGTGAGCGCGGCTTCTTCCTCCTCGTTTCCCTGGGCCTGAATCAGCGGGAGCAGTTCGCGCGCGACGAAGGGAAAAGTAACAAAAATGGTGGCGAGCACGATGCCTGGCACCGCGAAAATGATTCGGATGTCGTGCGCGATCAGCCAAGGTCCGGCCAACCCTTGCAAACCAAAGAGCAACACGAAGACCAAGCCGGCCACCACCGGCGAGACCGAGAACGGCAGATCGATCAGAGTGATCAGCAGGCTCTTTCCCACAAAATCGAATTTGCCGATCACCCAGGCTGCGGCAACTCCGAAGACCAGATTCAGCGGTACGGCAATCGCAGGGGTCAGGCGAACGGCCGAAAGAGTGTCGGGATCCTGAAAGGCTTGCAGATAGAAAAAAACGCCCTTTTGAAACGCGGTAATAAACACCACAGCGAGCGGGAAGAAGAGAAAGATTCCCAGGAACGACACGGCGACGGCGATAAGTATCCAGCGTACTACCGCGGGTTCCGATGTAGCGTGCGCGCTCGCACCGCTTGCGGGCCTTTCGAGCCGTAGTGAGACGGTGGCAGCCATGGCTTATTGGCTTTCCCCCTGGCTATAAGCGGGCTTCAGACTGGGCCCCAAAGGCACGTCGGCCACGGGCTCGTGCTCGCGGCGGCTGCTGGCCCACCTTTGCAGCAGGTTGATGGGCAACAACAATAGGAACGAGGCAATCAGCATGGCCACGGCAATGGCCGTGGCGCCCGTGTAGTCGTACTCCTGTAATTTCGTGATGATCAACAGCGGCGTGATTTCCGTTTTCATGGGCATGTTGCCGGCAATAAAAATCACAGACCCGTATTCGCCGATAGCGCGGGCGAAAGCCATTGCAAAGCCGGTGATGGCCGCGGGAAAAATCGTTGGGAGCAAAACCCGTGTGAACGTCTGCCAGCGCGCGGCGCCCAGGCTCGCCGCGGCTTCCTCCAGTTCCTTGTCCAGATCTTCGAGCACCGGCTGCACGGTGCGCACCACAAAGGGCAAACCGATGAACGTGAGCGCGATGGTCACGCCCAATCGTGTGTAGGCCGCGTGAATTCCCAGAGCGAGCAGCGGGCGGCCCAGCCAACCGTTGGGTGCATAGATGGTGGTGAGTGCAATGCCTGCGACAGCAGTAGGCAGAGCAAAAGGCAAATCGACAATCGAATCAAGGAGAGCCTTGCCGGGGAATTTGTAGCGCACCAGCACCCAAGCGACCAAGATGCCGAATACGAGATTGATCAGGGCGGCGATGAACGACGCACCGAACGTCAGCCGGTATGAAGCCAGGGCCCGAGGGGAGTCTACTACGTGCCAGAACTGATGCCAGGTCAACGTGGACGTCTTGATGAACATCGCCGCCAGCGGGATCAAAACAATGAGCGATAGATAGAACACCGTGTAGCCCAGTGACAGGCCAAATCCTGGAATTATGCTTCGTTGTTTTAGCCTGATCGCCATAATAGAAGTTTCTTCGCCGCTTACTCAGAATTGCGAAATATAGACACGATAGCGAAACCATCAGGGGCCTTAGTCTGCAGACCCCTGACCACTTCGTTTGGCTGTCGTCTTACCCCGACGATGCGCTACTGATTCGGCTGGTAGATCTGATCGAATATGCCTCCGTCAGCAAAGTGAACCGTTTGGGTCTTGTGCCAGTCGCCAACTACGTCCGCCAGGGTGAACAGCTTCACCTTAGGGAACGTCGAAGCATATTTCTTGGCGACGGACTCTAACCGCGGCCGATAGAAATTTCTAGCCGCGATCTCCTGCCCCTCCGGCGTGTAGAGGTATTCGAGATAGGCCTGCGCTACGGCGCGGGTACCTCGCTTGTCCACCACTCTGTCTACGACCGAGACCGGCGGCTCCGCAAGAATGCTTTGCGAAGGCACGACGATCTGCACTTTGTCAGGCCCGAGTTCCTTGACGGAAAGCAGCGCTTCGTTTTCCCAAGCCAGCAACACGTCGCCGATGCCGCGTTCGACGAAAGTGGTGGTGGAACCACGGGCGCCGGAGTCAAGCACCGGGACGTTCTTGTAGAGCTTTTGGACGAAGTCCTTTGCCGCAGCGTCACTCTTGCCGCCCTTCAGGTAGGCGTACCCCCACGCCGCCAGATACGCCCACCGCGCGCCGCCCGAAGTTTTGGGATTAGGAGTGATGACCGCAACTCCGGGCTTCACGACGTCGTCCCAGTCTTTGATGTTCTTGGGATTCCCTTTGCGCACCAGAAAAACGATGGTCGAGGTGTAGGGAGTGCTGTTATTCGGCAGGCGCGATTGCCAATTGGCCGGGAGCAGCTTGGCCTTCTCGGAAATCGAGTCGATGTCGTAAGCCAGCGCCAGTGTTACGACGTCGGCTTGCAATCCGTCGATCACGGAGCGAGCCTGCGCGCCCGAGCCGCCGTGCGATTGCTTGATGGTGACGTCCTGGCCGCTCTTGGCCTTCCAGTATTTCGCGAAGGCCGCGTTGTAGTCTTGATACAGCTCGCGCGTCGGGTCGTAGGACACGTTCAGAATCGTTACCGGTCCCTGGGCACGCACGGATTGAACGGGGCCTAAAACTAACCCGATGACGATCAGAAAGACCCACACTATTTTGGTCGCCGGCTTCATGCTCGCTTCTCCTTTTGAATCCTTCACAAAATCCATGCCCATTTCGAGTCTTCGGGATCGCCCATTCGACGGGCGATCCCGAACCTCGGACTGATCTCTCCGTTACGGAATGATGTAACGGAGGTTGACGTAAGTGATGAAAGCGTGCGCATTCTTCGGGCTGCCCGTTGGCACGTACCACGGTGTACGAACGACGTAGGAAAACTGCGAGATAAACTGCAGCTTCCCGTAGTTCGGACTCGACCAAATGGTGGGTATGAAGCCGACGGAGGCTTCCTGATAGTCCCGGTTGTTGGTATTGGCTGAGCCCGGGAATCCAAAGCCTACGCAGTAGGAAGTGGCGGGGACGCCGCAAGCGGTGCCAAGCGCCTTCGTCGTTACATCGTAGTTTCGCCAGAAGTAGGCGCCGCTGTAATACCCATCGAGGATCAGCTTAGGAGTGGTCTGCCATTCAAAACCGGCAACACCGGAGCCGGCATGAATCGCCGAGAGCGAGCCATCGGGCTTAACGATCACGTCGGGTCCAAGGCCCCCGATATACCTTCCCACGCCATCGCCATAGAACGAGTTCCCAATAAGGTGAAAGCCCTTCAGAACTTCAAAATTGAAGTTCACACCACCGCCTCCGCCGGTAATGGTGTTTGAAGCGGCGGGCGTCGCCAGATTGTTGTAGACCTTGAAACTGCGGGCTACGCCACCGGCATCCACGTGAAACAACTTGCCAGAGATGCGCCAATCAAACGCCGTCTTCGCAATGATGTCGGGATGAAGGTTCGGAACCGTGGGATTTACCGCGGAGCTCGCCGCGCTTGTGCTGCTGCTTCCATTGTCGAATTGCGTGGAAAAGAAATTTGTCGAGCCGTCGGTGGGAAAGACGACCGCGCTGGGGACAAATTGCTGCGGATTTTCGAGGGCAGCGCCGAACGACCACCAGTCCGTCGCGTGATACACAAGGCGAATTCCAGGTTGTCGATCGTAAATCAAGCCCGCAAGGTAGCTAGTGTCCAGACGCAACGCCGTGAAAATGTTTTCGGGAGCAGGGGAAAGCCCATTTCTCGTCGGCGTGAGAAAGGACCAGGTTTGCCCGGTGACGAGCTCCCATTTGCCGTGTTTGAGTTGAAGAAACGCCAGGCGCAAACGGAAAGAATCGCTCTTGGTACTGATATTTGAATTAGCGGGCTCGAAACCGTTGAAATCGCTTTCGATATAACCTGTGACGGCAGTCGAGTGCGTGGGATTGGCATCTACCTTTAGCGACAATCGCGAACCCTGTCCGGTGAAGCGAAATTCGGATAACTGGCCGAGAGGAAGGGTGTTGTTGTAAGGAAGAATCGTGAAGTTCGTCCCCAGTCCGCTCCCCACATCCGCGCTCCGGAATATACCGGTTAAGTCCACAAAACCGCCCGGCGTGAACTCGGCGCCCCCGATCTTGATCGATAGCGGATGGTCGATGCCGACGACGTTAATCGGTGGTTTGGCCTGAGAATCCTGGGTGGCAGACGGCGCACCGCTGTCTGGCGGTGGCGCATTTATTGCCGCGGCCCCGGGAGCGACCATTGCGACGGGACTGGATGCGAAGCCCAGCTTCGCTTCGAGCGCAGAGATGCGATCAATTTCGCTGTGCAGTGCTGCGCGTTCCGCTTCCAACTCCTTGCTATGCTCGGTAAATTGCTCCGCCTGAGCCTGGACACTCGCCTTCAACTCCTGTAATTCGATCTCCACGGGCGTTGGCGGCACAGGCGCAGTTGCGTTTCCGGCCGGTGGCGCTGCCGCCGTCGACGTTGGAACGGCAGGTTGCGAAGCGCTGGAACCTTCTGTCGCGGCAGCGGCCGGATCTGCTGCGGGCGCGGCCCACGAGAGCGGCGCCGCGTTGAGCGTGAGAAGCAGGGCCAGAGCGATTCCTTTCGATTTACTTACTAAATGTGTCGGCATTTCAAAGTCTCCTCAAAGTTTTGGCTGCAATTTTCGGTAGTTCACCTGGCTCGCTAATAGCACTCGCCAGATCGAATGAAACTTCTTTGGGTATTGGCGAACGAACTAGAAAGACGGAAGGCCTAGTTGCGGCTGCGACAACAGAGGTCGGAAAGCGAGGTGTGATCCAAAATGCCCGCGGTGGCGTTGCGGACATCCAACAGCACGCGGAACAGCGGACGATGCTTCGGATCATGCTGAATGCGCTTGCGCAGGGACTCGGCATCTTCAAACGGCGCGAGGGGCCCGTCGATTCTGCGGAGAACTTCGCCCAGCGAGATTTTCTTGGGCGGGCGGTTCAACTGATAGCCGCCATTTGCACCGCGGAGGCTGGTGACGATCCGGGCGCGCTTGAGGTCGAGCAGGATAGCCTCCAGAAACTTCTCCGGCAGCTCCTCTTGCGCGGCGATGTCCTTGATCTTGACGACGCCCACGGGATGCTCGGCAAGCACGGTGAGCGCCTGCAAGGCGTACAGTCCTCTTTGTGAGATGCGCATATTCTCTCTGTTCCCTAGTAAGTATGCAAAGTCTACCTACTTAATAGACATTGTCAAGAAAGAAGTTCACGAGAGGGTTCGGCCAAACGAAGATTCCGCGACCGTGTGGTGGAGTGTTCGGTGGTAGGATAACCGCCTATGCAGCCAGCGTCAGGGAGTAGAGCGGCTTCCGATTCGATCTCCGGACGTGAGATGCTTCGACACACCGTCACTACACTGGCCTACCGGGGCGGCAAAGCCTTGCGCGGCGCACCACCGGAATTCGCGAACTTCCGGGCCGGCCCAGGGACGCGCACACCGGGCGAGATTCTGGCCCACCTCGGCGATCTGCTGGATTGGGCGTTATCAATCGCGCGGGGAGCGCAAGAGTGGCGCAGCTCCGTTCTTTTGCCTTGGGAGCAGGGCGTGGCACGCTTCTTCGCTGCCCTCGAAGCTCTAGACAGCTACCTTGCTTCCGAGGCGCCCCTCGGATGTTCCCCCGCGCAGATGTTCCAGGGTCCGGTGGCCGACGGACTAACACATGTAGGACAGATTTCGATGCTCCGCCGGCTGGCGGGATTCCCCGTCCGCGCGGAAAACTTCTTTCGGGCGGAGATCCAGACCGGGCGCGTGGGCGCGGATCAAGCTGCGCCGAAACGCGAGTTCGATTAGTTGCCGAGTTCAGGAAGGCGAGCGAACGGGGCCAACGGAAGCGGGTGCCCACCAACAAAAAAGGGGCAATAAAAATGGCCGGGCGGCACCGGCTGAGGGACCCGAACCGCCCGGCTTTTTCTCACCCATCTCCGCAGGGTTTTGGGTAAGAAACTTGTTATGCGGCGTTTTCGCCGTTGCGCATGAACTCGTAGCGCTCGATGGCGGCGGCTACGCCAATCTGTCCGGCATCGTCCGGGCTGCTGCGCAGAACGCGGCCCAGACAGCGGACGCGCACCGGCCCGGCCTGGGTCAGCTCATGCGGAAGAGTCATAACGATCTCGACCGGTGAGCCGCTCTTCAACCCCTTGGGCAAATTGAAATACAGTCCGCGAGAGCTGACTTCGCGGGATTCCGTGGCGGCCTCGCCGACCACGCTTTCGTCCGTCCACCGAACTGTGAGTGGCAGACGCATCAAGAAACGACGCGAGGCGCGTCGCTCTTTTGAAGAAGCCAAATGTTACCTCCTGCTTACTCACATAGATTAGAGGGCAAGCCGCGTTTCCCCTATAGAGCAAAGGCGTCAATTTTCGGGGGATATTTTGGTACGCAAGTACTGTACCTGGGGATCTACAGAACCTTATATAAGACCCATCTTGTTAGGCAGTTACGAAGGTAGCAGGGAATCAAGTCTGATCGATCAGGCGGTGATGGATCGCGTAGAGGGCCAGTTCGAGGCGGTCTGAGACGCCCAGCTTGTCGAAAATGTTGTGGAGGTGGTTTTTAACCGTTTGTTCGCTGATAAAGAGCTTTTCGCCGATTTCGCGGTTGCGAAAGCCCTGGGCCACAAGCTGGACGATTTCTTTCTCGCGGTCGCTCAGCAGAGGTTTTTCGCGACGCTGGCCGGATTCGGCGGATTTCTTGAAGGCGTCGATCACTTCGGCGGTCATACGGTTATCGAGCCAGATTTCGCCGTCGTAGACCTTGCGAATGCTTTTGAGCAGTAAATCACTGGCAGACTGCTTTAGCACAACGCCGCGCGCTCCGAGGCGCATGGCGCGAACCACGTCGCGATCGTCCTCTGCGGCCGTTAAAACGATGACGCGAGTGGGCGTAGAATCGAAATTCACCTCTTCGAGAACGCCGAGGCCGTCCTTTTCAGGCATGCGGAGATCCAGGAGGAGGATATCCGGCTTCAACTTGGCGAGCATCTTGGTGCATTCCACGCCATTGGAGGCCTCGCCCACGATCGTGACGTCGTCCGCGGCGTCCAATAACTTACGGAGGCCATCGCGAAAAATGGCATGGTCGTCCGCTACCAGGATCCGAATCGCCTGTTTTGCCTTTGTCATGTTAATTAACGGGAATCTCGACGGTGAGACGAGCTCCGTGACCCGGATTCGATTCCACGGTCAGCGCTCCCCCAACGCTTCGCGTGCGTTCCTTGATCGAAATGGGCCCCAGACGCAGTCGATCCAATTCCTCACTTGCATAGGATCCTGAAAAACTGAAACCCCGCCCGTTGTCATCCACGACGAGAAGCACTTTCGTCTCGTCCTGCTTAAGTTTTACCACGACGTGGCTGGCCTCCGCATGCTTTTTTACGTTGTGTAGTGACTCACGATATATCTGGAAAAGCTCGCGGCAGATGCGGTCTGGGAGCTGCAGATTGGGATTTTCGATGAAAAGATCGATTGCCAGCCCGTGTTCGATGCGAAAGCGCTCGGCGAAGCCGAACATCAATTCACGAAGATCCGCGCTTTCGACGCGCAGTGGGCGGAGGTCTGTGACCATGCGACGCAGTTCCTCGCTTTCCTGCTGTACTGTATTTTGCAGCTGACCGAGATCTTCCGCCGCCTGTTCCGGCTTTTTCAGAAGAGTCTGGCGCAAAACTCCCAATTGAATTTTCAGGCTCAGCAACGTTTGCAGAATCCCGTCGTGCAAATCGCGAGAAATGCGGCTGCGCTCGGATTCTATAGCCCGCGCGCGCAGGCTTCGCAGCAGAAAGACGTTTTCCAGCGGCTGGGCCACGTGCCGTATGATCTGCTCGAACCAGCGGAGATCGGCTTGTGAGAACCGCCGGCGCGGTGGCTGAGGATTGATCAGCAAGACGCGGCCGACGGGGCGGCCGGCAGTCTCGATGGTAACGGCCAACAGAGACTGTGCTTCGAATTCCGCGCGAGTGACCTCAGGAGGCGCGGGCACATCCCTGACGCGCCGCCCCGTGCGGCGATCCCATCCGAAGCCCTCGCCGCCTCCGTTCCGGAATTCCCATCCCAGGGAAACTTCGAGCGAATCAATGAGGTAGGTTTCCGCGCGCGCAAGCGGCAAGGTATCCGGACCTCGCGCTTCCCGATCGCCGGCGCGAACCTTCCAGACGAAAACGCGCTCCAGCTCATCGTCCTGGGTGGCCAGGACTACCTGCTCGCACTGGAACGCTAAAGCCAGTTCGCCCAGCGTCTGGCGGATCGACTCAGTGAGGCCTCGGTCGAACCGCAACAGTCCGGTAATTTTCTCGAGAAATTGCTGGCGGGCCAGATGCTCGCGTTCCCGAGCGCTGAGAAATCCCATTCCCAAGCCGGAAACGAGCGTCCCTGCGCCGATAGCAACCCAGTGCGCGAGGCCATGCCAACCGAAAGACGTCTCCGCCGCCACCCGCAGGATTATGGCTGCCGTGGACACCCCGACGAAGGCCAGCATAGCCCGCGTGTGTCCTCGCGCAGCCAGGGCAAAGACGGCGAATAGAAATAGGAACCAAAAAGCTGAAACCGAAGGAGTGAGATAGAGAAACACTGCGAGGGCGAGAAAATCCACTGTCAGAGGAATCTGGAACCGTACGTCGCCGAAACGGCCTATTAGCAGAGCGATCAGGGCCAAGATCAAATAACCAAGCAGAAAACCCACGGACGACTTGCGAACTGGCGCGGTCGAGGTCTCCAGAAGAGCCACAAGGGAGAGAGCCGCCAAAATAGCGCGGGCGAGCGTAACCTGGCGCTCAAAATAGGCTTGTTCCGTGTTGTCGAGAGGCATGGTGGCGAGCGGTTTCCCAGGAAAAGTCTAGCAAGCTAGTACCACCCCGCGATTCCGGTCGGGCGCGGTGTCATCTTAATGGTAATCGCCAGACACATTAAGGTAATGGCCAGACCGAGGCGCCGCCCTCGTCGCGTCAGCTTTCTTTACACGAAAGCTTCGCGCGAGGAGTTGACAATAGGTGCATAATCATTTCGCGAACGGGCGCGGACGGGGCGGGGTCGCCAATTTGTCACACCGATATACACGAAAAGAGGCGGGACGCATCAGCGGCGTGAATGCGGCTCAGCTTCGCTACTGGGAGCGGCTCCAGTTGGTGCGCCCCAAGGCACGCTGGGGCGAGCGATTCTACAGCTTCGGCGACTTGGTAGCGCTCGGCACATTGAAGCGCTTAACCGGCAATCGCATTCCGGCTCGAAGAGTCCGCCGCGCCATCGAACTGGTCGAGCAGCAATTCGGCCAAGCGCCATTACCGCTTGCAGCGCTGCAGCTGCTCGAACAAGGACGCGACGTACTAGTAATTCCTCCCGGCATTCCTGGCCTCTTCGATCCCTTCAAACGACAATGGCAGCTGCCGTTCGAGGCTTCGAAGCTGCCCGCGAGCCCACACACCTTGCCCGCGCCCACTCCCGAGCAACTATTCGAAACGGCGCTGGAATGCGAAACAGATGCCGAATACCTGCCGGAGGCCGTGCGCAACTATCGCCAAGCGTTGGAACTCGCTCCCGGCTGGGTAGAAGCGCACATCAACTTGGGCGTGGCGCTCTATCAGATGGGCAAGAGCGAGGAGGCCCTCGCCGAGTTCTTATCCGCGGTAAAGCTCGACCAGCTGAATGGCATTGCGCAATACAACCTGGGTTGCGTGCTCGAGGAACAAGGGCAAATCGAAAAAGCCATCGATCACTTAGCTCGGGCTGCGCGCGTTATGCCTGCGCATCCAGACGTCCATTTCAATTTGGCGCTCGCATACGAAAAACGTGGCGACATCCAACCGGCGCGCGAGCAGTGGACACTCTATCTGCGCTATGCGCCCCACGGCCCCTGGGCTTCACAAGCGCGCATGCACCTCAAAAATACGTCGGGTCGCCCGAGGCGCAGCACTCCGATTCCCTTCCCCAGCAAGGCTGCGGCGAAAACCTAAGCCGAAGAAAATCTTCTCAACCTGTAGCAAACCCGCCTTTGCGGAAACCGTCGCATCCGGGAGCGAGCGGCGGCGAGCCGCCGCACTCCACAAAATGCACCCCTCACCTCTAACGCCGTGTTTGACGCGATGCACTGTCCCAATTGGGCCGTTCGCTCGAAGTTATCGATGTGCTATGATTTCTTTTCGCCTTTCATATCGGCATCAATCCAAACGGAGGGGGCATGGGCTTTTTCAGCACGGCAAGCCAGCGGTTCGGCATCGCGGGGGAGCTCCTCTCCTTTTTTGCGCGCAACAAGCGCTGGTGGATGTTGCCGGTCATTATGATCGTGCTGCTGACCGCCGTTCTCGTCATCCTGGCGCAAAGCTCGGCGCTGGCGCCGTTTATATACACGCTGTTTTAGGCCGCAGGCGAAGCACTACTTCATGCCCAACACCCTCTGGCAAGATTTAAAGACTCTGTGGAGTGCGTGGAAGCGCCTAGCCCACAAGATCGGTAATTTCCAGGCTCGCGTCCTTCTTACCGTGCTGTACGCAACCGTGGTTCTGCCCTTCGGCGTGATTGTTCGCCTGTTCTCCGATCCCCTTCACATGAAGCGGCGCCCCACGAAATGGACGGATCACCCCGCGGAAGTTCACGATATGAGCTGGGCCCTCAAGCAATAGCTCATGCATATTCTCGGAGTCTCCTGCTACTACCACGATGCTGCCGCTGCGCTCCTGCACGACGGCCAGCTTGTCGCCGCCGCGGAAGAAGAGCGGTTTTCGCGCATCAAACATGACTTCGGCTTTCCGTCGAAGGCGATTGAGTTTTGCCTGCGCGAGGGAAAAATAAGCGGAAGTGATCTCGACTACGTCGTTTTCTTCGAAAGACCGTTCCGGAAACTCGATCGCATCCTCGCCAGCGTCCTGCAAACCTATCCGCAATCGTGGAAGGTATTCCGCGAGTCGATGATCGGCTGGATGCTCGACAAGCTATGGGTGGCCGGCACGCTGCAATCGGAATTGGGCGTTCGCCGCGACAGAATCCTCTTTTCCGACCATCACCTCTCGCACGCCTCCAGCGCATTCCTGTGTTCCCCGTTTCAGGAGGCAGCGATTCTAACCGTTGACGGCGTCGGCGAATGGATGACGGCGGCCAGCGGCATCGGACGAGACACGGATATCCAGCTCACCAAGACGCTCGAGTTTCCCCATTCCATCGGACTTCTTTACAGCACGTTCACCGCTTTCCTTGGCTTTGAAGTGAACGAGGGCGAATACAAAGTCATGGGGATGGCGCCCTATGGCACGCCCCGCTACGTCGACAAAGTGTGGAAGCTCGTCCAGCAGAACGACGACGGCTCCTTTTCGCTGGACATGGATTATTTCTGCTTCCAGCACTCGACCGACCGCATGTACAACCACCGATTCGTGCAACTTTTCGGCGAGCCGCGGCCGGTCAATATGCCGTTCTTTACGGAATCAACCGGCTATCCTAGATATTTTGGCGAACGCCCCGCGGACTACGCGACCCAGTGCCGCGTCAACGAGCACTATGCGGACATCGCGGCCAGCATTCAGCGGGTCACCGAAGAGTTGCTGATCGGCATGGCCAAGAATCTTCAGAAGGAGACTGGACTGAAGAAGCTGTGCATCGCCGGGGGCGTGGGCCTTAACAGCGTGGCCAATACACGGATCCTTCGCGAGTCGGGCTTCGACGAACTTTTTATTCAACCGGCCGCCGGAGATTCGGGTGGAGCGCTGGGTGCCGCTCTGTGGGGCTACCACTCGGTGCTCGGGAAGCCGCGCGCGTTTCGGATGGAGCACGCGTACTGGGGACAGGAATTCAATGCCTCGGAAATCCGTTCGTTTCTCGAGCGCGAAAACATTTCCCACTACGAGGCGAAAAACACCGATGAGATGCTCGATCGCGTGACCCAATATTTGACCGAGGCCAAAGTGGTCGGCTGGTTCCAAGAACGCTTCGAGTGGGGACCCCGCGCGCTCGGCAGCCGCAGCATCCTGGCCGATCCTCGCAACCCGGCCATGAAGGACATTGTGAATTCGAAGATCAAGTTCCGCGAACCGTATCGCCCGTTTGCGCCGTCGGTTGCCGCGGAGTGCGCGAACACGTATTTCGAACTTGGCGATGCGGCCCAGCAGTATCCCGCGCGCTACATGCTGTACGTCACCCCGGTGCGGCCCGAACACCACGCGACGCTCCCGGCCACCACTCACGTGGACGGCACGGCACGAGTGCAAACGGTTTATCGCGAGCACAGCCCGCTCTATTATGGTTTGATCGAACGATTCGGCCAGGCTACGGGCGTTCCGGTGGTGCTAAATACTTCGTTTAACTTGAGAGGCGAACCAATCGTCACCACTCCAGAAAATGCCTTCAGCACTTTTTCACGCAGCGAAATGGATTGCCTGGTTTTGGGGAATTTCCTGGTTGAAAAGCAGGGTTAGCTTTTCCTCGAGTCACTACTTATTTCGCAGCGACTAGCCTTAATTCCCTGCTCTCTTGCCTTCATCAAGCCACGGCTCAAGAACCTGCGCGGCCGTTGCATCGCCCTTAGCCGACCAGTGTCCGTCGCATGTCAAAAAATACGACTTGTAGTCACCGTTTCTAGCGAGCGCATCCATTTCCGGCAGCAAATCCTTAATCGCTATTCCGTTTTCCTTGCCCCACTGCTCCATGACCGGACCCAAACGATCTGCTCCATTCTGATGCAGTCGCTGGAAGTCGATAGCGCGCGGAATCAGGAAAACAGCCTCTTTGGCGCCGCGAGCGTCGGCGGTGCTCTTGATGTCTTCCAACGCTTTTTCCAGCCGCGCGAGATCGACGTCGTCCCAATCGTTGTATCCCGAATAGGGGCTCAGCTGCCGCCAGTACAGCCGCGAATAAATGTATTGGCCCACATGATAGGAGGCCAGGTAAGCGCGAAGAAACGCCTCGATGTGATCCCAAACACTTTCTCCGGCGTTAGGCTGGTAGTGTCCGGCGTAAACTACGGACAAATCATCCGCGTAATACGGGCGGTAACGATTTCCTTCACCGATGGATTTCCAGTAAGTCAGAGACATGTCGTGGAAATCATTGTCAGGCAGCACGCCCACGACCACGAGGTTGTGGTCGTAAGCCGCCGCCATACTTTTGTAGAGCAGCGCGTATTGCAACGGACCAAAATTCCCGCCCGTTCCGAAATTCAGGTGCTCCCGGCCGGTGTCCCGCTCAAGAATGTTGCTCAGGCGCTCGTCATCCGGCAGCCCCATGCCTTCAACGAAGGAATCGCCGAGCATGATGGTGCGCGGCATCGATGAATGTAGGCTTCGCTCCGCGTCGCGGGCGCCGTAACTATTGGTGGTGTATTCGACCGTGTAGCAACCGGACTTATGGATGAAATGGCCGTTCGGGCGATGCCACACGCCGAACACAGGATTGCTATCCACCCAGAAGGCGTTGTAGCTGAGCCGGTAGCTGGGCTTGCTCCCTGGCCAGTTCGTGACGTGAATGTAGATGAGAGAAACGACTTCGGCCAATACTGCGAAGATCAGGAAATTGATAACTATGACGCGGAGCACCGATAGGATGCGTGCGGGAAGCGGCCGCTGCTCCTGCGGCGGGGTCGAAGACGCAGGTTCCGTCATACTTGCAGTTCCGAAAAAGCCATTCCAAGTTTTGTACCACACATAGTGGGAGATTTCATCAGCCCGCAGCCGGGAGCCTCGCACAAAGAGGGGGTCGCAGACAGAGGCAGCAGGTAAGAATAGTGATAAACTATTTTCCGTCAACTCGGCGGTGAGCGTAGCTCAGCTGGTAGAGCATCGGTCTGTGGCACCGAGGGTCGCGGGTTCAATCCCCGTCGCTCACCCCAACTTCTCCTCAATGTTTATCGGGTTTTAGCAAGGACAGCCTCCTCCGGGACTGTTTCTGCTTGACGCCCGTTAACGCCCACAACGGGCTTAGAAGTGAGTGTTTGCGGAAGCTCGAAACCCAGTCCCATCGACAATGCGACATCCCTACGGAACCGCAAATCGTCGCGCACCCTGTCGTAGCGGTCTGCCATGTCCTTGTGGGCATGACCCATCCAAAACTTGAGCAGACCGTCAGGACAATGCAAGTTGCGAAGATATGTGTTCCTGTAGCGGCGGAAGCTATGGAAGCCGCGTTTCGTGATCTTGAGTCGGTTGAGCAGCGGGTGAAATTCCCGCCGCAAGATGTTGCTCTGGCCCAGTGGTGTGCCATTGTGTGTTTGGAAGATGAAACCCGTAGAGCGGTTTCCGATGTAGGACTTGAGCAGGGCAGCGACATCGGGATGAAGATCAATGTCGCGCTTTGCATTCAGCGTCTTCGGCTTCAGCACCTGACTACGCCAAACTTCCTGCTCAACTTTGACGGACGACCCATCGAAGTGCCGGACTTCGAGGCCGAATAGTTCTCCGGCTCTGAGTCCTGTAGCGGCAAACAGAATGGCCATCATCTGCATTCGTCCGCTCGCGGCTTTCACAATTTCAGCAACCTGCTCGCCAAGGAACGAGGGCTTGCGTTGTTCCGTCTCGTCAACGACAGGCATGTCGATGAATTTGTGATTCCACCACATTGGGTATAACTCGTTACCGTCTTTGTCTACAGCGCTGGCTTTCACCAGCTTTGCCACCCGCACGATATTATGGATGGTCGTTGGTGCCAGCTTCTTCTTGTCTAGGCGTGCAACAAGCAAGCGCATCGTGTTGTTGCCCACCTCAGACAAAGGCACGTCGCCGATTCCTCCCGTGTCGCACAACAAGTGACGCTTGAGGATGCCACGCCGTCCCTTGGACACACTGGGCTTGGGTTTCTGTTTCCGCTGTTCGCATTCTTCAATCCACTTCCATGCGTAGTCGCGGAAAGTTGGAGTGATTTGGGGAAGGGCCGCGAGATTCCCGTTTATGGCGACAAGCTCTAATTGCATCCTGTTTAACGCACTCCGCTTGGTGGGAAGCCTCTCGAAATCGCCGAGAAACTTCTGCACGCGGCAGCGTTTGCCCTCACCATCTTCGCGCCGAAATCTCACTGCCCATCCATTTGCGAGTTCTACCAATTGCCCTTCTTGATGCCGTCTGCGTGACAAGATTTTCTTCTCCTTGTCGCTGACGGCGCGCGGCTGCATGGTACGCGTGTTCCTGTTTTTTCGAGTAGGCATTTGTGTGCTCTCCTACTAGAGATAAAACCCCGCACCTCCAGAAACCTGACGGAATCCAGGCACTTAGCGCCTCTATGACGGACGAGCACGGAACGTGAGGAAACACGTACCTACGCGAGAAACCGCTGGAAACGCTTCCCAACGCGAAGGAACGCTATGCCAAACAGCGTCTGGGAGCTACGTTTTCTAGGGATTTTGCGTGTGCCTTCGACACTTCCTGCGTATGGTGGCGCGCAGGAGGTCACAAAATGAAGGTTGCTATCTACGCAAGAGTGTCAACGATTGGAAATGGGCAGTCGCCAGAAATGCAACTTCGGGAATTGCGGGAGTACTGCAAGAGGCGTGGATGGAAGATCGCCAACGAGTATGTCGATAAAGGAATCTCTGGCAGCAAAGACAGCCGCCCAGAGCTAAACAAATTGATGGCAGACGCGCATAAGCGCCGATTCGATGTCGCGGTGTGCTGGAAATTTGACCGCTTCGCCAGATCGGTATCTCACCTGCTGCGAGCCTTGGAGACATTCAACGCACTGGGCATCGGATTCGTATCACTGTCCGAGTCCATTGATACATCCACGCCAGCAGGCAAGATGGTCTTCACTGTGCTAGGCGCAGTGGCAGAACTGGAGCGCAGCCTCATCGGTGAACGTGTGCGGGCAGGTCTACGAAATGCCAAAGCGAAGGGCATAGTTCTCGGCAGACCAGCGCTGCGAACATTCAGCCCAGCGGATATTACGCAGCTACGAAAGGACAGAAGGCGGGGACTCAGTTACAAATTGCTGGCAGAACGGCATGGGACGAGCGTGTGGTCTGCCTTCGTTCTCTGCAAGCGGCGGATGAGAGGCTAGAAACTTCCGGCAGGTGACCAGCCACCGAATTCACCTAGGTTGCGCTGGGTACGCTTCTTGTCAGAATCCGTGAGAGATTTGAGGCCCTTATTCACGGCGTGGGCAATGTCCTCCGGGGTGGCATCCGTCTTCGCTGTGATGTTGATCGTCACTCCAGAAATCTGTAGAACCCTCTCGGCATACTCCCTGTTCGCTTTCGCATCCTTGCTCCCGTAATAATGCTCAAGGGCAAGCTCTGGAGTCTTGTACTTTTCAAGCAGTTGCCGCAAGTAGGTTTCCCCGCCAAGAATATTCGAGTGTGTATCGTGAGGATCGACACCGAGCATCCGGGCAGTCGATGGCAGCAATTGCATGACACCGAGAGCACCAGTGGGACTTGTTAGAGTCTTGCCTGATTTATCGAATTGGTGCAGTCCTGATTCTTGCTGCGCTACGGCCAATGCCAGATTCGCTGGAATGCCAAGGGCATGAGCCACGGCGATGATCTGTTCCTTGATTTGTATCTGGGCACCAGTGAGATGCTTCAGTCCGGCAACATAACCCGCAGCCGCACCGAGAACGCCACCGACTACATTCTCAGCTGCGCTACCTCCTACGAATCCCAATGGCCCGCCCACTGACCCTATCGCTCCTCCGATAGCCGTGCCTGCTGCGCTGCCAGCAGTTCCACCGAGCACCATGCCTGAACCGGGAGTGAGCAACTTGTTGGCGGTGCTCAACTCTTTGCGCATATCGGACAAGTTGCCAAGCCTCAAGTCCGCCAGTGCATTCATGAGATGTAAGACAATCTCCAATGCGTGATCGACACTGACAACAAAATCCTTAGCCCAATGCGATGCCTGTTGCAGGGCTTCCCCGAATTTCTGCATCGAGAAGGTTGTGCCCTCCAGCCCAGTATTGCCGGATAGAGCGGCTACCAGATTGGTGAACGTGAGGGCAAAATCCTTCCCCAGCACAACCGTCTCCCCGAGAACATCTTTAACATCCATCAGGATGGGTTTGAGGTTGCTCGCAATCCACTGAGCGATAGCAGGCATGTTGTGGATAAAGTACGCATTGAATTCCCGGAGCTTACTGAGCAGGTCGTCCATATTCGTGCCAAACGCCTCTGCCAAATCCTCTACGACCTTCATCGTGAGGTATTGCAGCTCGACACCGAATCGGCTGAATTCGAACCGAACATCCCTGATCTTCAGCATCTGGTTCTCGAAACTGGGGCCAAGCTCTTCTGTAAGCTCCCGTTGATCCTGTACTAACTGGTGGAACCTCTTTGCCAGCTCGGGATCCCACATCACGTTCTCAAGAGGCTGTCCGAGAGCATCCAAAGCAATCTTCAGTTCTCTGGCGACCGGAAGGCTCGTGTACATGTGCAGCGCGAACAGGCGATATTCCTGATCGGCCATGGCGGTCTTATCGGCAATATCAACAGCGGCTAGACCAGCAGCGGCAAATGCACCTGTGACTACACCCTGGAATTTAAGGACTGATTTCGCCATGCCCAAATACTGCGTATCGACAAGGGACGATGCCTGACGCAGAGCATTCGAGAATCCGGAGAACCCTACGGCATCTGTTGTGAAGCCGAGCCGCACGAGGTATTCATCTAATACGGTGGGCATGGACTCTCCTTCGAAATCAACAGTTTGCTAACCGCTATTTCCGGTCCGCAGAAACCTAACAAAATAGGGGGAACCGTGACACCGAAAGAGTCGGGATTTCTAACCGCTTCTTGTCATCGAACATCCCTACTAAATGTATCCTCTATCGGGCCGCTGGGGGCGCTCCCGCTGGATGCGTCATCAAAACACAGCACAGCTGCGAATCTTGTCTCTGGCTGTGTTGGAGATGTTCTAGGAAATCAGAACTCAATCCTAGAGCGTCCGTCGAATGAATAGAGTACTGGGCTACCACATGTCCGAGAATCGGACTAATGAGGAGTTGACCCGCTCGTCTTCAATCGACGGGATCCTGCGAAGCCGACCATCGTCCGCTGAGCGCCTCTATTCACCCGGGATCATGAGGTGGGCCGTTGTGGTGCCTGCATTCATGATCCACACGCTCCCTTGCTTGGGACTGTCGGGCAGCCCGATCGATTGCGCCGTTGCACCGGGCACGGCGATCGTCATATGCGTCCGGGCATGCTCCCGATCGGGACCCATTAGGTGGTACCACACGGAACCGAATTCGGGCTTCGCGCGCGTTCCGTCCTTTTCCGCCGCATCAAGCATCGCCTGTGTTTTGGCCTTGTCCCCGAGAGCTTCGAATTTCAGATTCTGAGCCACGCGATCGAGGTTGGCAATGCTGGTGCACTCTATCGAGAACGCCTGTTGTTCGGGAAACCCCGAGCGGTCGTAGCAAACTAGTTGGTTCGTGCCCTTCTTCAACGTGTCGTAGGTGAAGTCAGACTTCCATTTGATGACCGTCGCTCCATCCCGTTGACTTGCCGGGGCAGCGAGTAGCGCCGTCTCCGCTGCATCCGCCGGCGCCTGTGCCAATGCGTTCGTTGCAATCGCCGCGACGGCGAATAAAAGCACAGCAATGAGCTTCATCGCAACCTCCACAAGATTTTGCAAGTCGGCCCCCTGTATCCTGTCGTCTCGGAGACCGCCGATAGCGCACCTCAGGCCCGACCATAACACAGCGCGGGAACTGCCAAGGAAAATTTCGGTCTTGACTAACGCCGTTACCGTCCATGTACAGTACTAGCCCACGACATGTCCGTGAATCCGACTACTAGGGCTAATTGCGATGAGCGTGAAGAGCCCTTACGGTTTTGCCGACCGGAAAAATGGTAGCAGCGACAGTGCAAAAAATGAAAGTACCGCATAGAAAATGGACGTGCTCAAGAAAAACGCCCATGTCCGCCCGTCGGATAAAAAGAAGCCTACAAATCCAGGCAATGCTGGTAGATACGAAATGAGCCCGAAAAATCGGTTTGTCGGAGGGTCGGAGACGAGATGAAGAGTTTCAGGTATGGCCGCTCCTGCCGCAATGCTAATTGCGATTCGGAGCGCCAAGCGAGTTATCGCTTCCATATTTAGACGGCTCTGCCCTGTCGCGAGCCCTAATTCACAGTGGTTGAAGATTCCGTCAACGTAAAGGGCGCGATCTCGACATCAAACTGCTCGCCAACCTGATTGATCATTTGATAGGTGCCGTTCATTGCGCCAAACGGCGTCGTGAGAGGGCAGCCTGATGTGTATTCAAAACTCTGCCCTGGTTCCAGCACTGGTTGTTCGCCGATGACGCCAGGACCCTGTACCTCTTGCACTTCCCCCATCCCGTCGGTGATGACCCAATGGCGGCTTATGAGCTGCACTGTGTCGTGGCTTTCGTTCGCAATGCTGACGGTGTAGAGAAAAAACCACTGGCTTTGCGCTGGGTTGGAGCGCCTATGGTCATATTGCGCCCGGACAGACACTCGGATGTTTTTTGTTGTAGCTTCGGACGAGAACATTTGATTGGCCGTGTTATCATAGCGCAAAGGAATGTCCCCCGAACTTGTTACGTGCCTGCGTAACGCCGTTCCCGTCCATGTGGAGTACTAGACCGGTATATGTCCGGTCAGGATTATTCACTTCACAAAAGCTTGCCCGGAGGTGTATAGATGTGGCTGAAGCCGCCCCGTCCGTCTCCTAGGCCAAATCTTGAGCGGCTTCCGAGAAGGAAGCTCATGACAATCGCTGCTGGTTTTGTGTGTTCCGACGGCCTCGTGCTTTTCGCTGATACCGAAGAGCAAATGGGTCTAATGAAGACCAAGGTAGAGAAAATAAGGGAGTATGAGAGTGGTGATATTCGTATGGCAGTTGCCGGGGCGGGCAACGGTTCGCTGGCAGATTCTTTGGTAGATAGACTTTTTGAATCAGTTGAAGGAAAAACCCCTCACAAAGCCACAATATTGGGTGTACTTCGCCAAGTAATACTCGATTTTCACCGAGAAGAAGTTGCTTTCTACCCTTCGTCGGACGACGTTAAGCAAGTTGGTCTGATAATCGGTCTGCAAATAAAGGCAGAAAAGCCTTTGCTGCTCCATTCCGATGCAACTGCGCTGCGACTTGTTACTCAATTCGCAGTGATCGGTATCGGGTCATAAATAAAATTCTTGGCTCAACAGCTGTACTACGAGGGGATGCCCGTAAAGCAT
>Ga0302326_10007165_pt1 | contig 24921 bp, 22 predicted proteins | sample Palsa_T0_3_FD_202264 | JGI IMG/M metagenome (GOLD analysis project Ga0302326, IMG submission 202264) | Peat permafrost microbial communities from Stordalen Mire near Abisko, Sweden - Palsa_T0_3 | ecosystem: Environmental > Terrestrial > Soil > Palsa > Peat permafrost | place: Sweden: Abisko... | reverse complement strand
GTCTTGGAATCCTGCCAGGCACCGTAAAGCAGGTGCAACAAAAAATACGAGGCAATGTAATTCATCAGCAGCGTCGATATGATCTCGTTGACGCGAAAGCGCACCTTCATCCAGTAAGCCAGCATCACCCACAACATGCCGCCCAGGGACGCGGCAACGCCCATGACGATGAGCCGCGTCGATTCCGGTCCGATGCCGTAGATGGAAACCGCCGTCGCCGCGATGCCGCCGAAAACCATCTGGCCCTCCAGACCGAGGTTCCAGAACCCGATGCGAAACGCCAGACCGGCGCCAAGTCCGACCAGGATCAGCGGGGCAGCCCGCACCAATACCGAGCGCAGACTATCGGCGTTGAACACGCCCGCAAGTTCCCGCACGAGATCAAGCGGCGCTATGCCGGCAAGGTCGAGGATCGCCACCGAAATGATCAGTCCGATCGCGAGCGAACCGGCAAGAATACCGGCCTGTTTCCCCGGCGAGATGGTCTGGCGTATGTCCAGCGTAAAGCGGCCGATGCCACGGCGCGGAGGTGGTTTCGGCGCTGGCGACAGGGGCGGACTCTCGCGGACGATCATCGCGACATCATGCATGATCCACCATCGCGCGGCCAATCTCCTGACGGTCGGCAGGCCGGTCGAACTCGGCGACGATCCGCCCCCGTGTCATAACCCCGATCCGATCGGACAAGGCAAGGATTTCGTCGAGGTCTTCGCTGATCAGCACGACTGCAGCTCCGCGATCGCGGGCGGCCAGCAAGCTCTCATGCACGGCGGCGCAGGCCCGTGCATCGAGACCACGGCTTGGGCTGTGAGCTACCACCACCGCCGGCTGACGGCTGAATTCGCGGGCGATCACCAGTTTCTGGGCATTGCCCCCCGATAGCAAGGCGGCCTTCTGCCCGACGCCGCGAACACCCTGCACATCGTAGGCGGCGACGGCCTCCGCGGCGTCGCGGCGCATGGCACCCCGGTCGATCAGCCAGGGCGGTCCGTAACAGCCGGACTGGATGGTCGCGACCGTGAAATTGTCGGCGACCGATAGCGATCCGGCCAGCGCATACGCATAGCGATCGGCGGGTATCGCGGCGAGCCCGGCTTCGCGGCGAATGGCGGGCGGCAGCGCGGCGACATCGCCCGGTCCTTCCAGCCAGATCTCGCCGGAGAGTGGCTGGCGCGCGCCAATCAGCGCTTCGGCGAGTTCGGCCTGGCCGTTGCCACTGACGCCGGCAAGACCGTAGATTTCTCCCCCCCGCACGAAGAAATTGGCGTCGGCCACCATCACCTGGCCATCACTGCGCGCGCAATGCAAGGCGCCGACATTGAGCCGGGTCGCTCCCCGCGGGCGCTCGGCCCGGCCGGGCAGCGGTGCGGTCTGCCCCACCGTCAACTCCGTCAGTTCCGCAGTCGAGGCCGTGCGCGGATCGGGGGTTGCCACCGTTCGTCCGCCACGCATGATGGTGACGGCATCGGCATGACGCTTGACCTCGTTTAGCTTGTGGGTGACCAGGACCACGGCGACGCCACTGCGGGCGAGACGGCGAACGATCTCAAGCAGCCGCTCCGCCTCGGCATCGGTCAGCACCGCCGTCGGCTCATCGAGAATGAGGATTCTCGTGCCCCCAATCAGCACCTTGATGATTTCCACCTGCTGCTGCTCGGCGACCGAGAGATCTCCAACCCGCCGTTCGGGATCGATATCGAAGCCGAGTTGAGCCGCCTGTTTGCGGACGTTATCGCGAATGTCGGCAATTCCAGCACGATACGCCGGCCGCGGATTCGCCAGCAGGATATTTTCCGCAACCGTGAATGGTTTCACCAGCTTGAAGTGCTGGTGAACCATGCCGATGCCGCGGCTGCGGGCGTCTGCCGGGCCAGACAGCGCAACCGTTTCGCCATTCACGGCGAGGGTTCCGGCATCCGGCACGTAAAAGCCCGCAGCGATGTTCATCAGCGATGACTTGCCCGCCCCGTTTTCACCGAGCAGCGCATGAACCTCTCCGGGTTTCGCGGAGAAGACGGCGCCGTCGAGCGCGACGACGCCGTCAAACGTCTTCCTGATTCCCGTGAGCTCAAGCGCGAGAGCCATCGATCCGTCCGGTCGTGCCACTATTTCTGCGCGATCACGCCCGGCACGTACCAAACCATCTTCCATAGACTGCCGTCGTCGATCGATTTGCCTGCCGCAAGCTCTTCCTTGCCGGTGGTGTCGCTCATGGGCCCGGTGAATATCTGCTTCCCGGCAATGATGGCAGCACGTTCGGCCATCACCTTGTCGGCGAGCTCCTTCGGTACGGCCGGACCGCAGCAAGCGATATCGGTGCCACCCTCCTTGATACCAGGGAATGCGCCGTAGGGACTCGGCTGCCAATTACCCGCTATGATCTTCTTGAGTTCCGGAGACAGGAACTTGTCCCATGTCCAGACCGAAGAGCACAGCGTCGCCTTCGGCGCGAACTCGCGCAGATCGCGGTGATGCCCGGTGCCGTAAATGCCGCGCTCCTGCGCGACGATCTGCGGTGTCGGGGTATCGACGTGCTGGCCGATCACATCGATGCCCTGATCCGCCAGGGCCGAAGCGGCAGCGCGCTCCTTGACGGGATCGTTCCAGGCCCCGGTGAAGATCACCGTGAGCGTTGCCTTCGGATTCATCTTCTGCGCGCCGAGTTCATAGGCGTTGATAGTCCAATTGACCGGACCGATCGGGTGGGCTGCGACGAAGCCGAGCTTGCCGGTCTTGGACATTCCGCCCGCGATCATGCCGCACAGATACTGGCTCTCATAGGTTCGGCCATAGAACGACTCGAGGTTGGGGCCGTTGGTAGTGCCTGATGCGTTGAGAAAGGCGACTTTCGGATATTTCTCGGACAGCTCCTTGAATGTATCTGAATATCCGAACGCCGTGCCGATGATGATGTTGTAGCCGCGCTGGATGAATTGCTCTGCGGCTGGCTTGATCTGACCGGCGACTTCCGGCACTTTTTCCACGAACGGAATTTTCATACCGACCGCATCCTCGATTTTCGGACGCGCCTCGTCAAAAGCCTGGGTCCAACCGCCGTCGTTCTTTTGATCAAAATAAAGAAATGCAATCTTTGCCGGTGCGGAAAGCGTAAAGCCGGCAGCATAGGCAGCCACAGCGCCGCAAGAGATCGCCGCGCCAGCCGCGACAAACATGGTCCAGTACTTTCTCTTCAATATCTGTTGCATGATCTCGACTCTCCTTTTTACCCCAGTTGACCCCAGAACTCGGGGCGACGACATCGTTCCACGAACGAATAGTTTCAAAGCGCGCAAAAAATAGCGCGCCCAATATTTGCGCAGCCGGAGGCTATAGTGGGCAGCGAAACTTATCGGCGCAGCGTATTTCGCTAACGGAATATCAGATGGGTTGCATGTCATGCCCTCTCCGATTTTCCGTCGCTGCGACGAAACAAGGATCTGAACAATCCCTTGATCAACAGGCCCAACAGAGCAAAGCCCCCGATGGGGTTGCCAGCCGTCGTATTCGCCGCTGCGGCTGCTGCCGCGGCTTCGGCGCCTGGCGTCGATGAATGTGCCGAGCCGAGTTCAGCTTCAGCGTTGTGCACGAAGTTGGCGACGAGAGCGTTGGCAACTTCGGAGATCAGACCGGTGCGACCGAATTGCGCGATCGTCCCCGAGAGCTGAATATCGGAATCGACAACGACGCCCGTTAGATCGCCCGATGGCAGCAAGAGGCAGTTCATGCTCATCTTGCCGCGACTCGCTCCCTTGCGGTCGACACCCTTGCCTTCGAGCGCGACCGACTTTTTCTCTTCGTCGTAGTGAACGGCCGCCTCGCCTTCAAAACTTGCCTGAAACGGGCCTACTTTCGCCGAGACCTTGCCGAGGTGACGTCCATCTTCCCTTGCTCCAATGTATTCGGCGCCCGGCAGGCAACCCGCAACCCTGCGGACGTCGCGAAAGAAACGCCAAACCTCATCGACTGGATGCGCGATCGTAAATTCCTGATGCAGCTTCATCTCACCCCTGCTTGACCCTGTCGCATATTTACCTGCCTGTTTGCAGCCGTCTCAATCATCGGAATCATCCGCGCCTTCGATGCAGGATGCGGTGCAAGCGGTCAGGCGTTACTGGAAGCCGATCGACCGCCCCCGGTTGCTGCAAAGCCGCGTCGATTGCAGAAGCAAGCGCCGCGCCAACCCCGGTTATCCCTCCCTCTCCTGCACCTTTCACGCCAAGCGGATTCAGCGGGCTCGGAGAGTCTTCGCGGATCAAAACCTCGACGTCAGGCACTTCGTGGCACGTGGGCAGCAGATAGTCGGCAAAGCTCGTCGCAAGGGGCTGGCCCTGTCCGTCGTAGACAAACTCTTCAAGCAGCGCTCCGCCGATACCCTGCGCCACGCCGCCTGCGATTTGTCCCTGCACCAGCATGGGATTGATGGCGCGCCCGACATCATAGGCAACCAGATATCTTTCGATGCCGACGCCGCAGGTCAGCGGATCGACCTTAACTTGCGCGAAATGAATGCCATAAGGATAGGTCATGTGGTCGGCGCGGAACCAGCCCTCGCTTTTCAGTCCGTCCGTTTTTTCAAGATGGCCGGCAATATCGCCGAGGCGTATCGATGCGCCTCCTTCCCGCACGGTAACCGCGCCATCGGCCAGACAAAGTCTGTCGGGCGAAGCCTGAAGAAGATCGGCGGCGACTTCCAGGGCGCGATCGCGAAGCGCCTCGGCGGCGATCTTCACGGCGGAGCCCGCCATCACCGTCACGCGTGAAGCGAAAGCCCCGCGACCGCACTCGATCCGGTCGGTCTGGCCGTGAACGACCCTAATGCGCTCGATCGGGATATCGAGCGTCTCCGCACAGATCTGTGCCAATACCGTCTCGACCCCCTGACCGACGGATGCAACTCCCGTCACGATCTCCACCGCTCCCGACTTGTCGAGGCTCATGCGCACGAGGTCATCGGGACCGAGGCCGCTCTTTTCGACGAAATAGGCAATACCCAGACCGACCATCTCGCCCTTGGCACGACGGGCGGCGGCTTCTTCGTGCAAACGATCGTAATCGAGCTGAACAAGCATGCGTTCAAGAAGATCATGGTACTTTCCGGAATCGTAGACAACATGGGTTCCCAGCGCCTCGATCCCCCGATGGAACGGCATTGCAGCTTCGGGGATGAGATTGACGCGTCGGACATCGATCGACGAGAGCGCCAGTTCCGCGGCGATCTTTTCGATCAGACGCTCGCGGGCAAAGGTCGACTCATACCGTCCGGGAGCACGATAGGTGCCCGCCGGCGTCTTGTTGGTGAGTCGGATATGGCCTTCGACCGAGTAAGCGGGAATCACGTAGGGGCCAGGCAGTAATCCCGCGGACAAGTCCGTCACCGTGGTGCCATGCGTGCGCACATAGGCGCCCTGATCGGTGAAGAATTTGGCCTGAAGGCCGAGAATAAAGCCACGCGCATCGACCGCAGCCCGAAGACGATAGGTCTGATCGCGCGAATGATTGGCGGCCAGTAAATGCTCCCTGCGATCCTCTATCCATTTGACCGGCCGGCGCAGCCGCAGGGCTGCGGCGCAGACCAGCACGTCTTCCGGATAAAGCTCGCCGCGTATGCCGAACCCACCGCCGACATGACCTTCGCTGAGCTGAAGTTTACCCGGCGCCAGACCCAGCATTTTGCTGATGGCATCGCGATTGTAATGCGGCACCTTGGCCGCGCCATAAATAGTCAGAACATCGCTGTTTGCATCGAGGACACCCAGGGCGCCGCGGGTCTCCATGGGAACGCCGGTATGACGTCCAACTTTCGCCTCCAGCTCAACCACGCGATGGGCCTGGCTGAAGGCTGCGTCGATGTCGCCATAGGACCGGCGTATGACCGCCGGCTCTGAAAGCAGCCCGGGATGGCTGTCCGGCATAAACAGCGACGGCTCGGCGGTGGCATCGAGCTGGGCGTCAAGCTCCTCGATGTCGCAGAAAACAAGATCGGCGGCGTCTTCAGCGACGTAAGGGTCGGAAGCGAATACGACGGCGACGGGTTCGCCGACATAGCGCACGTAATCGCGCGCCAGAATCCATTGCCGGTAGGGAACGAGACCCTCGGCGCGCATCTGGCGGAAATCGATCGGCGGCAAGTCATCGATATCCTGGAAGGTCCAGACCGCGACGACACCATCGAGTTGGATCGCCTCCGTCGTCTCGATCCCGAGGATCTTTCCGAACGCGACGGGCGAGCGCACAACGCGCATGTGAACCTGGCCGGGCCAATTGCAGTCGGCCGCAAACGCGCCGGTTCCGAGCAGCAACGGACGGTCTTCGATGCGTTTCAGCGACCGGCCGATATAGTTCATCTGCGTGCCCCGGATCGCATCTCCACGGCAGCCAACCGAACCGCCTTGATGATGTTTTGATAGCCAGTGCAGCGGCAGAGATTGGAGGACAGTATCTCCTTGATCTCCTGATCGGACATGTCGGGGGTTTCCTGCAACGCGCCGGCCGCGAGCATCAGAAACCCGGAGGTGCAGAACCCGCACTGCAGACCGTGATTTTCCCAGAACGCCTTCTGCAGCGGATGCAATGTGTCGCCATCGGCGAGGCCTTCGACGGTACGAATTTTCCTGCCTTCGGCCTGGACACCGAACATCAGGCACGAACGAATTGGCTTGTCGTCAACGAGGATCGTGCAGGCGCCGCAGACGCCATGTTCGCATCCGATGTGGGTGCCCGTCAGATGGCAGTCGTCGCGCAACACGTCGACCAGCGTACGGCGCGGCTCGACCGAGACGCGATGCTCACGGCCGTTGACGTCGAGGGTAATGCTGATTTTGTCAGGCATTCAGGGCCGCTCCCGCTTTGCGCAGATGTTCCCGGATACGCTGGGGGGTGGCGGGAATCTCCGATATCTCGATCCCGAACGGCGACAGCGCATCGACGATCGCATTGACAATGGCGGCGGGCGCGCCGATGGCGCCGCCTTCGCCCACGCCCTTGGCGTGCGTCACGCTCTCGGGAGACACCGTTTCGAGATGAAGGATTTCGATTTCCGGCATTTCGGCAATGGTCGGCAGCAGATAATCGGCAAAGGATGTGGTCAGAAGATTGCCGGTCTCGTCGTAGACCATTTCCTCCAGCAAGGCGTTGGCGATACCCTGGGCTACGCCGCCGGCAATCTGACCATCGACGATCATCGGGTTGATCAGCACACCGGCATCCTCCACCACCAGAAATCGCTCGATCCTGACGCCGCCGGTTTCAATGTCGACCTCAACGACGGCAAAATGGCAGGCGTTGGAGAAAGTGCCCGGCGGGTCATAAAACGCGTTTTCCTGGAGTCCCGGCGATTGACCGGGAAAGCGGTGGCTCTGGTGATAGGCGGCACGCGACAGCTCGCCGATTTCGATCGCCTTGTTGGTGTTGGCGACGCGGGCCCAGCCGTCCTTCAAGCTGACGGCATCAGCGGTCGCATCCAGCATCTGCGCCGCGATCACCTTCAGCTTTCCGGCCACTTTCGCCGCCGCCAGCTTTGACGCGCCTCCGGCAATCACCATCGATCGGCTGGCGAACGTACCCCAGCCATAGGGCGTCGTATCGGTATCTCCGGAAATGACCCGGACCTTTTGCGGATCAATTCCCAATTCGTCTGACACGAGTTGAGCCAGACTGGTCTTCAAACCCTGGCCATGCGGCGATGATCCGATACGCAGATCGACATGGCCGGACGGGTCCATGATGCAATCGACGATCTCGTAACCCGGCACGATATCCATGCCGCGCGCCGCATAGGCGGGCGTGCCATAGCCGGTACGTTCGCTGAAGACGGAAAGGCCAAGTCCGAGATAGCGCCCCGTAGCGCGCATTTTGGTTTGCCGGATCCTGAAAGCGGGAATATCCATTTTCTGGACGGCCACTTCCATCGCCTGCTTGTAGGAACCTTCGTCGTAGACAAGGCCGGTTGGCGAACGATGCGGAAAGCTGTCGATCAGATTGCGGCGGCGAATTTCAACCGAATCGATCCCCAACCGTTTCGCCGCAACCTCCATCAGGCGTTCCATGGTGAAGGTCAGCATGGGACGCGCGACGCCGCGATAAGGCGCCATCATGCAGGTATTTGTCGTCACGCCCCTGGAACGAGCCGCGTATTCGCTAAAGTTATACGGCCCCGGCAATTCGGCAAACGCCATCAGCGGCTCGACGCCGCAGGTGACCGGATAGCAGGAAAAGGCTCCGACATTGGAGCGCAGATCGGCATCGAGGCCGAGCAGCCTGCCTTCCCTCGAGAAAGCCGCCCGGATGGTGAAGGCCTGATCGCGGCTATGCGCGGAGGCTAGAAAGTTCTCGCGACGATCCTCGGTCCACGCGACGTTGCGCTTCAGCTTGCGCGCCAGCCAGACCAGCACGACGTATTCCGGAAACAGCGACATTTTCTGACCGAAGCCACCGCCGACATCGGGAGCAATGACGCGCAGATCGGACTCCGCGATGCCAAGCGTGTCGGCGATACCGGTGCGCAGCATATGCGGCATCTGGACCGAGGCCGTCAGCGTCACCCGTCCGCTCCCGGCGTGGTATTCGGCCAGGCCGGCGCGCGCTTCCATTGGAGCCGCCGATTGGCGGTGCGAGCGCAATTCGAGTGTTACGATTTCAGCGGCGTCGTCGAAGGCCTGGTCGAGACCCGCGGTCTTCATTCGACCTTCGACGAGGACGTTGTTGGGTGCCTCCGGATGAACCGGATCGGCGCCCGCCTCCAGGGCGAGATCGAGATCAAGCACGGGATCGGTCGCCGCGATATCCACAAATACCTGTTCGGCAAGATCCTCAGCCAGGGCCTGACTGTCCGCCACGACGACTGCGATGGGCTGACCCGTGAAAACCACCCGATCAATCGCCAGCACCGGCTGCCCAATCGGAACGTAATCGGGGCGATGGAGAATGGGCCGGATCGGTTTGAGATCGGCGAGATCGCGGCCCGTGAAAACAATGGCGTCCGGCGGAATCTCGATGTCGATAATCGCGCCGCGCGCCACCGGGCTTCGAACAAAGCGAACGGCGGCGGCGTTGCCGATGCGATCGGCGACGTAGCTGCCACACCCCTTCAAGAGGGTTGGATCTTCGAGCCTCGGCAATGACCGCCCAATCCAGTTCATGCGGCGGCCTCGCTCAACGCGCGCTTGACGACCGTCGCAATGAGATCCTGGCGGTACTCGGCGGAAGCATGGATATCCGCGGTCGGAATAACCGCTGTGCGAACCTCCTCGGCAACGGCGTCGAAGGTTTGCGGCGACGCCGGCTTGCCAACCAGCAACCGCTCCAGCTTCTCGAGCCGGATGGCACGATCCGATACACCGCCAATACCGAGTCTTGCCTCTCTTATGACGCCGGCTTCGATCCGCAGCGCAGCCAAGGCCATCCCCAGCGCAAAATCGCCGGCACGGCGGGAAAATTCATTAAATCCTGTCCGCCAATCGTCCGCCATCAAGGGCAAACGTATTTCCGAAAGGATCTCATCCGCGGCCAGTTCCGTCGTGAACGTTCCCTTGAAGAATTCGTGGCTCTGGATGATCCGTTCGCCGCGGGTGCTTTTCACAACGATCTGCGCCCCCAGCGTCGTTGCAACGAGACACCATTCCGCGGCCGGATCGGCGTGAGCAAGGCTGCCTCCGAAGGTGCCCCGCTGCCTGATGGGAAAGTGCGCGATGTGCCGCACCACCTTGGTCAGGAGATGACCCAGCGGACCCGCGACGATCCCCCGATGAAACGTGGCATGGCGCGTCAACGCACCGATCGAGACACTTTGGCCTGTCGCTTGAATGGAGGACAGTTCCTTAAGTTCATTGATGTCGATCAGAATCGAAGGCCGCAGCAGCCGAAAGTTCATCGCGGGAACCAGGCTCTGGCCACCGGCCAGAATCTTGCAATCGTCCTGATTTTCAGACAGCAGAACGAGCGCCTCGGAAACACTGGCTGGCCTGAAATATTTGAACGATGCCGGCTTCATAAGCTCTCAACCAGACTGACGCGCCAAATCGGGCGCGCGGTTACGGGCGGAAGATTTAACGGCCGTCCGGGCCCCCCATGCTTTGCCCCGCGGCGATGCGGCGCGAACCCAGCACTGCCTTTGCGACGTCGCCGACGGCCTCAACCGCCTCGTCCATCCCCTGGAAACAGACGATCCGGCACGGACACGCCTCGAGACCTTCGTAGCGCCAGGGAAATGCCCCTATCACGGCGCGCTGATTCAACATCTTCTCGATATCGCCACCGATATTCTCGGCATGGATCAGCCCCTCCTGAAATGCATATGAATGGAAGGGAAACATGTCTTCGGCGATGTGACGTCCCGACTTCTTGTGGACGTAATTGTACTCGCCGAAAAATTCTTCGCAGGTCTTGCCGACACGCGCCTCGAACCGCTTTGCCAGATCAGGCCTCATCAGACGAATGGAGGTATTCATCGAGTGATCGCCGGATCCGCAATCGATCCCGAACCACTTGATTTTCTTCTTGAGCATCCATTCGAGCAGTTCGATTTTTCCACCGGGATGCATGCAAAAATATTTAACCAGATCCTGTTCGGGCTGACCTTCCCAATAGCGATGCCAGCCGGTGTGAATGATCAGGATATCCCCGTCGCGAACCTCGACCGGCGCCTGCTCGATCATTTCAGGCGTGATGACGGCCCAGTCGTCCATATGCTTGGAGACGTCGACAACAGCGCCTGGCCCGACAAGGAAATCGAGGGGGTAGGACGCCATATCGCCCATGCCGTCGGTGCCATGCATCGCGCCATCGATATGGGTACCGACGTGGAGGGCGGTGTCGATGCGCTGTGCGACGATCATCTTGGTCTGCAGATTCTGCGCATAGTACATTTTGTTGCCGGCATATCCGACCCAGCCCGGCGTATGCACGTTCATCAAATGAGACAGATCCACAATCTTCATAACCGCTCCTGGTTGACGTTGTTAGCCGCTTGTCCGACCGGTCCGCGGCGAGATCGGAAATTACGGCCTGTCGAGATCTCGCATCCGCATCACTATCCCGGGCTCGATCATTTCGGAGCCGCTGCGTCTGAAGGAAGCGCCCCAACGGCCTTGAGCAGTGGCACATCGGCCGGGCTCGGCCCGCCGACGCTGACCACGGTCACACCCTGATCGGCCGCAACCGCATGCTTGACACCGACCGGCACGTGCACCGCGCAACCGGCATGGAACGGCAATTCAATATTGTTGGTATAGTCGCGTATCGTTCCCTTGCCCTCCAGAATGAAGATCGTGTCTTCGGAAATGGAGTGGACATGAGGAACGTTGGCCTCGCCCGGCTCAAGCACGACATAGTTCATGTTGGCGTGCCAGGCGCCGGTACCCGGCCAAACCACGAAACGCGCATCCCTGGAAATCAGCGGCAACCTCAAGGTCGGATGATCGCGGTGAAATATTCGGATCGCCATTGGCTATGTTCCTTCCGGGAAAGCCAAACCGGCGTAGAGGCTCTCGTCGGCAGGACACGGCCCGCCGAGAACTTTCATGTCCTGATCGTCACTCGTCTCGAACTGATAGGCATCGCCGGCGTCGATATGCACCATCGAACCTTCCACCAGCGGGAACACATCGCTTGAGGCCAAATCGACGATCGAACCGGCGCCGCCCATCACGTAATAGACAGCATCGCTGCCGTGATGGAGGCGTATGGTGCGGGCACCGCGCTCCAGCGTGATAATTTGAAAGGTCCGGAATTGAGCGTTGTTTCCCGGCCACATCACAACCCTGGCGTTGCCAGGACCGACAATGATCGGTATTTCTGGGCATCCCACGGCGCTGTCGACAACGCGCGCGGGGTTTGCAAGCCGGTTAGCCATCGATCTGCTCTTTTATCCACACTCGAATTTTTTTAACTGTATCAAAATTTTTGGAAGGGGCAATAGCTTTCTGACGGGTTGATGGGTAATGACGGTGGCCGGCTATTAAGTCGGCTGCAGTGGTCAGAGAAACAGAAGGATAACCTTGGTGACCATCGAATTTTCCCCCGAGTTGCCAGACGACGTGGCGGAAACGACCGCCAGCACGCTCGCGGCGATCGGTGAACGCATCCGCGAAGTCAGACAAGCAAGAAACATGACACTTCAGGTACTCGCCGAGAGTACGAAATTGAGCGTATCGATGCTCAGCCTTGTCGAGCGGGGCAGGGCCTCGCCGTCGATCGGATCCCTGATCGTGATTGCGAGCGCGCTCGGAATTACCATGTCGGATCTTATCGCGAGCGAGCTCGACTCGGACGAGGAACTTGTGGTGCGGGCATCACAGCATCACGTCGTCGAAACGCCCAGGCATGTTGTTCGCAGGTTGATCCGCGAGGACCGCACCCGCGGCCTTTCGATCGCCATCAACGAATATGAGCCGAATACCGGCAATTCAGATGCCGCCCTGTCGCACGCAGGTTTCGAATACGGCTTCGTTCTCGAGGGCGTACTGACTGTCGAGGTCGACAAGACGCCCCACATTCTCAAGAGCGGCGATTTGATTTCCTATAACTCCCGCCGTCCACACAAGATCTGGAATTATGGACGGCGCAAGGTGCGGACCTTGTGGTTCAATCTTGATCGAGACACCTGAAGGTTTTCATTCCTGCAGGGAAGCAACGCCAGGACCCTCGCGCGCCGGCTTTCCTGTGCTGTCGACCAGTGAGATTTCGCAAACCGAAGACCGAAGACCGATCGAGCCGCTGATCGGATCGGCATGGTCATCCGAGATCAGGCGATTATAGTTGGCGCCGGAGTCAGCGAGCGAGTCGAAGGCGTCGAGACCAAGCTCTTCATTGCCCTGCCACCAGCCATATTGTCCGCTGACCACCCGCTGGTCCAGGCTCGAATCAAATTTCGCCCGCATGCGAGCCTTGCCGTTTTTGGTACGGATCTCGACCCAGTCGCCCTGGCTAATTCCTCTTTCACCGGCGGTCTGCGGATGCATACTGACCTCAGGCTCCGGCGAGCGGCGACGCAGCGACGCAACGTGGCGGTGCTGGCCGTGACAATAGTGAACCACCTTGGCGGAGGTCAGCACCAGCGGAAACTCGTTGCCCTCTGCGTTATAGGGCGAGCGAGCCGGCTCGAGGAACCGCGGCAACGGGTTCTCGCCGGCATCGCGGAAAACCTCGGAGAAGATTTCGATCTTCCCGGTCTGCGTCTTGAAGCCCTGATGGCGATAGCGAAAATACTCCGGTTCGCCGGCCAGGCTAATTCCGCCCGGTTGCGCGCGCAGATCGTCAAGGGTCAGTTTGAGCGGCGCAAGGATGGCATTGAGACCGGCATTGATATCGCCGTTCCAGAATAGATGGCCAAAGCCGAGCCGGGTCGCGAGTTCGAACACGAGATGGGCATCCGACCGCGACTCGCCCGCGCTGGAGATGGCCGCCTGTCGCAGCTGAACCAGGTTTTCCGCAGCCTGGCTGCCTTCAAATCCGACCCGCAGCGCTTCCCGCTCCCACGGCGTGTTGACGGGAAGAAAGATGTCCGCAAATGCCGCGGTCGGCGTCATCACCACGTCCGAATGGACATGAAATTCGAGCTTCGCAAGCGCCCGCGCGAGCCGGTCGCCATTGGCGTGGTTGACGATGAAGTTGCGTCCAAATCCGAACAGGCCTCGAATGCGATAGGGCTCGCCGTCCATGATCGCCGCATACAAGGCATCCGTCCCTGTCCAGCCGTTTCGGCCGGGCCCCAGTGTCGAGCGCTTGAGGTCGATACATTTGGCGCGTTGCGCTGCCGACAGAAATTCACCGCCGCTGACGTCGTATGCCGGTGGCCGCGCGAACTGGACATTGCCGCCCGGGGCATCGAAGCTGCCGGTCAGGGCCATCAGCGTCGATATGGCGCGATCGGTCTGCGTCGCGTTGGTATGCTGGCCCACCCCTGACCACATGTAGTAACTGACCGGGCGAGCCTCGAACAGCAATCGCGCCGTTTCAGTCACTTGCTTGGCCGGCACCCACGCCACGGCTTCGACCCGCTCCGGCGGATATTCGTCACACAGGTCCCGGTAGAGGCCGAATGCCGAGCGGCAACTGATGGGTTCGCCGGCCGGCGATAAAAATTCGACGGAAACATCGAGCTCGGGGTTGACCGGCCGAACGTAAGCGCGTCGGGACAGCGAGTAGCCCACGGCCTGTTTCGCGCCGGCATCCCATGCCACGAGATCCCCGGCCATGGCGCCCGCGGGCGGTGCCGCGATATCCGCGACGCGCAGAAACCGATTGGTATCTTTTCTGACCAGCAACGGGCCATTGGTCCAGTCGCGGACGAATTGAACGTCGAACCACCCGTTACGGATCATCTCGCCGGCGATACCGAGCGCCAAGGCGCCATCCGCGCCGGGCCGCACGCGCAACCATTGGTCCGCACGGCCGGCAAAACCCACACGGCGAGGATCGACCACGATCAGACGCGCCCCCCTGACCCGCGCCGATCTGGTGGCCGTGGCATGATCCAGCCAGGTTGCGCTTGGATTGTGCCCCCAGAGCACGATGCATTCCGACCGTTCGAAATCCGGAGACGCAATCGAGCGCCCGAAGGTGTAGGCGTGGGCGTGATCCTTGTGCCAATTGCAAATTTCGGTGCCGTACGCGACGTTCGGACTGCCAAATGCATTGATGAAGCGTTCGATCCACCTGATGTCATCCGATATCGGCGTGCCGCTCGGCGTCGTCAGGCCGAAGGCAACCGCCTCCGGGCCAGATTCAGAACGAATCCGGTCGAGTTCAGAAGCCGTCCTGTCGAGCGCTTCGTCCCATGTGATCCGCTTCCAGCCCGGATCCTTGTCGCCTTTGGGCCGCGTGCTCTTCAGCGGATAGAGTTGACGCTGTGTGTTGTAGATGATCTCGGGCGCGGCAAGCCCCTTCACACACAGCGCCTTGCCGGTGGGGTGTTCCGGATAAGGTTCCTGACCGACGAAACGTCCCTCGCGCGTCACCATGATCGATCCGCAGCGGGACTTGCATAGCGCGCAAAATCCCGGCGTTCTCGTTTCTGACCCCGTTCTCGTTTCTGACTCAATGTCGTTTGTTTTCAACGGTATCTTCCCGGTCAGGATTTTAGCCCGTTGTCGGGCGGCAACATTGAGCGTTCGGCTTCTTGTTGAGTGCGCGGGCCATGTAGCGCCCCTATCGTGCCCATGGAAGATGTTTAGCGCAAGCTTTATGGCATCTGCGCCGAGGTTCCGGCAAATAAGCCGGTCCGTTCCTGCAATAGATAATTCCGATGACTTGCTCCAGGTACGGCCGCAACACGACGACCCGAATGCATTCACGTCGTGCTTCATCCTTCGGAAAACCATCAGCGCCATGCGTCACGGGCTTTCGGATTCGAGAAACAACTCCGCGGGCAAGCTTCCATTCGCCGGGTAAAAAAGCAGAGGGCCGGCGCTATCAGCACCGGCCCTCACGGCTCACGGAGCTGGCTCTCCGGTGAGGTGGATCCGGCTTTCGCTCTGGTCCACCTCAGGAGTATGCAACAGCCAAAACATCAACGCCTGCCTTATAATGGAGCATCGCGCGGTGACAAATTTCGCGGAAATGATCAGACAATGAGCTCGACACAATTCGTGGTCGGATCTTGGTCGGAATAGCCCGGGTTATTCCAACACGTCATCAGAACCGACGGGGCACACGCAACCGATGCGCTAGAATGCGTGGTGGCCGGCGGCCTGACCGCCGTCAACATGAAGGATTTCCCCGGTGACGAATCCCGCAGTATCCAGGTACATCACCGCGTCGACGATGTCGGAGATTTCTCCCATTCGCCCCATCGGATGCAACGACGCCAATGCCTGATGGGCCTCGATCTGGTGCATCGGGGTCTTGATAATGCCCGGCGCAACGGCATTCACGCGCACGTTGCGCTTGGCGTATTCGATCGCGAGCGACTTGGTCGCCGCATTCAAGGCGCCCTTGGTCAAGGACGCCAGCACCGACGGCACGCTGGTCATCGGCTGGTCGACCAGGCTCGTCGTGATCGTAACAACGTGACCGCTGCCTTGCTTGACCATCGTCTCCATCACGCTCTGCGTCATGTGAAAAAAGCCGGTGACGTTGGTCGCCAGATAGGCGGCGTAGTCCTCCTTTGAATAGGCGTTGAACGGCTTCGCCATGAACATGCCGGCGTTGTTGACCAGCGTGTCGATGCGACCAAACCGGTTCAGCGCTTCCCGGACCACCCGTTCGGCTGTCTGCGGATCGGCGACATCTCCGGCAACGGTCACCAGGTCGGAACTATCAACCGCCTTGATGGATCGCGAGTTTGCGACCACCCGATAGTTGCGGCTGATGAGTGCCTGCACCAGGGCCGCCCCGATCCCCTGCGATGCCCCCGTTACGATCGCTACTTTCCGCGCTTTGTCCATGATCTCACCGCTCTGTTGGTCGCTCGAACAATTCCAGGTCCACCAGGACCCATTTCATCGCAAGGACTTCGTCCAACTGCTCCGACACCACACCTTGCGTCAGGCTGCGCCGCTCGCCAGCAACGGGTCGTATTCCCGGCGTTTCAACATCGTATGAAGCTGGCGACGTCGAATACCCATGTTTCCACCGTCGAAGATCGGCAATGCCAGCGCATCCTGCAGCAGTTCTCCAAACGGTAACGCGTTATCGTAGCTGTCGATGCCGACGATCCGCATCAGATCGGTAATCACCGTGACGGCCATCTCGGAGCCGTAGATCTTTGCCTGGATGGCAAGCTCGTCCGCCGCCGGGTTTTGCGTGTCGACGGCATGGCAGGCACGCCAGCTCAGATACCTGGCCGCTTCGATCTTCATTTTGGCGTCCGCCAAAGCGTATCCGACGGCCTGATGCTCGATGATCGGATGAACGCCGCCGCGTCGTTCCGTCAGCGCGAAATTCAGCGAAAATTCGAACGCCGCCCGCATCAGGGCCACGCCAAAAATTCCCACCAGCGCCGCGGTCCCAGTGAAGCTGGCCGAAGAAAGCGCGAGCCCACCGCCCTCTTCGCCGATCAGATTGCGGCGCGGCGCGCGTACGTTTTCGAAACCAAACTGCGGGGTGAGATGGCCCCGATGGCCGATGGCATCGATCGCGCGTTCAAAAGCGATCCCCGGCGTGGGTCTTTCAACGGCGATAATGGAGACCGACGTCTCGGGCCTGGTCTCGGCGCCTGTTCGACATACCACGCACAGGACATCCGCACCCTTGCGGTCCCAACCGGTCGCGGAGGAAACCCATTTCTTCCGGCCGTTGATCACCCAGTGATCATCGTGGAGTTTTGCGGTGGTCCGCACGCCCTCGCCCGGTGGCGGCGACGCCGCATTGGCGCTGCCACCGGGTTCACTGGAACAGAAGCCCGCCAAAGGCGCGCCGCTCTTCTTTAAAAAAGGCTCCAGCAACCGGCCGCATTGCTCAGGCGTTCCGCCGATCAAGATCGGCAACAGGCCGAGAACCGTACCCAGCATCGTCAACGTGATGCTGGCGTTCACGCTGTACAATTCCTCCGCCATGATCGCCATGTCGATCAAGCCGGCATTCTCGCCCCCGGCAGGTGCTGGAATGCATTTGCGCAAAAAGCCAGCCGCCACCATGGCTTCATAGGCCGGCCTGGTCGCGAGAAATCGCTCCTCCGGCGTCGTCAGCTTCTCATAGGCAGGCCTTGCGGATGAAAGCACGTCCCTGGCGAACTTGCGGGATACGAGCTGGAGTTCGCGCTGCCCTGGTGTCAGCGTAAAATCGATGGCCATCGAAGCTTCCTCAATCTTCCGCAGCATGTCGCCGCATTCAGCAACGACTAACTTGCGGAGGAGAGAAAGTCTTGGACGGTGGTGAACCGATTTCTTGGCCTACCGTGTACCGTCGACGGGCCCGGGGCTCATGGCACGTCGAAATTCCCGCGGCGCGAGGCCATTGCTGCGCTTGAACAGCCGGTTGAAATGCGAAATATCCCGGAAGCCGGCATTGAATGCGATTTCCGCGATGGTTGCGCGTCGCTGGGCGTGATCCAGCAAATTCCGGGTACAGGCAAGGATCCTCACGGCGTTGATGTGTTCTCCGACCGAGCGGCCCGTGGTGGAAAACAGCTTGTGCACATAGCGTTGCGAGCAGTGAAATTTCGTCGCGAGCGTGGCAGCGCCGAGTTCGGGGTCATCCGCGTGGCGATCGATATAGTCAAGCATCATCGACAGCACGACCGACAAACCCGCTTGTTCCGACCGCCTTTCTTCCAGAATGTCAGGGGCATGAGAGATCAGGTCAACGACATGTTGAGCGCCGAAGGCGGAGATTCCCGAGATCGGCCCCGAGCGAAGACACAGTTCCGCATGACCCGCGAGTGTCCGCGACAGCGCGCGGCCGGCCTCGGTCGTCGACAGCCTCAACCGCGGCCGCTCTGCGAGATGGCCCGGGAGCAGCTGTCGCGGTACCGCAAAACAAAACAGGCTGAAATTCCGGCAGTTCGCAATCTCGAACGGCTCTGTCGTGTCGACGATCGCCAGATCTCCCGGTCCGCAGATCTGCTCGTGGCCGCGCTGGGTATAGCGACCAACGCCGTCGAGCTGGAGATTGACAAAGTACACATCGCTGACGCTTCGAGCGATGTGCGAGCGCAAACGGAGAACCGAATGCTTGGTCGCTTCGACACGGGAAATCTGGACCGAAGCGACGTCGGCTCGCGAGATCGTCCCCTGGAAAGGCTGCTCGGCGATTTTCCGTGGTTCCAGCGCAACGAAAGCGGAGGCTAAATCCTCAGCCCAACTTCCGAAGGGCCGGTCCGCTTCGATCGTCCTTGTCGACCACTCCATAGGTCCACCTCAAATTCACGGCTGCAAATTTCAAGGGTCGGCCTGCGCAGGAGAATACATCAGGGACCGATGAGGTCAAATCCGCCATGGTCCACCAGACGTCCGTCCAGGCGATGACGTCATCTGACATTGCAAACAGCGAAGCTGGCCAAACTACAATTTCTTCTGCCGCTTGCTGACACGTTCGCCAATGGCTGCCCAACGACGCGACAGCCTGCACACGGACTAGACATCAAGAGCCGGGCGGCACCGGCTCAATTGTGTTCGCTCGGGCCCATGATGACGATGCCTTCGGTGGCCTCGACATGGCGTACGATGTATCTGTCCTCGAGCGCCCCTTCTGCGTTCCAATTTTCAGAACAGAATGCAGCTTTCTTTGTATTCGACAGCAACGCTGACTCTTCCTAGTGTAGCTTGCGGCGCAGCGCGGCGATGTAGGGAAAAATGGCTGAGAAAAAACTGGAATTCATGCGGCGCGCCATCGAACTGGCTCGCCATGCCACGGACAGCGGTTCCGGCGGCCCGTTTGGATGCGTCATCGTCAAGGACGGCGTCGTCGTGGCCGAGGGCTTCAACCAGGTCCGCCTCACCAAGGATCCGACCGCGCATGGCGAGATGGTCGGCCTGCGGGCCGCAGCGAGCAAACTCGGGACGGCGGATCTCTCGGGCTGTGAAATCTACAATATTTCGATTCCGTGCCCGATGTGCCTGGCGGCGCTTTATTGGGCGAAAATCGACAAGGTCTACTACTGCTGCCTGCCCGCCGATGCGGAGGCCATCGGTTTCGGCAACGTCACGATCGCGCGCCATCTGCAGCAGCCGATCGAGAACCAGCCCATCAAGTCTGAACGTATCGAAGAACTCTACGACGATGCGCTGGCGGCCTATCGATATTCGATCGTCTCACCCCCGGCATAGCAAGGCGGGCGCTGGTGTGCTTCAGCCTCGACATCGGGCCATTGCTGGTGCCACCCCGGCCCCGGCTCAATTATGTTCGCTCGGACCCATAATGACGATACCTTCGGTCGCCTCGACATGGCGCACGAAGATGTATTTGTCCTCGCGTCCGTCACTATGTTTTCGCCGGATGCCGTGGCGGACGGTCGATTCGACTTTCGCGACCACGAGATAAGGCACCGTCGCGGCGAGTCCGACCCGGCAATGGGCCTCGAAACCGTTGAGATCGCGTACCGTGTAGGCATGTTCGATGCCGGCGCCTTGCGCGATCCGGGCGATATCGACGCGTCCCTTGGCGGTGTGGGTCGGCGGCCCGCCGATCGACTGATAGCATTCGTTGTCCCAGACCACGACCAGCAAATTGGGCGGCTGCTCATTGGCCAGCGTCCCCAGGATGCCGAGATTGAACATCATGCCGCCATCGGTATCGAGCGACACCACGCGCCGATGCGGCAGGCCGACCGCGAGGCCGAAGGCCTGCGGCGTGACGCAGCCGAGCTGTTGCTGGAACAGGCTCGCGGCGCGCATGTGCGGCGCGGCATTATACCATTCGTCGACGCTGGCGCCGAGCGAGAGAATCACCAGCTCGTCCTTCAACAAGCCGCCGAGGCGCTCCATGCAATCATATCGCTTCATCGCACCAGCGCTCCGGTCAGCGCCACCGCCGAATGGTAATAGGCCGCATAGGACCACTGAAACGCGTCCTGGATCGAGCGCTCGATCTCGTCCTCGCGGTCGACCACACGGTAGGGAATGCGCATCGCGTTGAGCAGCGGCTCCATCGTCATGCCGTGCGGGATCGCCCACCAATTGTTCTCGCCAAGATCGCCGCGATAGCTCATCAGCATGACGACGGGGATTCCGGCCCCCATGCCCATGCGGGCCAATGGCTCGATCGAGGCCCGCAATCCCGAATTCTCCATGATCAGCGCCGCCCGCTTGCCCGACAGGAACAGGCCGCCGCAGATCGCGGCGCCCTCGCCTTCGTTCGTCACCGGGATGGTCCGGATATCGGGATCCCTGTCGAGCGCCGGATAAAGCTCCTTGAACAGCGAATCCGGCAGGTAGCAGACCACGCTGACACCCGCGGCCTTCAGCCCGGCGATGACCCGCGCCACTATATTCGGTTGCATATCGATAATACCCCGACTTTCAACGGGTCAATTCGACCGCGGAGGTGGCGTAAAGTGCGATGCATTCGGCGGTTCTCACGCCCTCGATCACCGTCAGATTCCATCCGGTCATCTCGGCAAAGCGTTCCACCGTATAATCCTTGAAATTGAAGGCGATCCTGGCCAGCTGCTTGATGTCGCGGTTGCGCGCGCCCAGCACCAGCGTGTTGATTCCGCCGTTGAGGATCGCACCGAGACACATCGGACAGGGTTCGCAGGTTGCATAGAACGTGCAGTCCGGCAGCTCGCGCCGGCCGAGCTTCTGGGTCGCGTATTTGATGGCGAGGGTTTCCGAATGCGCGGTGGCATCGCAGGCCGAAACCTTGAGGCTGCGGCTCCTGACCACCACCTCGCCGTCGCGGACCACCACCGCGCCGAACGGCTGCTCGCCCTGCGCGGCGCCGGCTTTGGCTTCCTCGATGGCGATCGCCATGAAACGATTATGATCGGCTTCCAATTTCATTCTCCGTCATTTGCTTGATGTCACGCGATCGGGTGATCGCCTCGGTCAGTGACCCTCTTCCGTCAGTGGCCCGGCAATGCGCGATCGGCCTTGGGCGGCAGGAACGCGCGGCTGAAGACTTCGTCGAGCGACGGTGTGCGGGGCAGCGCGTAAGCCTCCGAAACCGTCTTGATCGCGGCCTGAAGCCTGGTGTCGTCGAGGTCGCCGAGCCCGAGCCGGGCGACTTCGTCGGTCCGCAATTGATGATCGACGGTGTAGACCAGCCGCTGTTTCTCGAGATCGACATTGGTGAGCGGCTCCACTTTCTTGAGTACGGCGATCCCTTCGTCGGGATTGGCCGCGACCTCGAGGATGGCGCGGTTCAGCGCCTTGACCAGGCCGCGCACGGCGTCGGGTTTCTCCTTCAGCAGCTTCTGCGAAACCAGGATGCCGTTGGAATAAAGATCCAGTCCGTTCTCGCTGTAGAAGAACCACCGGAAATCCGTCTCCGGCGATTTCTTCATGGCCAGAAAATTCATGTAGCTGGTCAGGGAAAATTGCGCGATCGCATCGGCCTGTCCGTTGACCAGCAGCTGCTCGATCAGGTTCGGCGCGGCGTTGAGAACCTTGACCGTTGAGGCATCGACGCCGTTCTTGAGCGCAAGCGGCTTGAACATGCGCTCGGTCGCCGAGCCCGCCGGCGCCGCCAGCGTGCGACCCTCGATGTCCTTCAGCGTCTTGATCGGTCCGTCCGCCTTGACGATCAAGGCATAGGGCGCCCGATTATAAAGCATATAGACCAGCACCGGTTGCTCGCCCGGACGCTGGGCGGCGTTCTGGATCACGGCATTGATGTCGCCGAACCCGGCGTCATAGGCGCCGGTCATGATGTGACTGACGGCCGCGGCGGAGCCGTCACCCTGGTCGATCGTGACGTCGAGCCCTTCGGCCTGGAAGTAACCCTTGTCCCGCGCGAAATAATACCAGGCTCCGGGTCCCTGCGCCTTCCAGTCCAGGATAAAGCGGATCTTGATCGGCTCGGCATGGGCCGTGCCGGCGACCGCCGCGATGGCGAGGCAGGCCAAGCCCAAACAGGACGAGCCCCAAACGGACAAGCGCTTCATGCTGACAACTCCATGCTGGTTCGAAAATGCGGATGATCTGATGTCATGTGGCGACGGCGCTCTCGCGGGTGGCCCAGCCGGTGAGACGCGCCTCGGCGAACGAAAACAGGCCGTAGAGCGCGATGCCGGTGATGGAGATCAGAGCCAGGCCGGCGAACAGCAGCGCCACGTCGAAATTGGCGGACGCGACCATCATCACGGTGCCGATGCCGTAATTCGAGGCGATGGTCTCCGACGTGATCGAGCCGATAAAGGCCACGGTGATGGCGACCTTCAGCGAGGCGAATAAATAGGGAAGTGTGCGCGGCAGGGCCACGTTCCACAGAATGTCGCCGCGGCTGGCGCCGAGCGCCCGCAGCACATCCTCGAGTTCGGGTTCGCTGGTCGATATCCCGGTCGCGACGTTGACGACGACGGGGAATATCGACAACGAAAGCGCGGTCAGAACGGCCGGAACCGTGCCGGCGCCGAACCAGATCACGAAGATCGGTATGATCGCGACTTTCGGCACCGACGAGAAGCCGATCAGCAGCGGATACAGCGTGTCGTAGGCGAGCCGCGAACTCCCGATCATGACGCCGGTCACCACGCCCGCCAACACGCCGAGCGCGAAGCCCGTCAGCGTGCTCATGATGGTCTGAGCCAGATGAGGCCACAGATCGGGAAACCGCGTCACCAACGTCACCAGCACCTGGCTCGGCAGCGGCAGCACGAGGTCGCTGACGTGAAGAAGGCGGCACAACAATTCCCAGACCGCGAAGAAGCCGAGGATCACGGCGGTAGCGGACAGGACTCGGGAGAAGCGCGCCATGCTCTAGCCTCCCTCGCCGGCAGGCTGAAGCGGAGCGATCAATTCGCGCATCCGCTTTCCGAGCGCGACGAATTCGGGCTCGTAGGTCATCGCCAGGGTTCTGGGATATGAAAACGGGACCGGCCTGTCGTCGATGATCCGCCCGGGTCGCGGGCTCATGACGCAGATCCGGGAGCCCAGGAAAGCCGCCTCCCGCAGATCGTGCGTCACCAGCAGCACCGTCGGGCGCTTGGCGAGCCAAAGTGCCTGCAGGGTTCCCCAGAGTTCTTCGCGGGTGAACTGATCCAGCGCGCCAAAGGGTTCATCCAGCAGCAGCAATTGCGGATCATGCACCAGCGCCCGGCACAGATTGGCCCGCTGCAGCATTCCGCCCGACAATTGCCAGGGAAAATGATTGGCGAAACCGCCGAGGCCAACTTGCGCCAGCAAGTCGCGGACCCGATCCCGAAACTCGCTCTTGCGCTTGCGCCGATATTCCGACCGGAACGGCTGCACGATCTTGAGCGGCAGCATCACATTTCGTTCGACGGTAAGCCACGGCATCATGCTGGCGTTCTGAAACGCCATTCCGATCCGCAGCGCCTTGACGCCGACCTCCCGGCCGCCGACCACGACGACGCCGCTGGTCGGGCGAACGAGACCGCTGACCAGCCGCAAGATTGTCGATTTGCCGCAGCCTGAAGGCCCCACAAAAGAAATGAACTCGCCCTTGCGCACGTCGAGCGTGGTTTCGTCCAGCGCCGTCGTGGCGCTGCGGCCGAGGCCATACCGGACCGAGACGGCTTCGAGTTCGATCACTTTGCCGGGCTGCTCCGCGGCAGCCGTGACCCGGCCGGCCTCGCCAGCAAATGCCGGTCGTAATCGGGCCGCTTGTTCCATTGCGTTTCCTCGCTGCTCGAGGCTCTCATATGCAATGGAGGGGCCAGCAATGGAGGGGCCCGCATTGGAGGGGCCGTCGGCCGCATGAGGCACCGCGTCGGGGTGACGTTGCTGAACTTGTGCGGCTTGCCGGGAACGCATCCATCGATCCTCTCGGCGCAAACCGTAGTCGGACCCAGACGTTCCAGATAGCTGCTAAATTACGATCGTGATGTGCTCAAAAAAGCAACAACTAAACCGGCCTCACATCCCGTCAAGTTGACCGATGGCGGTACTCAGGAGCTTCGACAGCAGAGCCGGCGGCTCGGTCGGGAAGGTTTTCGCGCGGGAGGCGAGCAAAAGGCGCCGCGGACGCATCGCCGGATCGCGAAGCGGCACGAACAAAAGCTCTCCCCGCAGCAATTCGCTTTCGACGCCGACCCTGGTCTGGAACGCCACACCCAGTTTCGCCGTCACGCATTTGGCCATCAGATCAATCGAGTTGGTGACGGCCCGGGGATCGAACTCGATGCGGCTGTCCAGCAACGCGCCCTCGATCGACGATCGCAGCGCCAGCGTCGCGTCCGACAGGAACACGCGCTCGCCCGCAAAATCGTTCAACCGGACCTCGCGGCGTCCAGCCAAGGGATGGCTCGGCCACAGCAGCGCGCCAAGCGACAGGCTGGCGCCGGCCAGCCGCTGCGTGCCCTTGGGGACGCGGGAGTCGAATGCGATGCCGAGTTCGGTTTCACCCTCGGCGACCAGACGCAAG
>Ga0302326_10007163_pt1 | contig 24925 bp, 22 predicted proteins | sample Palsa_T0_3_FD_202264 | JGI IMG/M metagenome (GOLD analysis project Ga0302326, IMG submission 202264) | Peat permafrost microbial communities from Stordalen Mire near Abisko, Sweden - Palsa_T0_3 | ecosystem: Environmental > Terrestrial > Soil > Palsa > Peat permafrost | place: Sweden: Abisko... | reverse complement strand
GTGGCATCCGGCCGGTTGGTAACCGTTGAACAGAGTGGGGCCGCGAACCTGAAGTCGCCCAATGGTTTCCGCGTCGTGCGGGACTGGGCCGCCATCGTCGTCCACCAAGCGGGTCTGAATGCCCGCCAGCGGCAGGCCGACCCAGCCGGGTCGGCGCTCGCCGTCGGCACGGGTGGACAACGTGATCAACGACTCGGTGGCGCCGTACCGCTCGACGGGCGCGTGCCCGGTGAGGCGGACCAACTCGTCGAACACCGGCGTCGGCAGGCCGGCACTGCCGGACACCAGCAGCCGCGCCGGCCGCAGCGCCTCGGCGGCCGCCGTGTCACCGACCACTCGCGACCACACCGTCGGCACACCGAAATACAGCGTGCCCCGCGCTGCCGCGTATGCCTCCGGTGTCGGTTTTCCGGTGTGCACGAAGCGGTTTCCCACCCGAAGCGACCCGAGCAGGCCCAACACCAGGCCGTGCACATGAAACAGCGGCAACCCGTGCACCAGCGTGTCCTCGGCGGTCCACTGCCACGCCTCGGCGAGCGCATCCAGGTCGGCGGCGATCGCCTGACCGCTCAGCTGCACTCCTTTGGGCGGGCCGGTGGTGCCCGACGTGTAGATGATGAGCGCGGTGTCCTGCGGGGACGGCTCGCGCAGCCGGTGCCAGGATCGGGCGTGCATCCGCACCGGGATGTGCGGCAGCCCCTCCGGCTGGTCGGGGACCGGGCCCAGCCAGGCCTGCGCCCCGGAGTCGGTGAGGATGTGACGACGCTCGCCCTGCCCGACGTCGGCGGGTACCGGGACGACCGGCACCCCGGCGATCAGGCATCCGGCGATAGCCAGCGCGGTCGGCGCCGTCGGCGTGGCCAGCACCGCGATCCGGTCCGCACCGCCGACCCGTTCGGCCACCGAGGTGGCGGCCCCGACCACGTCGCTGCGGCTGAGCGTGACGTCACCGAACCGGACGGCGTCGGCGAGGTCGTGGCCGCCGGCGACCGTGGCGGGATTCAGCGAGGTCAGCAGCACGAGTGCAGGGTACCCGGCACGGACGCGGCGGCCGCCGACGGTTCGGACGCGCATTTCGTTGACAGCCGTCATTGACGAGCGCCAGTGAAATTCGCTACGGTTGCGGCGTGCTGCCGACCGCCTCCACCACAGAAACCGATTCACCCGTTTTGGGAGTGCGCGAGGCCCAGCGCCTCGCGACTCGGGCGCGGGTGTTCGACGCCGCGGTGGCGGAGATCGGTCGGTCCGGATTGGCGGGCGCTGATGTCGCGGCGATCGCCGCGACGGCGGGAGTGGTGCGCGGCACGTTCTACTTCCATTTCCCGACCAAAGAGCACGTGCTGGTCGAGTTGGAACGGGCCGAAGAGAAAAACATCGTGACGAAGCTCGACACCAGAACCACCGACCCGGGCGATCTGATCTCCATGCTGCGGCTGCTGGTACGCCAGGTGCTCGCCGCCGAGCGGAGGTTAGGCCAGGCGATTTTTCGGGACATGCTGGGATTGCACTTCTCCGCGACGCGCCCCGTCGAAGACGAGTTGACCGAGCATCCGTTGGCGGAATTCCTCGTCGCCGCGCTTGCCGACGCCCGGGCTGCCGGCCACGTGTCTCTAGATGCCGAGCCAAGTGAACTCGGGGTCATCTTCCTGACCGGCCTCTTCGCGTTGCTAGCCACGGATATCGGTTCGTCCCGGGCGCGTGCCGCGCTACTCGACAGCTATGTCACGACGATCGTTCACGGAATGGAGGCACGATGAATAATTCGGGTATAGAGGGCTACCGCGCCTTTCTGGTGCGACGCGACGGCGACGCCGACCTGTTGCACCGCCGCCTTGCAAGCCGCGAGGAATTCTTCTCCGCGCTGGAAACCGATCCAGTCCGCTCGAGCTATCCCATCGATCGAAAGGTGTTCTTGCGTAACCTGCGGCGTCGCCGACCGGAGCCGGACGTTAACCCCAAGATGCTGTTCCTGTTGGCCACCGCCAAGCTGAACCAGGCGGAACGGTTCGGGGTCGACTTGGGAGATACCTACGGACGGATCGGCGGCGAGGACCAAGCGCCCGAACGGATTTATCTCGCCCTCGAAGAGCACTATCACACCCGGCTGCTGGCCTACGTGCTGGACATGTTCGGACTGCCATTCCAGGTGGTGGTGCCACCGTTGGTGATGCGCCAGTTCGTCAAGATGGAGGTTTTCCTGCCCGAGCAATTCGGGTTCCCGTTCGTGGGTGCGGCAGAAATGGCCGGCTGCATCATGTTCGACGAGTTACGCCGTGTCGGCGTTGAGTTGTTCGCCGACGAACAGGATGTCGCCGCACGGATCGAGCGGCTCTATACCGAGATCCTGACGGACGAGATCGGCCATGTCGGCTATTGCGCAGCACGCTGTTCCCGACCGGAGCGAGCTCTGATGCGTTGGCTCTACCCATATTTCGGACGGCTATTCGCGCGCCAGACTGCCGAGATCAACCTTCTGATCGATCGCGAAAAGCTGCGTGCCCGTCTTGACCGGCCCTTCAACGTCGAGGAGCTCACCGCCGGGATGACGAATGAGACGTTCCTGGCCGCACACCCCTGAACTACCCGTCGAGCACTCGTTCGCCGATTACCCGGTCGCGGCGCAGTGCGGCGAGTTCCCCGCCGGATAGCCCCAAGCCGCCGAGGATCTCGTCGTTGTGTTGCCCGAGGGTGGGCGCGGCGAAGCGGTGATGCCGAGACGGTCCGGGAGTGATACGAAACGGCCAGCCGGGATAGCGGTGCCGGCCGGTGACCGGACGCTCGAAATCCTCGTAGTACCCCCGGGCTTCGAGGCCCGGCAGGTCATACATCCGCTCGGGTGTAGTGACCTCCTCGACGGGGAGGCTGTATTCCCGCAGGGTGGCAACGATATTGGCGGCCGACTGCGTTCGAGTCCAGGCCGCGACGACCTGATCGAAGACGTTGTGGTCGTCCGCCGGCAGTCCGGGTCGACCCATCGCGTCGACCAGCCGCGAGAAATCGCTGTCGTCGCGTACCGACAGCGCCACCCACGCGCCGTCGGTGTCGGTCGGATAGACGCCCTGACGAAAACCCCGCCGCCGGTTCCCCTCGCGCGGCCGGACGATCCCGTTCATCGAGTAGTCGATCACCGGTTCGGCGGTGACGGCGGCGCCGACTTCGATCTGGGCGACCTCGATCAGCTGGCCTTCGCCGGTGCGTCGGCGATGGTCGAGTGCCGCGAGCAGGGCCACCCCGGCGTGCACGCCGACGATCGGGTCGGCGGGGCCCTGCACGTTGCACGGCGGGCCGTCGGCGTAGCCGGTCACCGCCGACATGCCCGAGATCTGTTCGATGTTCAGCGCCCAGCCGACGTAATCCCGCCATGGGCCGTCTAGGCCGAATCCCGGCATACGGACCGCGATGACGTCGGGTCGCAGCGCGACCAGCGATGGATAGTCTAGGCCGAACTGCTCCACCACCCGCGGGGAGAAGTTCTCCACGACGACGTCCGCCTGCGCGGCGAGTCGGCGGGCGAGGTCGCGACCGCGTGCTGAAGTCAAGTCCAGCGTGATGTCTCGCTTGTTGAGGTTGGTGGCCTGCCAGAGTGCGCTGCGCTCGTACCAGTCCTCGCCCTCGTACGGATAGGCACCCGAATAGCGGAAACCGTCGGGCCGCTGGATCGACTCGAGCTTGACAACGTCGGCACCGAACGCGCCAAGATAGCAGGTGAGATATCCACCAGCCCAAAATGTCGTCAGGTCAAGGACTTTGAGTCCGGCAAACGGTAGGGACCGATCCGCGACCGGGCCGGCCTGTGGTCTGCTGCGCGACCGTTGAACGCCTGCGAACGCGTCAGCCAAACGCGGCGCGGGCCGGGCAGGCGCCGCCGGTGTCTTCGACAGCCGAAACGGCGGCCCCGGACGTCGAAACGACCAATCCTTGCCGCCGCCGTCGACGAAGAAGCCGCGCTTGGCGTACTGCGGACATTCCAGTGCGCCGGCACCGTCGGCGATCGGCGCCGCCGGGATGCGCAATGCCTGGCTGAGATCGACGATGTCGTTGACGGTTCGCTCGCTCAGCCACGGCTGGGCGGCGGCGAAGAACTCCGCGCGCTCGGGGCCGCCCATCATGATCGCGAATTGCTGCTCGCCGAACGCCGGCAGGCCAAGCATGTCGCACACGTCGAGCCAATGCTGCCCAGTCAGGCAGTTGATTCCGACCCAGCCGTCGCCCGCCCGGACCACGCCCAGCATGGGGGCCTGGCGCACATTCGACGGCAGGCCGAGCTCGCGCGCGCGTTCGGCCATCAGCATCGGGTACGGAAGCGTCGACAGCAGAGCCTCCAACACCGAGACATCGACCTCGGTCACCTGACCGACAGGTGCGATCCGCAGCGCGGTCAATGCGCCGAGCGCGGCGTAGGCGCCCCCGACGTATTCGGCGATCCGGGCGCCTGCTTGCACCGGCGGGCGGTCGGGGTCGCGCGCGCTGATCCAGCCCGACATCGCCTGCAATGTAAGTGAAGTGGCGGCTCGATCACGAAAAGGCCCCAGCTGTCCGAAATTTGAGATTCGCACAACGACCAGCCGCGAATCGGCATGCTGCAGCATCGGGACGCCCAGCCCTGATTTGTCCAGGGTTCCGGGCGCTGACGCGTCGATCAGCACATCGGCGTCGCGGATGAGCCGACGAGCGGCCTCGGCGCCGGGTGCGCCGGTGATGTCCAGGATCGTGCCGCGTTTTCCGGCGTTCAGGTACTCGAACAGCCCGGCGCGATCGGGGTCGGGTTCCCCGCCCGGGAACGGGCCCCAACGTCGCAGCGAATCTCCCCCTAACGCTTCGATTTTCGTCACCTCGGCACCGAGGTCGACGAACAGCTTGCCACAGTATGGACCTGAGATCTCGTCGGCGATCTCGACCACGCGAAGCCCGTCGCCGGCGCGTGTCATGATGCCGGCAGTCCGATGGCCTTCGGCTCCATGTACTGACGAATCCCGATGATCCCGCCGCTCTCCCGGCCGAACCCGCTCTGTTTGAACCCGCCGAACGGCGCGCCGCCGGGACCGAACCCGTTGACCGCGATTTGTCCGGTGCGAACCCGGCGGGCGACGGCCAGCGCGCGGTCGATGTCGCCGCCCCACACCGCACCGGATAACCCGTATTGCGAGTTGTTCGCGATCCGCACCGCGTCGTCGTCGTCGCGGTAACGCAGCACCGACAGCACCGGTCCGAAGACCTCTTCCTGGGCGATGGTCGCATCCGGCGTCACCTCGGTGAGGATCGTCGGCTCGAAATAGAAGCCGCCGTCCAAACCGGCGGGCCGCCCACCACCGGTCGCCAGCTTGGCGCCGTCGTCGAGAGCCCGGTCCACGTGTGCCTGAACGCGTTCGCACTGTGCGGCGCTGATCAGCGGGCCCATCTGCACGTCCGGATCGGTGGGGTCGCCGACCTTCACGGCCTGGGCCAGCGCGACCAGCTGGTCGACGACCTCGTCGTGGATCGCGTCGGGAAGCAGCAGTCTGCTGTGCAGGATGCAGGCCTGTCCGGCGTGGAACGAGCAGGACTCGAACAGCATCCGCTGCAGCAGTTCGTCATTCAGCGTCACGTCGTCGAGCACAATGCTGGCCGACTTTCCTCCGCACTCGAGCAGCAGCCGCTTCATCGTCGCGCCGGCCGCGGCCATGACGTCGCGGCCGACCGCCGTGCTCCCGGTGAAGCTGACCATGTCGATCCGCGGGTCGACGGTCAGCAGCCTGCTGGATTCGATGTCGGTTGGCGTGACGACGTTGACCACACCCGGTGGAATATCGGTGTGCTCGTGAATGATTCGGGCCAGCGCCAGACCCGCCAGCGGTGCCAGCGGCGACGGCTTGAGCACGACGGTGTTGCCCGCGGCCAACGCGGCGCAGACCTTCATCACGTTGAGGGTGTGTGGGAAATTCCATGGCGTCAGGATCGACACCACCCCGAGCGGCTCGTAGCGCAGCAGCGTGGCTCCCGAGGCACCGTAGGCGTCGATCGGCTCCTCGACAGGATGAGTGGCAAGTTCGGCCGCGTTCAGCGCCACGAACGCCGGCCCGTCGACGTGGATCACCCGCTCGTTGGCCGTACAACCCCACTCCAGTTGAGCCAGTTCGAAGAACTCGTCGGCGTGCACCAGCAGCGCCTCACCGAGCTGGTTGAGGACGGCTGCGCGCTGCTCGGGTCCAGCGTCAGCCCACGCTCCCGAGTCGAACGCGGCCCTGGCGGCGGCGATCGCGCTGTCGACCTGCGCGTGGCTCGGATCGGGAGCCGACGCGATCACCGCCTCGGTGGCCGGGTTGATGTCGTCGTAGCGGCCCTTACCGGGCCCGTCGGGATCGACCCACTGTCCGTCGATGTAGACCGGATAGGTGTCGATCAGCGAGCGTGTCTCAGCCATGTTGATTCCTTCGAACGGGCTCAACGTTTGGTCTACACCTGTCGGACTACTGTCGTCAATGCTCGACATCGCAGCGTTGGCGCTAAGACGATTTAGGTTCAACGACAAGCATATTGGCACTGCCAATACGCCGAAGCAAACAGCATCCATCGGACAGTATTTATGCAACTGTATGATCGCTGTCGTCGAGCGAGCTACTTGAGTGATCGAACACGACAGATCACATCGTGCGCCGAAATTGGCCCGGCGGGTCGCCGTCACCAGTACATTCGACGACGGCGCCGACGCGATCCGACGCCTTGTCGCGATGGCCCGGTTCGTTATGCCGCAAGCACCACTTGACCTTCGCGCCGCGGGTAAGACAGGAGGACCAACTCAGTGACCGATTCAAAGACCGAGTTGCACGACAAGCTCAAGGCGCTCGTCGACCAGCACACCGGTGGCAGCGCAAAGCCGTCGGTGGCACCGGATCCGGTGAATCAGCCGATGATCCGGCACTGGGCGCACGCACTCGACGACATGAATCCGGTCTACCTCGATCCGGAGTTCGCGACCGCGTCCAGGTTCGGCGGCATCGTGTCTCCGCCGGTAATGCTGCAGACCTGGACCATGCCCGCGCCGAAGCTCGAAGGCATCCGCGAGCGGGGCGGCTCCCCCGTCGAAATCACCGCCAACCCAACGGCATTTCTCGACGAAGCCGGCTACACCAGCATCGTGGCGACCAACTCGGAGTTCGAAATCGAGCGCTATCCCCGGCTGGGGGATGTCATCAGCGCGACGTCGGTGTATGAGGAGGTTTCCGACGAGAAGACGACGGCCCTGGGTACCGGTTTCTTCCTGACCTGGGTGCTCACCTACACCGATCAGAACGGTGAGGTCCTCGGGCGGCAGCGCTTCCGGGTGCTGCGATTCAGGCCGGCAAGCTGATGGCGTCCCGACTGGCACCGACGATCAGCCCAGACACCGAGTTCTTCTGGAACGGGCTGCGCGAGCACAAGCTGTTGATCCAGCGCTGCGGCGGGTGCGGAGCCCTGCGCAATCCGCCGCAGCCGATGTGCCCGAAATGCCGTTCGCTGGAGTGGGAAGCGATCGAGTCGTCGGGGCGTGGCACCGTCTACAGCTACGTGATGCCGCACCAACCCAGATTCCCGTTCTTCGACTATCCCTACATCGTCGCCCTGATAGAACTGGCCGAAGGCGTCCGGCTGGTGTCCAACCTGACTGACATCGACCCCGGCGACGTTCGGGTCGGGATGCCGGTCGAGGTCTGTTACCACACCTACGACGGTGCCGACTCCGAAGACCTTGTGTTGCATCAGTTCCGGCCCGCAGGTGCGGGACACCACCCGGAAGGACAGCCATGACGACCGCCAAATCCCGCACCGCAACCTTGCGGTGGGCCGACATCGACGTGGGCGACGAGGTGTCCCCGCTGGAGATTGCGGTGACCACCACGATGATCGTCGCCGGCGCGATCGCGTCGCGCGACTTCATGCCGGTACACCACGACCGCGACTACGCCAACAAGCAGGGCTCGCCCAACTTGTTCATGAACATCTTGACGTCCAACGGGTACTGCGTGAAGTTCCTCACCGACTGGGCCGGACCCGAGGCAATGATCACCAAGCTGGCGATTCGCCTCGGCGTGCCGAGCTTTCCCGACGACCCGCTGCGCTTCACCGGCAGCGTCACCGGCAAGAACAGCGGTGCAGACGGTGAGAATTTCGTCGAGGTGACCTTCAAGGCATCCAACAGCCTCGGCGATCATGTCTCCGGCACCGCGGTGCTCAGCCTGCTCGACGGGGCGCACGCGTGAGTACTTCGCTGCTGGCCGGGAACACCGCCATTGCCGGCATCGGCCAGACCGAGTTCTCCAAGGAATCCGGCCGAAGTGAGCTGCAATTGGCGTGCGAAGCGGTCAGCGCCGCACTCGACGACGCCGGCCTTTCACCCAGTGACGTCGACGGCATGGTGACGTTCACGATGGACTCCAGCGATGAGATCGACGTCGCCCGCAACGTCGGTATCGGCGATCTGACGTTCTTCTCTCGCGTTCCGCATGGCGGCGGGGCGGCAGCCGGAACCGTCGCGCACGCGGCCATGGCGGTGGCCGCCGGCGCCGCCGATGTGGTGGTGTGCTGGCGTGCCTTCAACGAACGTTCGGGTTTTCGTTTCGGTGGCAGTGGACGCACCAGCGCGGAGACACCGCTGTTCATGGCGCATTACGCCCCGTTCGGATTACTCACTCCCGCAGCATGGGTCGCGCTGCACGCCCAGCGCTACATGTCTGCCTACGGGGTGACCAACGAGGATTTCGGCCGCATCGCTGTCGTCGACCGTGAGCATGCGGCCACCAATCCCGATGCGTGGTTCTACGAGCGCCCGATCACGCTGGACGACCATCAGAGTTCGCGGTGGATCGTCGAACCGGTTCTGCGACTGCTGGATTGCTGCCAGGAGAGCGATGGCGGGGTCGCGCTGGTGGTCACCAGCGCTGAGCGTGCCCGCGATCTGCGCCAGCCACCGGCGGTCATCGCCGCGGCCGCCCAGGGCGCAGCGTACAACGGCGAGATGATGACCAGCTACTACCGGGAGGACATCACCGGGCTGCCCGAGATGGGCGTGGTCGCCGAAAAGCTTTGGCGTGATTCGGGGCTCAAGCCGCAGGATATCCAGACGGCATTCATCTACGACCATTTCACGCCGTTCGTGTTCACCCAGTTCGAGGAACTCGGATTCTGCGGGCGCGGCGAGGCCAAGGACTTCGCCACCATCGAGCGGCTGTCGCTGGGCGGCGAACTGCCGATCAACACCAACGGCGGACTGCTCGGCGAGGCCTACATCCACGGGATGAACGGCATCACCGAGGGGGTGCGCCAGGTGCGCGGGACGTCGTACAACCAGGTCGAGAACGTCGAGCACGTGCTGGTCACGTCGGGCACCGGAGTGCCCACCAGCGGACTGATCCTCGCGCCGCAGCGGTAGGGACCAGCACGCTGATGACGCAGACTTCCGCATTGACCCAGCCGACCGATACCCGCGAGCTCATCGTGGAGTCCGCGTATGAGTGTTTCCGCAAACAAGGCCTGCAGAAGGTGACTATTGTCGACATCGCCAAGGCGGCCGGCGTCTCCCGCAGCACGATCTATGAGTACTTCCGCGACAAGGCCGCCATCGTCGAGGCATGCGCCGAACACGCGTCGCAGTGGTTTTACCGCGAAATGTCGGACGCCATGCACCGGGCCGGCTCGCTGGAAGAAAAGCTCAGCCGCGCAGCGGTATTCGTCACCCAGGCGCGACGGGCGATTGCCTCGGAGAAGTATTTCGACGTCGACGCGATAAGCCTGCTGCTCACCAAGGATGCCGCCGTCTTGCTACGCGAATGCGTCGATTTCCTCGCGCCGCATCTGGCCGCGGCCAAGCTGACCGGCGAGGTGCGCAAAGACCTCGACATCCAGTCGGCCGGCGAATGGTTCGCGCGAATCCTGTTCTCGCTGTTCAGCACACCGTCGTCGGCACTGGATATGGACGACCCGGACGTCGTGGCCGACTTCGTGCGCGCACACGTGGTCCGGGGCTTCGCCGACGATCGCCCGCGGCCGAGGCGGGCAATCGACACCCGGTAATTGGGTGCCGGCTGGCAAGCCGGCGCTGCACAGGGCTTGGACGAGCCTATTGGCGCCCGGATCGGGGACCTATGGCCCTGCCGGCGCCAGCCTTCTCCGACGACGCTGAAGGCAGGTAAAGCGCCGCCGCCCACACCGCGGCGCCCACTGTCCGAAGTTCTACGACTTAAGGGTTGAAGGGAACAGCGATGCGCGATTCGACCGCACCACATTTGCCTATCGTCGTCGGTATTGACGGCTCTCAAGCAGCGATCCGGGCTACGGAATGGGCAGTCGATGAAGCTGTCAGTCGAGAGGTACCGCTCCGTTTAGTCGAAGTGATCCCGCAGCAGGCCGAGCCAGCCCCGTTCGCGTCCGTGGGCAATGTCCGGATGGAGCTCGAATATGCGGAGACCGCGCTCCGCATCGCCTCCGCTGAGGTGACAGCCAGCGGGCAACCCGTCAAAGTCGAGACTGCGATTCTGCGAGGCGATCCCGCAACGGCTCTTATCGCCGAATCCCGTGACGCCGAAATGGTCTGCGTCGGTTCGACGGGGATCGGGCGCTTTGCGCGGGCATTACTGGGTTCGACAGTCGCAGAGCTCGCCGAGGCCGCCTCTTGCCCGGTCGCGATCATCCGCACCCAGCGCCGGCCGAAGCCCGACAGTGCTTTGATTGTGGTCGCGGTGAACGATTCACCCGGTAACGACGACGTTGTCGCGCAGGCGATCAAAGAGGCCCAGCTGCGTCACGCGCCGATCCTTGCCCTCGGCGCGTGGCGACAAGATCTCGGTGAAATGCCCTATGACAAACTGGACCGCCAGATCCAATTCTGGGAGCGGCACTATCCCAGCGTGCAATTCCACGCCAGGCCCACCCGAACCGGTATCGCCGATTTTCTTGATGCAAGTGATAGCCGGATACAGCTCGCTGTAATCGGCAGCGCTGATATCGATCAAGTCGCGAGTCTCGTTGGGCCACATAGCCACCCCATTCTCGGGCATGCCGAGTGCTCGGTGCTGATCGTCCGGTCCTAGTGTCCCGAGTCGTTAATTCATAGGCAGCAGTGGGGACTCCCTCGGCGCCGACTGTGTAGCTTGTGAACGAATTTGAAGCGCGTTCTTGCACATAACCTGCACAGTCGACGCATCCTTGCGTCGGGATGCACAGCTGGTGCAACTGCGTGCGAATTAACGACTCGGGACACTATGAGGACTACGCACTGGGCGCCTTCGAAGCATTTGAGGCTGCCTGAGCGACGTTGGTACTGGGTGAATTGCCACATCGCTCGGCCAAAAGGACGTCAGCTGAAGGCTGATCCATCCATGTACTCAGCGACTTCTCGCAGCGGGCGGCGAGGAGTCGCCGGTAACGGGTCGGCGTTGACCGGAGCCCAGCCGACACGCAGCAACATCTGTGGGAACCCGCTGATCCCGAAAACCTCTAACTGCACGGCATCGCGCGTCTCGGTGATCTCCAGCGGTTCGGTGATTGGGCAGCTCGCCAATCCGAGCGCGGTTGCGCTCAGCAGCACCAGGCTGGTGGCCTCGCCGGCGCGCAGCCGCGCCAGCGTGCTGTCCTCTTTGGTGCCCAGTGCCAACACGGTGGCATTGTCGTGGACGGAGTCCGTGTCGGGTGGCTGCGCCAGTGCAGGACCAGCGAACAGCCGCGACGGTACCTGCGCCCTCGGATCGGACTCCGGTGCATTGCGAGCCGGCACGCCCGCCAACGATGAGTATCGGCCACTCCAGGTGGTCAGCTCCGTCAAGTAATCGCGGTCGGTCGCATGTCGCCAAACTGCTTGCGCCACAATATGTTGCAATCGGGGCAACGCCTCGACTTGACGCAGCATCACCCCGGCGCGCGCTGCTCGAGCACCCATCAGGGCGATATAGTCCGAAGGCACCCCCCGCGAGCTGTAATGGCGCCGATCCGTTTGCCGCCGAGGAATCGCCGCGGCCAGCGTGATGTCAACCTCACTAGCTGGACGACGGTAAACCTCCACAGCGGCAAGGTGTTCGGATTCATCGGAGTTGGGCAGCCGATGGACCTTCGACTGCCACCCGAGCGCCGCGAGTGCCACCACGCAGTGATGCAGGGCAATACCGCAGCTCAGCATCAGGTCACGGGCGTCAGGGTCGGTGCTAGGTAGATTTAACCCGCGCTCGGTATGTAGGTGCAGACTGTCCGAGCCCACTCGCCACCGCCACGGCTGGGTGTTGTGTACCGACGGCGCACGGGTTGCCAGCGACAAGGCCGTGTAGACGGTCTCGTGATCCGGGAAGTGAGCGCTCATCGGAACACCGCTTTCTATGGGCTAACAATGTGAATTCAGCGTCGCCCGGCACAGGTGGCAGCCGCCAGAGCCGAAAGACTCCACTTCAGAGGACTTCCTGACAGCCGCAGGCACCTGACGTTGCACACTTGCGGGCCCTATGGCCACATTGCACGTGACGAATGACCCTGACCCGCCTCGCCCCCCGCCGATACCGTTGCTGGTGCACCTTTTGAAAACCACGGTCCTACAGGAGAAGCCATGCCCTCACGCAATGCGCATTTGGGGATTGTCGTCGGCGTGGACGACTCACCCGCTGCCAAGGTAGCGGTGGATTGGGCGGCGCGCGACGCCGAGCGACGTAATGTCTCGCTGATGCTCGTGCACGCGGTTTCGCCGAACTTAACCACATGGCGGGACACGCCGCTGCCCCTGGGCTTGGCGGAATGGCAGAAAGAACACGGGCGCCGACTGCTTGATGACGCGGTCAAGGTTGTTGAAAATGCTTGCGGTCGAGGAGGTCCCACCCAGATCCACACTGAGGTCTTGTCGTCGGGAGCCATTCCAACACTGGTTGACCTGTCCAAAGACGCCGAAGTGGTGGTCGCCGGATCCCGCGGCAGTGGGCGGTGGCCCGGCCGGATTCTCGGTTCGGTCAGTACCGCGCTGGTCCGGCACGCGCAGTGCCCGGTCGCGATCATCCACGATGACGATCCGTTGATGCCATACCCAGTTCAGGCACCGGTGTTGGTTGGCATTGACGGCTCGTCGGCATCCGAGTTGGCGACTGCGATCGCATTCGAAGAGGCATCGCGTCGAAACGTGGGGTTGATCGCTCTGCACGCCTGGAGTGATGTTGATGTATCGGAGTGGCCCGGCGCCGATTGGAAGGCAACACAGTCGATAGGCGATCAGATTCTGGCCGAGCGCCTAGCGGGAGGGCAAAAGCAGTACCCCGACGTGAATGTTCACCGTGTCGTGGTCCGCGATCAGCCGGCACGAGAGCTCGTCAAACGCTCGGAGGAAGCTCAGCTTGTAGTGGTCGGCAGTCGTGGCCGAGGTGGATTCGCCGAAATGCTGGTGGGTTCGGTCAGCGAAAGGGTTGCCCAGTTGGCGCGGATGCCGGTCATCGTGGCACGGCAGCCGCACGCGTAAGTACATCGCGCAAGTCGGTTAGGGCAACGGGGCGGACCACCGCAGCAACGTGCCTCCGAGCTGGGGGGTGTCAAGGGTGAATGTGCCGCCCACCTGCTGAGCGCGATATTGAATGTTTGCCAGGCCGCTTCGTTTGGTGCGTTCGGACATGCCGCGGCCATTGTCCACCACTTCGATGGACAGCTCGTCTTCGACCTTGACGGTGACGGCGAGCGTGGTCGCGTGGGCGTGTCGCACGGCGTTACTGACCGCTTCGCGCACCACGGCTTCGGCGTGATCGGCAAGGGTGGCATCGACCACCGATAGTGGTCCGATGAACTTCGCCGTGATGCGTAAGGTCCCGTCCGAGAATTGAGCGATGGCCTTATCGAGCCGTTGGCGTAGCTGGAGCATTCCGGAGGCTGGCCCATGGAGATCGAATATCGTCGTCCGAATTTCTTCGATTACCGCCTGCAGGTCGTCGACATACTCCGACAGCCGTTGTTGTACCTCGGGCGATCGCGCCCGAGATATGGTCCCCTGCAGGGCAAGCCCGACGGCGAAGAGGCGTTGGATGACGTGGTCGTGCAGGTCCCGAGCGATACGGTCGCGGTCGGCCAGCATATCGAGTTCGCGCGCCAAGCGCTGTGAGGTGGCCAGCTGCCAGGCGAGCGCTGCCTGGTCGGCGAAGGCGGCCATCATCTCTTCTTGATCTTGGCTGAACGGCGTTGATTGGTCATGCCGCAGTGCGACTAGCACACCGGCAACCTTGTCTGTGGCGCGAAGGGGTAGCAGCAGCGCGGAACCGGGACGGATCTCCACGTCGCCGATCTTCAGGTTGAGATTGTCGAATCGCCGCGGAGTTCGGTCCAAAAACACGTCGCCGACCGGCGTTCCGCGGACCGATATCGTTGGTGCCGCACCGAGCGGGGGTAGTTTTCCCGCGATTTCGGCGATCAGCAGTTCATCGACATCGGAGGGCGGCTTGCCATCAAGGGCTGGAACCGCGACCAAAGTCACTTGGGCCTCAGTCAATTTCAGGGCTTTATCGGCGATGAGCCGGAATACTTTCGCTGGGTCTGCGCCGGACAGCAGCTCCGTTGCGATATCGCGGGTCGCCTCAATCCAGGATTGACGAGCCCTGGATTGTTCATACAGGCGGGCATTCTCAATGGCGATCCCTGCAGCGGCGGCCAACGCTTTAACAAGCACCTCGTCGTCTTCGCTGAACGGTTGCCCGTTGGCTTTTTCCGTCAAATACAGGTTGCCGAATACCTCGTCACGGATCCGGACGGGCACACCGAGGAACGCCCGCATGGGCGGGTGGTTCGGGGGAAATCCCACCGAAGCCGGGTGTTGTGCGATGTCGTCCAACCGGATCGGCTTCGGGTCGTCGATCAATACTCCGAGCACGCCGCGGCCCTCGGGCAAGTGCCCGATCCGCTCGCGCTCGTTTTCATCGATTCCCTCGTAGATGAACGCGAGCAGGTCGTGTCCACTCCCCCGGACGCCCAGTGCCCCGTACCGAGCGTCGACGAGCTCGATTGCGGTGTGCACGATCGTCCGCAGGGTGGTGTCCAAGTCGAGGTCCGAGGTGACCACCAGCATCGCCTCGACCAAGCCGTCAAGTCGGTCGCGCCCCTCGACGATCTGCGTGATCCGTTCTTGGACCTCGGCCAGCAGCTCCCGGAGCCGCAACTGCGACAACGTATCGCGTAGGGGGTGAGCGCCGCCTACCGGGTCAACTGCCTCGGTCACACGACCATGGTGGCACCAGGCGAGACCTCCGGCTCAGTTATCTGTCCGGCCGGTTGGTGGTGTCTAGCTTCGACGCGAAGACCGCGGCTTGGGTCCGCCGCTCCATCCCAAGCTTGGCCAGCAACCGCGACACATAGTTTTTGACCGTCTTTTCGGCAAGGAACATGCGAGCGGCGACCTGCTTATTGGTCAGCCCCTCACTGAGTAGCCCGAGCAGTGTCCGCTCCTGGTCGGTGAGCCCAAGCAGCGGATCGGTGCGTTCGGCAGTGCCGCGAAGCTTGGCCATCAGTGCCGCAGCAGCCCGGTTGTCCAGCAGCGATTTGCCGGCACCGACGTCTTTGATGGCCTGCGCCAGCTCCATGCCCTTGATGTCTTTGACGACGTATCCGCTGGCGCCGGCCAGAATCGCGTCGAGCATCGCCTCATCGGAAGTGAACGAGGTCAACATCAGACAGCGCAGCTCGGGCAAATCCGACAGCAAATCGCGGCATAGCTCGACTCCGCTGCCGTCGGGCAGGCGGACGTCGAGCACGGCGACATCGGGCCGCACCGCCGGTATCCGCGCCATCGCTTCGGCGACCGAGCCGGCTTCGCCGACGACTTCCAGCTCTGGATCCGATCCAAGCAAGTCAACGATCCCGCGGCGGACCACCTCGTGATCGTCGACCAAAAAAACGCTTACAACCATGGCGAACCCTCCATGAGGTCGTTGCCGTTCGGCAAGGCTATGCATAAAGCGCCATGCCTTCTCGGGCCAATGGTCCTCGGTGTTTCGGCCATTAGTCACTTGGTTGGTCGCGCCGCCCGGCGTTGGAAGTCCCGCCCGTCCCCAAAGTAAGAGATCGACGATTACTTCGTCAGACCTCGTGCGGGAGGTGCTGCATGAAAGACCCAAGAGTTGAGGCCCACACGGCGGGGTGCGCGAGTGTCATGTGACCGTGGGTGGCCGAGCCGGCGGGAATCATCACCTTGGTGTAGTTCGATGCGGTGGGTGAGTGCAAGAGTTCGGGAGGATTGATCAAGTCGTCTGCGAAATTGATGGTGAGCATCGGCGTGTTAATCGCGTTCAGCTTTGGCGCCGGATCGTAGTCAGCCGAACTCTCGAAGGCATACAGCAAGTCGTTGGCGTCGTAGGAGTCGCCGCTAGCCTCCAGCGTCTCGACGAGGTCTATCGCGGTCGCGCGGGTAGGTGCCTGTTTTTCAAGCCGCTCAGCTGATCCGGTCATGATCGCCGATAACGGCATGGCCGTCTTGATCCAGTGTTTGGGCGGGGAGTCCCGCGGATAGTCGCCGTTGTTCCACGCTGGGTCGCTGCGAATGGCTTGGCTAATCATCTCGCGCCACATCATGTTCCTTCCGCTGATCTCAGCGGGCGTGCTGGCGATCGCCACGAGGCCGTCCATGTCGTCCGGAAACATCTCACCCCAAAGCCAGGTCTGCATGCCTCCCATCGACGTCCCCAGCACCAGCTTCAGGTGCTTGATGCCGATCCTCTCAAGGAGAAGACGCTGGGCCCGCACCTGATCCTCGTAGCCGTAATGGGGGAAATGGGCGCCCAACCCGTCTGAAGGTTTGCTTGAGTCTCCAGCACCGATGGCGTCCGGGATCACCAGAAAGTAGTAGCTGAGGTCGAGGGGCTGCCCGGCGCCGTAAAGGGCGTCGAAGAAGGCGGCCTGCGCGAAGTCGGCAGCCGATCCCGCGGTTCCGTGCAGCAGCAGCACCCCATTGATGATCGCATCCCTCGCGTCGCGACGCGGCGTTCCCAGGGTCAGATAGTGCAGCGTCAACGACGACAGATTCCCGCCATCGCCAAAGACGAAGTCGCGCAAGTCGACCACGCCGTCGCGGGGTGTGTGCGGCCAATCAGCAGACGGGGCGGGGTGCAACTCGGTGCGCGCGGATGCGCTGATGACCCCGTTTTTCGACATGACCTTCCTGTCATCGCCAGCAAGCATCGGATCGCGCTCTAAGCGGCCGCGATGGGTGCAAAACCGGGTGTAACCAGATCGGTGTCGACGAGGCCCAAGCGGAAGACCTTGTCGCTTGTCCTCCAGAACACCAGTTCGCGCTCAGCCGGGCTCGCAAGCACATCTTCGACGATCTGGACATGCTCTTTGATCCCGTAAGGCACCGCACCGTAGTCGGAGCCGAACACCACCCGGTCCACACCGCACATCTCGATCGCGGCCCGCAGCCCGATGGGGCTGAAGCCCATGCAGTCCACCAGAATGTTGGTCTTCAAGTACTCCGACGGCGGCCGCTGGTTCGTGTAAGGCCTGACGGCCGGCGGGTTGCGGACCCCGTGGTAGTTGAGCTGCCAGGTGAAATCCAGGCGTCCCAGGATCGACGAGAGTTCGCCGCCCATGTGCACGATCAACACCTGCAGCCGTGGGTGGCGATCAAACACGCCGGAGCCGATCATCCGGGCAACGTTGACAGTCGAATCGAAGGGACGGCCGACCGCCTCGTTGAGGCGGTACTGCATGAGCACCTCGTTGCCGACCGACAGCATCGGTGGATGAATGTGGACCACGATGTCATTGGCTTCCGCAAACTCCCACAACCATTCAGCCCTGGGGCTGTCGAGGAAGGTGCGTTCCGAGCCGTCGCCGTAGCTGGACGCCACCGCGATCGCCTTGGCGTCGCCCTGGCTGATCATCTCCTCAACGATCGGCCGGCAACCCTCCTCGAGCGCATGTGCATTGGCCATCAGCGCGAACTCGCCGGGATAGCGATCCTTGATCTGCAGGTACTCGTCGTTCAAGAACTTCAGCGCATCACCCGTGCTGACCTGAAGCAGGTCACGCGCAATCCAGTCCACCTCGCCGCCATTGCTGGCAAGGCTGAGGGTGACGCCCCCCTCGCGCTGCTTAGGCATCGCGTAGTCCAGATCGAGAAAGTCGCGATAGACGATCAAGTCCTCAGCATTGGCCTGCGGGAAATCTTTGTTCGGGTCGAACAGGCCTACCTCGGCCATCTTGGCTCGAAGCTGGGGTCCGACCGGATGCCGGTGGGTGTCAACGATCGCACGGTAACCCGTGCCTCCGTCCGGTGCAGTCATGGCCACTCCTTCTATGGGGTTGTCCTACTTTTTGGTGGAACATGTTGTTTCGCAGCGTAATTCAGGACTTGCAGGGTAACCGCAATGTGGCTGATGCCGCTGTGGTGCTGGTGGATCAAACGTTCCGACCACTCCAGCGTCATCGGCGCAGGGACGGGCGAACCCGAGGCTATTCCGCCGTGAGCGTCGGCGTCTCTGACATGCTCGCCCGCTGCCGTTGCGCGCCAACGTGCGCGGTATCAGGTGTGTTGAGGGGCAACGAGTTCAGGCGACTTCCGGGTGACATGAACCAAGTCAATGTCTAGGCGGTGTCTCCAGTCCAGTGCCGCGACCCGAGAAGGGCGACGACACCGGCCCCAGGCCGGCTGCGTACTCAGCACTCCCAATGCAACTCCTACATCGCTGACTTGTCAAAGAGAGCATCAAATCGATTGTCCAGCAGAACAATCCCATATCACAGGCACTAGTCGACTGAGGAAGGCCGCCCGTTGGGCGATCGACCGGAAAACACGGCTGGGATAAGGGTCCTAGGACCGTCTGATTAGGGACCAAGGGCTCATGACCGGCGCGTCGACGCGGCATAACGTTCTTCTTGACGAAAGGAAATCAAAATGTCCTCGCAGAGCACGCATTACGGCGTCATCGTCGGAGTCGACGGATCGCCTGCATCAGATGCCGCTGTTGCTTGGGCCGCGCACGACGCGGTCATCCGTGGTTTACCGCTGACCCTGATGCACGTGGAAAACCCTGCGGCGCCGACGTGGGCGCAGGCCCCGCTGCTGGAGGAATTGGCGGGATGGCAGGAAGCCGAGGGTCGCAGCGTCCTGGCAAACGCATTGAAGATCGCCCATGACACCGCGGGCGATACCGTGCAGATACCGATCAATACCGAATTGCTTTTTTCGGCCACCGTCCCGACGCTTGTCGACCTTTCAACAGATGCCGAGCTGATCGTCGTCGGCACCGACGGGCGCGGAGCATTGACCCGCGGTTTGCTCGGCTCGGTGAGTTCTGGACTGGTGCGGCACGCCCACTGTCCCGTCGCAGTCATCCACGACGAGGAGCCTCTGATGCCACATCCCGCACAGGCTCCCGTACTCGTGGGAATAGACGGCTCGACGACCTCAGAGCTCGCGACGGCGATCGCTTTCGACGAAGCCTCGCGTCGGCACGTCGATTTGATAGCACTGCATGCTTGGTGTGCTGGGGTGACTATCGAACTTCCGGGTCTGGATTGGCCGGAAGTAAAGGCAGAAGAAGAACAGCGCCTTCTGACCGAGGCGCTGGTGGGTTGGCAAGAACGCTATCCCGACGTGACTGTGCGGACGCGCCTGGTTTGGGATCGACCAGCCCACGCGCTCGTCGAAACATCTGAATCCGCACAGCTTGTCGTCCTCGGGAGTCACGGGCGGAATGCCCTAACCCGCACGCTCTTGGGGTCGGTCAGCAACGCAGTCGTTCAATCCGTCCGTACACCGGTGATCGTCGCTCGGCCGGTCGAGGTCTAGTCAGCACCACCCGTCGCCGCCTCAGGCTTGAGCACACCGAGGGGCGGCAACCGGTCGCACACTCTCGCCATCGAAAAGCGCTAATCGAGTGTTGTGATCCCGAACCGACTTGTCGGGCAGTCGCGCGAGCTACGAACGCAAAATTCTTAGTGGTCGCCCGCCGACCCCTGCGCGCAGATGACCGCCATGATAAGCGATTTCACGCCCTAGGCGCTGTCTCGATCGGCTACGAGTCAGTGACCGCGCTGCGCCAGCGCCCGCATGAAAAGCGTCAAGTTAACGGGTCATTTAGCCAGCCGGGGCGGGGCCGCCCTAGTTGTCGCAAGCGGCGTGACCGGCAGCATCAACTGGCCGGGGTGTTCATTTCCCTGCCAGGTTTGAAACGCCGCGTGTTCACATAGAGGGTCTTCGATGAAAAGAATGCACGCGCATCGCGGGATCAGGACCGGTTGATGTTCCTCCGCAACATGACGATCACCGTCGGGGTCGCCATTGTCGCAGCGAGTCTGACCGGCTGTGGAAGTACCAGTGGCGATGGGGCCGCGAGTGGCGCCCAGCAGAACATTGCGGGCCAGATTTGTGGTCAGCGGGGCACGGCCAATCCGGAATACTCGAGAACGATCCCGAAGATCGACGGCGGTGCGACCAGTTTGTCGGGTGCTGGGTCGACGTTCGTGGCGCCGGTCATGTCGGTGTGGGCGAAAAACTACTCACAGTCCGATGGGGTGCAGGTCGCCTATCAGCCGATCGGTTCGGGAGGCGGTGTGCAGCAGATCGTCGCGGGCACGGTTGACTTCGGCGCATCCGATACCCCGATGAAGGACAGCGAGCTGAGGGCCGCGAAATTCGGCCCGATCCTGCACATCCCGTTGACGCTGGGCGCCGTCGTGCCCACCTACAACGTCAAGGGCGTCCAAACTGGCCTGAAGTTCGATGGTGACACGTTAGGCAAGATCTTCGCCGGCAAGATCACCAAGTGGAATGACCCGGCGCTGGTGGCGCTGAATTCGGGCGCGAATCTTCCCGACCAGCCGATCGCGGTGGCGCACCGCTCGGACGGCTCGGGTACCACCGCGGTATGGACGGACTTTCTGACCAAGGAAAGCCCGACGTGGGTGCAAGCCCTTGGCGGCTCCGATAGGAGCTTCGGCAAGGACATCGCGTGGCCAGTGGGCATCGGCGGCAAGGGCAATGAGGGTGTTTCCGGCGTGATCAACCAGACCGACGGAAGCATCGGCTACGTCGAGTTGGCCTACGCGTTGGCGCAGAACCTCAATTACGGCGTCGTGAAAAACAAAGTCGGCAACTTCATTCAGCCATGCGTCGCCACCATCACCGCGGGCACCCAAGGCATCGCCTACCCGCCGGACCTACGGGTAAGCCTGACCGACGGGCCCGATCCGCACGCCTACCCGATCACCGGCACCACCTACGCGCTGGTGGACCAGAACCAGACCGACCCGGCGAAGGCAAAGGCGCTGGTCAACTTCTTCTCATGGACCCTATCTGCGGGTCAGGATGATGCCGCCAGCGTCAACTACGCTCCGTTGGGCAAGGACTTGCAGGGTTTGGCCATGGGCATGGTCCAAAAGATCACCCTCAACGGCGGCCCGGTCGCAAAATGATCCGGGCTGCTCCAAAGGGGAAGTTTTGACCGCGGAAGTCCTAGCCCCGCACGACACGTCGGAGCGATCATCGGACGGCGAGTTCACCGATGGGCTGTTCGCGCGGCTGACGGCCGCCGCGGCGCTGACCGTGATCGCGGTCTTGGTGGCTACGGCAGTGTTCCTTCTGATCAGGGCGTGGCTTGCTCTGTCGCACTACGGGCCGCTGAGTTTTTTTCACGCTCGCTGGGCGCCATCAGAGGCAGTGGCTACCTCATCCCAGCCGAATCCTTACGGAATCGTGCAGTTCATCTACGGGACCGTGGTGACCTCGCTGGTCGCGATGGTGATTGCGGTGCCGGTCGCCATCGCGGTGGCCCTCTACATCACCAATCTGTCACCAGCGGTGCTTCGCCGACCGTTGTCATCATTGGTCGACCTGCTCGCGGCGATCCCCAGCGTGGTTTACGGGTTTTGGGGGGTGTTCGCGCTGATCCCCGCGCTAGGGCCGATCGGTCGCGGGTTGACATCGGTGTCGGGAATCCCGGTAATCGGCTGGTTGCTCCAGGGCCCATTTTTCGGATATTCCGTGTTCGCGGCCGGCGTGGTCCTCGCGATCATGGTGCTGCCCATCGTCACCGCGATTTGTCGGGAAGTCTTCGATACCGCGCCGCGTGCCGAGAAGGAAGCCGCGCTGGCATTCGGCGCGACCAAATGGGAGATGCTGCGCCTCGCGGTGTTGCCGCGATCGCGTTCGGGGATCTTCGGCGCCGCGATCCTGGGTCTGGGCCGCGCGTTCGGGGAGACGATCGCGGTGACCATGCTGATCGGCAACAACGTGTTGACCATCCCGCACGGGATTATGCGCGCGGGATCGACCATGCCCAGCGTCATCGCCAATGAGTTCACCGAAGCCAACCAGCCTTTCCATCTGGATTCACTTTTCGTGGTCGCCTTCGGGTTGCTGTTGTTGTCATTGCTGGTCAACATGATCGGCAAGCGCATCGTCGGCCGGGTTTCGGAGCACATCGCGTGAGCACGACGATCGACGAAGATCCACTCGAGGAACTGTCCGAGGCCGACGCGTTCCGCGGGGAGCGCCGCCGCCAAATCACGAACGTCTTCGTGCACGCCGTCCTGATACTGGTCATGGTCGCCACCGTCGCCGTGCTGGCCTGGGTGCTGGTCTACGTCGCTGGACAAGGGCTGAAATATTTGGGCCCGGAGTTCCTTACCCAGACGCCGCCCGGCAATCCCAGCCAACCCGGCGGCGGATTCCTCAACGGCATCATCGGAAGCCTCATCGTCACCGGCATCGCGACCGTGCTGTCTATGCCCGTTGGTATTGCGGCAGCGATCTATCTCGTGGAATACGGGGGCCAACTGGCCCGGGTGACACGCTTTCTCACCGACATTCTGGTCGGCGTGCCAACGATCGTCACCGGCGCACTGGTCTACGCGATGTGGGTGGTGTTCTTCGGGTTCTCCGGCATCGCCGGAGGAATCGCGCTCGGACTGGTCATGTTGCCGTTGGTGATCCGCTCGACCGAAGAGATGCTGCGACTCGTGCCCCGAGAATTGCGTGAAGCCTCCTTCGCGCTGGGCGCCACCAAGGCGGGCACCATTATGTCAATCGTGCTTCCCACCGCGAGCTCAGGAATCGTCACCGGGATCATGCTCGCGTTTGCGCGCGCCATGGGAGAAACAGCGCCGCTGCTGCTGACTGCGCTTGGCAACGACTTGTTCATCGAACTCAACCCGACCAAGCGCATGTCGACCCTGTCGTTGCAGATCTTCGGCAACGCCATAACCGGGTACAAAGCCGCCCAAGCCCGTGCCTGGGCGGGAGCACTCACTCTGGTGGCGTTGGTGCTTCTGTTCACCGTGGCCGCCAGGTGGATCGCCAGCCGGACCAGCGTTGGTCGCGGACGCGTCACCGAACCTAGGGCATGAGGACTGGCTTCAATGTGCACCGGGTCTGAAAGCGCATGACACCACAGGAGGATCGCGTGACACGGAACATCAACGTCACAACGGGTGGCGCAGCGATCGGGGGTACTCAGCCTGCAGCACCGCCGGCACCCCCAGCGACCGAGCCGGCAGCGGACAGCGTCCTTAAGCTGCGCAGGGGCGCAAAACGGCTGGTGGCGCGGGACCTCAACATTTACTACGGCTCCTTTAAGGCGGTGGCCGACCTCAACATGACGGTCAATCCGCGCAGTGTCACCGCGTTGATAGGCCCTTCCGGATGCGGCAAGTCAACTGTTCTGCGTGCCCTCAACCGTTTGCACGAGACCGCCCCTGGCGGGCGGGTAGAGGGATCGGTGTTGCTCGACGGCTGCGACATCTACAGCAAGCAGATCAGCGCGGTTAGTGTGCGCCGCATCGTCGGGATGGTATTCCAGCGGCCAAACCCCTTTCCCACCATGTCGATTCGCGACAACGTGGTCGCCGGATTGAAACTGCAAGGGATACACAAGAAGAAAGGTCTCGACGAGCTCGCCGAACGGTCGTTGCGCGGGGCGAACCTGTGGAACGAGGTGAAAGATCGGCTGCACACGCCCGGCGGGGGTCTGTCCGGTGGTCAGCAGCAGCGGCTCTGCATCGCCCGGGCCATCGCCGTCTCGCCCGACGTACTGCTGATGGACGAACCCTGCTCCGCGCTTGACCCCATCTCGACGCTGGCAATCGAGGATCTGATAGCAGAGCTCAAGCAGCAGTACACCATCGTCATCGTTACCCACAACATGCAGCAGGCTGCTCGCGTCAGCGATCACACCGCGTTCTTCAACCTGGAGGCAACCGGCAAGCCGGGACGGCTGGTCGAAATCAACAACACCGAGAAGATCTTCTCCAAGCCCGACCAGAAGGCCACCGAGGACTACATTTCCGGCCGGTTCGGCTGACCGGTCAGCGTTGACGGCAACATGCCGGCGGACTTCCCCGGTATCCAGCAAGTTGAATGAAGACCCAACGGACGCAAGTCGATCGCGGCGCGGCTACCGTCGGCACACTCGGCGATTGAGTCGTAGCTATCGGGCGAGAGTAGGCGTCTGCGGCTACCGCCGCTCGCTGATTCAGTAACTGATGACTACGAACCGGATGCAGCGCATTCCATCCTGCACGCCGGCACTCGCACATGAATGGGCGTAGGTCCTTCGTCCTGTGGGCCCGGCGCTTAGGTGGGCGGGAAAACACGAAGAAGGCCCAACGACCGTCTGAGTAGGGACCAAAGCCTCACGACGGGCGGTCCGACGCGGCATAGCGTGCTCCTTGACGAAAGGAAAATCAAATGTCCTCAACAACAAAGCATTACGGCATCATCGTCGGCGTCGACGGGTCGCCCGCATCGGATGCCGCTGTTAATTGGGCCGCACACGACGCGGTCATGCGGGGCGTCGCGCTCACCTTGATGCACGTGCAAGACCCCATAGCTCGGAAGTGGTCGCAGGCCAGGGCGTTAGAAGAGGTGGCGCGGTGGCAGAAAGCTGAGGGTGGTGGCATTCTCGCAAACGCGTCGAAGATTGCCCATGACATTACGAAAGATGCTTCGCAGATAACAGGCTCTTCACAGTTGAGG
>Ga0302326_10007161_pt1 | contig 24926 bp, 19 predicted proteins | sample Palsa_T0_3_FD_202264 | JGI IMG/M metagenome (GOLD analysis project Ga0302326, IMG submission 202264) | Peat permafrost microbial communities from Stordalen Mire near Abisko, Sweden - Palsa_T0_3 | ecosystem: Environmental > Terrestrial > Soil > Palsa > Peat permafrost | place: Sweden: Abisko... | reverse complement strand
TGGCCCGATGAAGGCATTCCGGCCAACTCCCAGGAAGTTCGTGGCCGGTGAGAACAGGTACGGCGCCGTCGAACCGCTTCCCGCTATCCCGAAGCACGGATTCACAATGCACGCGGCCGCGTCCGAGAAGTCTCGTTTTGTAAAGTCGGGTTGCAGCAGGATTGTGGAACCCGCCAGGTTATTTCCGGCGAGGTTTGCTGAAGTCCCCCCATCGATTACGCTGAACGGGAAACCCGTGCGGTAGAACATCGTACCCGAAATCATCCACCCGCCGATGGCTGCGTTCACCAGCCGCCTCTCGCTCTTGAATGGCAACTGGTAGACGTAGCTGGCCGATATTTGATGCCGCGCATCGTAATCCGACGAAGCATACTGAGCCTTAAGACTATACGGATCGATCTGGCTCGGAACGCTGTAGAAAATGCTGAACGGCAACACGCCTCCGTTCGAGAAATCATCGAGAGAGTGCGAGTAGGTGTAGTTCAGTCTGCCACTCAAGCCGTGCCAGGTATTTTCCTGGATCGAGAACGTCACCCCGTTGTAGTTCGAAACTCCTCCGTTCTCCAAAAAGTTGACTCGGCCCACTCGGGGATCGGGCGCGACCGCGGGCAGCTGGCCGAAACCAAATCCGTTGAGATCATTGTTAAAGGTCAGTTCGTCGTAGCCGTGATTCCCGACGTAGTTCGCGGATATCACCGTACGCGATCCAAACGTATGCTGCAGCTCCAGGTTCCACTCCACATACTTCGGGTTCTGCAGGTTGCGGCTCACATCGTTAAGCGTCGGAACGGCCAGGTCTCCCTGCGCATTGAGACATCCGCCAGGAATGGCTGCAGCAGCGCCTTGGTAGCCTCCACCGCTGCTTCCGAGCGTCGTCAAGCTCCCGCCCGTGTTGAAGTTGGAAACGAACGCCGCATTGCACTGCGCCACCAGGTTCGCGCCACTTGTTGGAAACGCAGTTGTTGTCGGCGGCAGACCGTCGAACGCCACCGTTCCAGCCGGCACATTGAAAGCATTTACCTGCGGGAAGTTCGTGTCATACGCGCTCAGAATTGTTCCGGGATAAAGATCGGTGAACAGCCCGATCCCTCCGCGAATCACCGTTTTTTGTCCCACGGGGCTCCAGGCCACTCCAAACCTCGGCTCGAACACGACTTTTTCGATGCCGGGAATGATTGTGGTATTGCCCGTCTGGAACGATCCGCCGTCCGCCGCGTTGTAGGGGATCGTTGGTCCGTGGGCCATGTCCGTGAACGGAGTTACCGGCAAGCCAGCGCAGGCCGACTGGCAAACGCCCCCGGAGTTGCGATCGGCCCGCAACGTCATGGTTACCTTCAACCTCGAGCTGACCCGGTATTCATCTTGGAAGTACATCCCAAAGCTATAGTAGGCAACCGGTTGTTCTGGGCTGTTCGTAAAATTCGTAAGCGCCGATCCGCAATCGCCCGCCGCAACGCACCCAGTGGGCGCTATTTCGTTGTTGGCAAACTCGGCGAGCGTCAGATTAATAGCCGGGTACAGCGTGTTTTCCCCGGCGGTTAAATCGGTGATGTCGTCCCGTCGGAAATTTACTCCCATCTTGAAGTTGTGGTTGCCACGCGCGACCGACACGTCATCGACGAGTTGCCATTGGGTCACTCGTCGGCCTTGTGGGAAAAAGAATCCGTTCTCGAATCCGCCGAGACCCGCTCCGATGCCCAAATTCGTGAGCGACGCGTCCGTGAAATTCAAGATGCCTGGAAACTGCGCGAGCGCGGGTCCTGGATTCAAATTCCCGAAGATCGCGGAATAAAATAGCGTCGAGAAGATGAAGTTATTGACCACCGTCGGGCTGAACACATGCGTGTAATTCAACTGCCCTTCATCCTGGGGTTGCACGCTCGTCGTATTAAAGATCGGATTGATCGAGTCGGTGTACGTGGGCTGCACGCCGCGGTCAAATTTGACCCGTCCAAAGATCTTGTCGTTGTCGCCCAGGTTGTAGTCCACCCGTCCGCTCAACAGCCACTCTTTGTTCCCGTTTGGCGCGGATTGCGTATAGCTCGCCGTACAGGCTCCGCTCGCCACGGGCAAGCCCGCGCAGCTGGCCGGATTTGCCACCGCGTTGGCGACGCCCGGCGCTGCATTGTACTGGTTGAAAATATTTTGATAAAACTGCGTCACCGCCGCTCCCTGCGGCGCCACATTGCCTAGGACGAAATTCTCGAAATCCGTTGTCGGTACGGTTACGGGCTTCACCGACGCCAGGATGTAGCGGATTCCCTCCGTGTTCACGAAAAAGAACAGCTTGTTCTTGATAATCGGACCGCCCAAGGATGCCGCCCATTGATTATTGTTCTCGAATGGCCGAGGATTGCCGCCCGCATTATTCAGCGGATCGTTCGCGTTCAGGAACCGTCCGGTCCAGTTGTATACCGCGTTGCCATGAAAGGCGTTGCCACCCGACTTCGTCGTGTAATCGATCTGCGCGCCGGCCTGCCGTCCATACTGGCCCGTGTAGCCGTTGCTCACCACCGCGACTTCCTGCAGCTCATTGCCACCCAGCAGCAGGTTGCTGGAACCTGAGTTATTCAGGTTCAAGAACGCGTCGTTGTAATCGTTTCCATTAATTGTGAACAGGTTCGACGTGCCGGGAAGGCCGAACGCCACGAAGTTTCCGTAACCGCCGCCGGCTGCATTATTCATCGTCACGCCCGGCGCGGTCTGCGCCACGTACGTGATGTCGCCGCCAGGGTTCGGAATATTCTGAATTTGGTTCGTGTCGAAGTTCGACGAAATATTTCCGTCTTCCGTTTGCAGCAGCGCTCCTTGCTCCGTCACTGTGACCGTCTCGGTCGCGGCGCCGACCTCCAACTTCACGTTGACCTGTGATGTTTGCCCCAGCAGCACGTCGACGGCCTGGCTGGATTGCTTAAAGCCTTGCCGCGACACGGACAGGGAATAGGTGCCCGGCTTGAGCAACGTGAATTGATACGTTCCGGTTGCGGCCGTCGCGCCGGCCAGCACGGCTCCGGTATCTGGATTCGTCAAACTTACCGTCGCCCCCGCTATGATTGCTCCAGACGCGTCTGTCACAACCCCAGCCACCGCGCCCGTCACAATGCTCTGCGCGTGGCTCGCGCTCGTTCCCAATAATATCAACGCGGCAAGTGCGCTGAAGACTTTCGACCACTGCTTCAATTTCATGTGATTCTCCGTTCTGCGGTTGAATATTCCAAAAGTTCTCGCGGCCCTTGCAAAAACTCCACATTGGCGGCATACGACCAGCCACCTCGATCTATGCACGGGTGTTTCCAGTTTGTCGCAGTGCGGAAGTGCTTTAGGCGCGGGGCTTTAATTGGACCGTCGCGAAACGTCGCTACCAATTTTGGTAATCGGCCGGCGACTGCGTATACGAAACTTAGGAACGCCCTGGCGCACGCGATCGGCTTTGAATCGATCCGTTTATCGGTATCCGAGTTTTGGAATTGGGCCTACCTAAAATGAAATCCGCACGGCGCCTACTGTTCGAATGTTTTGAAAGTGGACAGGCGCTCTGCTCGAACTCGAACACTTGCTACGGCGTTCCCGCCATTTCGAATCTTCTTCTCAAAATCTCTTCAATCTGCAAAATATTTTGTCGCGCTATCAAACAAAAAGGCGCTTTCATGCGTCTAATTAACAGAACGAAGGAGCTCGAGCCATGCGCGAAGAAATTCGGCGTGAGTTGGAAGCATTCGGATTTGGTCCGTCGTTACTGCAGGCCGCGTTGCGTCAATTGCCAAAAAAAATGTGGTGTTACCAGCCGCGCGCTGACCGCTGGAGTATTCACGACCTGGTCATTCATCTCGCGGATGCCGAAGCGGGCGTCTATATGCGCTGCCGCGGATTGATCGCCGAACCGGCGACGGCCAGTCCGGAATTTGATAGCCATCGCTGGAGGCTGTCTTTGGGCTACTTCAACCAGAGTGTGCGCGAAGCCCTCGATATCATCTGCCAACTGAGAAAATCCACGCACAAACTACTCGGCACTCTTCCGGACCACCTGTGGGACAACAGTGTCGTCGACGCTCGGCTTGGTTCTATTACGCTAAAGCGTTGGCTGACCATTCAGCAGCGTCACATACCGCGTCACATCGAACAAATGCGCGATAACTACGATAGTTGGCTCAAGACCCACCCGCCGAGAAAACCAGTCGCCCAACTGCGGGTTTTTCCGGAGCCTGTGCGCGAATCGGCGATCGCCGAATAAAATCCCCGGATGCTCGCCGCCGAGTTCGCGTCGAGCGATTATCTTAAGCCGCCCTGCCGCTTCATCCGCCGCCTAAACTCCGAATTCTCCTTCCAATCCGCCTGGTGCCCCCGCTTCATTCTGCCCGTTCGTCAATTATATGGATGCAACGCATCGGCTATTCCAAATGGGCCGTCGTCCGCCTGGGTGGTATTCTTTATTGAACGATCCCCGTAATCAGGTACGGCAGGCCCGGGCAAAGCACCGGTTTCATATCAAATCGCGAGCCGTCAGGAGTAAATCAACACATGAACGCCAGTGCATTGAAATCCTACTTATTCGTCAGCGACTTCGACCAAACCCTCACCTTCAACGACTCCGGCTACGTTCTCGCCGAAATCGTCGGCATCCCCACCCAGGAATTCGAGCGCAAGGCAAAAGGCATGGCGAAACTGAACCTCGTCCAGCAGGGCGCCGAACTCGCCTACCTCCTCCTTCACGATCCCGAATTCCGTTCCCGGGTTCGCAAGGAACATTTAATCCAGGTCGGCAAGCAGATTCGCCTCAAATCCAACATCGGCCTGCTCAACGAAATTCTTGACCACGGTATCGAAGGCTACCACTTCGATTTCTACGTCCTCTCCGCCGCGCCGGTCGAAGTCATCCGTTCCGCGCTCCAGGACATCCTCCCCGCCGACCGCATTCACGGAACTGAATTCACTTATAAGAGCACGGGCGAAATCGACACAATCGTCCGCGCCACCGCCGGATACGGAAAAGTCGCCTTCCTCGATGAACTGCAGGCCAGCCGCGAAATTGGCCCTGACCATATCATCTACGCCGGCGACGGCAGCTCGGACATTCACGTCATGTTGCACGTCAACGCACGCGACGGTTTCACCATCGCCGTCTCCGAGACCGAACACGTCACCCAAATCGCCCAGCGCACCGTGCTGAGCCCCAACGCTCTCGGCGTTCTCGTGCCCATCCTCGAAAAAACCGTCGGCATGCACCGCACCCAAATTCGCAAATTCATGGAATTGCACGGATTCTTGATTCAAGAATGGGACAAAGTTCGTACCGATTGGATCACCCTGCGCGCGGTGCGTTCCGACGAGCCCGATTCCACCTCCGACCAGGACCCAATTCGATGACGGCTTGCATCGGTTGGGTCGCCACGGCCGCCTTCGCGATTTCCTATTTCTGCCGTACCCCAAAATCCCTTCGTCTGGTCCAGGCCGTCGCCGCGCTGATGTGGGTCACCTACGGTTTTCTGATCCACGCCCTGCCCGTCGTCGTGGCGAACGTGATCGTCGCCCTCGCCGCCGTATATTCTTCGCTCGCCCCGCCTCGTAAATCGCCACTGGCCTGAACCGAATCTCCCGTTTCGCCGGTGATCGCGCTCCCCGCCTCTCCCGGGAAACTCGGCGGCAATCTCAGTGCATCACTGTATGGCGCGCCTCACCGCCACTCCTATACCCTCAAACCAGAGCTGAAACTTAAGACTTTGCTCCAGAGCGACATACCGCCTTTCTGGCGCGGTTGCAGCACGGAACACTTGACCATGGCACGCTACACCACGGATAAAAACCTGGGGCGCCTTCTCGGCGTAGTCGTTGCCGTGGTGGTCGTGGGCACCCTTTATTTCGCTCGCGTCGTGCTGATTCCTTTCACCCTCGCCGTCCTTATAACCTTCGTCCTTACTCCCGTCGCCAAGCTTCTCGAGCGCATGCATTTCGGCCGGCTTTTCTCCACCCTTATCGTCGTCGTGCTCTCCTTCATAACCGTCGGTGCCGTCGGCTGGACGGTGACCCAGCAGTTCGGCCAGGTCATGAATCAGCTCCCCGATTACCGCTCGAATATCCGGGAGAAACTCGAATCACTTCATTTGTCGAAGGGCTCCGCGCTCAACAATGCTTCCGACACCATGAACGAAATCAGCAAGGATCTTGCGGCCCCTCCCGCGCGTCCGGATGGATCATCTTCTTCATCAAGCCGTTCGGCCACTCCTTCCCGCCAACGCCCCATGCCCGTCGAGATTGTCAAATCTCCATCCCTGCCTCTCGAATCCGTCGAAAGCATTCTCGGCTTGCTCGCCACTTTCTGCATCGTCGTCGTGCTCACGTTTTTCATGCTCGTCCGCAGGGAGAATCTTCGCAACCGTCTCATCTCCCTCGCCGGCCAGCGCAGTCTCTACGTGATGACCCAGGCAATCGACGACGCCACCGCTCGCGTCACCCGTTACCTCCGCCTCCAATTGCTCGTCAACATCTGCTATGGCGCATTTATCGGAACTTGCCTGCACTTCATCGGCGTCCCCGGCGCCCTCTTATGGGGAGTGATGGTCGGCTTGCTTCGATTTCTGCCTTACATCGGCCCACCGCTCGGTGGAATCCTGCCCCTGTTGCTCTCCATCGCGATTTTTGATGGGTGGGTTAAGCCCCTCGAGACTCTTGGCCTCTTCGTGGTTACCGAAGTCCTCGTTTCGAATTTCCTCGAGCCCATGTTGTACGGTGCCTATACCGGAATCTCCTCCATGGCTATTCTGCTTGCCGCGATTTTTTGGACCGCTATTTGGGGGCCTATCGGGCTCGTGCTCTGCACTCCGCTCACGGTTTGTGTCGTTGTCATCGGCCGCCACGTCCCCAGCCTTGGATTCCTCACCGTTCTCCTCGGTAGTGAGCCCACCCTCACCTCCGACACTCGCTACTACCAGCGCCTGCTTGCAGGCGATCGCGAGGAAGCCAAGCACGTCCTCGAAAGCTATTTGGAGACCAAGCCCTTGGAAGATTTGTACGACTCGGTTTTGCTGCCCGCGCTCAGTCTTTCCGAGCGCGATCGCCACCGCGACCGCCTGGATAAATCGTCCGCCGAATTCATCGCCAGTAATACCCGGCGGATCGTTGAGGAGTTGTTTGCTGAACCGAAAAACGATTTGCCGCCCGAGGATGGCTCGAACACTCACGCGCAAACTCTCGCCGCGCCGGCTCAGGCTCCGCACCGTGCCCCAAGCTCGAACAGCACAACTCCGAAGATTGTTTGTCTGCCTGCGCGCGATGAAGCCGACGAAATCGTCGCCACCATGCTCTGCCAACTCCTCTCCCGCGCTGGATTTGCTGCCGAATGTATTCCGCTCGGCCGGACTTCGGAGATGGTTCTTAGGGCGGCGCAGTCCGCCCCAAACATCGTCTGTATCTCGGCGCTGCCCCCTTATGCGCTTTCCCACGCAAAATCCGCCTACGCGCAGTTGCGCGCGCATCTCCCCGAAACGGATATTCTCCTCGGCATCTGGAATTATCAGGGGGACCTCGACCGGCTGGTCGCCCGCGTCGGCATCGCCCACGATCACACCCTTGTGATTACCCTCGCCCAGGCCGTTTCCGAAATCTCCGCTCGCGATTCTTCCCGCTCCGTTTCGGCCTCCGTGCCGCGGTCTGCCCCGCCTGAACCGGTCCCCGCTCAGGCCGGCCCGCGCAACTAATTGGCTGTGAATTTTCCTAGGGCCCTAGGTTGAACGCGATTCTTTGCGCATATTTCGAATTTAGGGTGGACACGGATACCCCTTCTCGGTCAAATTATGGGTGCAGGGTTGGGGCTCTAAACGCATTCTTGGGGGCATCGTCAATGCGACATACTGCCATTTTATTCTTATCGGTATTTTTTGCCGCTTGTAGCGCTGGCGCGCAATCCTCCGCTTCCACCTCATTGCCGCTTTCTCCTTCGTTCAACTTGGACCCGGCGTCATCCTCCTCCGCGGCCCTGCGGCTCACGCCATTTACCCTGTCGGACGGTTCCTCCGGACCATCTCTTGCGGCTCCGGCGTCGCCCGCTCTGTCCTTGGTTCCGGCCCCGCCCCCGCAGGATGTCACCAGCGTTTTCGAGACTTACAATTTTCAACTCTACCTCGGCTACACCTTCTTCCGTTTTTACGAATTGCCTAGCATCACCGAGAATTCGAATGGCTTCGACATAAATATGGTCTATTACTTCAAGAATTGGGTCGGCGCGGAAGGCGATCTTTCCGCCACTCATTCCACCCAAGGTGGGGAGAGTTCGTGGTTTGCCTTCGGTGGCGGCGGCCCCCGCTTTCGTTGGTCCGCTCGGCGCGGCCTGGAAGTCTGGGCTCACGCTCTGATCGGCTATTCCCACTTCACTCCGCAAACGGCCTACGGTGACCAGCATGCCCTCGCCTACGCCTTCGGTGGAGGCGTCGACGTACCCTTCAAGCCGCGCTGGGCTTTGCGCGCCGGAGTCGACGCCGTCGGTTCCCGCTATTTCGGCACGTATCAGTGGGGCCCAAAAGCCTCCGTCGGCGTGGTCTTCAAGTTCTAAAACGCCTTCACGTCCACCAAGAAAATCGCCGCGCCCAAGGAGAATCTCTTTTGCCTCGCGCGCCTGCCTGACCTACTCGCAACCTCGGAACGTGCTGCCTCAGATCCTCCGCCTCCTGCCAATCCTCTGCCACTTTTTCCTCCCACCCTCATCTAAACCAACGTCTGCTAAACTCATCTCGTCCTCTTAGCGGCCCTTGCATCCATCGAAAGGAGCACGTATGACCTCCAGCTCGAACGAAACAAAAATCGTCCTGCAAGTGGGTAGTTCCGTGCGCATCAAGAATAACGGCGACGTGGTTCTCGACAATCCCGAACTCGAACTTGTCAGCGATGATAGCGCCGCCGACGCCGTCCTCATGTACCGCTTCGACGCCCAAGCCGGCGAGCACATCATTCGCCTCGTCGATCCCGTCGCCAATCGTCAGCATCTGAAATCACACCACCGCAACGATTAATCCGAGCCCTGCCCAGCCCACGCCACCGCCATTCTAAAAAAGGGGATTCCTCATGAACCTGTTCGATGAACTGCAGATTCGCGACGCGAAGCTTCGCAACCGTATCGTCGTTTCTCCCATGTGCGAATACTCCAGCATCGACGGCTTCGCTAACGACTGGCATCTCGTGCACCTCGGCTCGCGCGCCGTTGGCGGCGCTGCGCTTGTTTTCACCGAAGCCTGCGCCGTTTCTCCCGAGGGCCGCATCAGCCCGCAGGATCTCGGAATCTATAAGGACGACCACATCGAATTTCTCTCGCGCATCACGAAATTTCTGCGCGCTCAGGGCGCTCTTCCCGGAATTCAAATCGCCCACTCCGGCCGCAAAGGCAGCACCCGCGCTCCCTGGGATCCCGGCCCGTATCTCACCGAAGCCCAGGGCGGCTGGAAGCCCGTCGCGCCCAGCGCCGTTTCCTTCGCGCCCACGTACGCATCGCCCACCGCGCTCGACCAGCAGGGAATTCAAAAAGTCATAAGTGATTTCGCCGCAGCCACCGTTCGCGCCCTTCGCGCCGGATTCGCGGTCATCGAAATTCACTCCGCCCACGGCTACCTGCTGCATGAATTTCTCTCGCCGCTCTCCAATCAGCGCACCGATTCCTACGGCGGCTCGTTCGACAACCGTACCCGCCTCGTTCGTGAAGTCGTCACCGCCGTGCGCAAAGTCTGGCCCGAAAAAAATCCGCTCTTCGTCCGCATCTCCTCCACCGACTGGGTCGAAGGCGGCTGGGACATCGAACAGTCCGTTGCCCTCGCCAATCAACTCGGCCCCCTCGGCGTCGACCTCATCGATTGCTCGTCCGGCGGCAACGTCCCCCACGTCGATATTCCCGTAGGCCCCGGCTACCAAGTCGGCTTTGCCGAACGCATCCGCCGCGACACTGGCCTGATGACTGGCGCGGTCGGCATGATCACCACCGCCAACGAAGCCAGTGCCATCCTCTCCCAGGAAAAAGCCGATGTGGTCATCATGGCCCGCCAATTCCTCCGCGACCCCTATTTCCCGCTCCACGTCGCCCAGGAATTGGGCTTCCCAGTAAGCTGGCCAGAGCAATACCTCCGCGCCGCCGCCCCCGGCACCCCAAAACGCCAACCCATCCCGCTGGCCGCGAAGGCCCCGCTACCTTAACCGGAACGTCCCTCAACCGGAGCATCTGCCGCACCAGGTGAACCCCCGCGCACGAACCAAAAGCGAACCTCTGAATGTGTGCGGAAGGAGACAGAAACCCTTTCTCCTTCCGTTTACCATTCATTCGTTAGCGCAATTCTGTGCGTCCGCCTTGGGTGAAAACATATGAACGTCAAGTTGGCTTTGCTTTTCTGCGGAGTGGGTCTCCTCGCCACCCTGCCAGTTCGCGCCGATAGCATTCCGTACAGTGGAGCTTCAAACGACTTCCCTGGCACGGTATTCTCCGCGACGGTCGCCCCTAACCCGGATTCGGAATCGAAGGCCCCAGTGAAGGTAGGGTTTCTGCTCGCGCCAGTTCCGGCCGCGCGGGCTTGGGTCGATCTAAGCTCCTACCCTAGGTTGGAGGAAGAATCCGCGAACATCGCGCTCCCCGGCGCAGTGCTCCACAGCTACCATCTGCGAGCGATCATTGATATTCCTGCAGAGCCCACTCCGGTAGCGGCGCTCGCCGCCAGCCCGCTTGCGAGCAACGCGTTCGGATTTTGGGGTTCGGGAGGTTCTGTAGCTTCGGGCGTGCTCCTCCGCTCTCCATCGGACACCGCTGCTACGGCGCTCGTCCCGACCAGCGTCGACGAGCCCGGCACGCACCAGCCCGCATCTTCGATATCGGGGGTAGCAAAGGAATGGAACGAAGGCGGAAAAGTGGACGGACTAGGCTTCACGGGCGAGCACAGGCGACGCGCAGATAGCACGCTGCCCGTTTCCGTCCCGGAACCCGGATCTCTTTCCTTCTTTCTCCTCGGGCTCGCCGCAGTCGCACTCCTGGGCCGAAAATCACGACTCGCGAATTCTTGAACCGCGCGAATTGGCGCAGCGCGCTCTGGCCAGCAAGGCGTCCGTGCCGCATTTCTTCATCCGCCGGATTCTGCATTGCCCAACGCCTAATTACGAATCAGCGCCACCCAACCCAGAAACACTCCCCGCATCCCCTCTAGTCCCACCGCCGCAAACCATCTACCATATCCACCGTGCCGACGACCGAACACCTCCACCGGCGCATCGCCGCTGCTACCGGCATCGTCATGGCGAGCGTGCTGCTCAGCCGCGTTCTCGGGCTCTTCCGCGAATGGACCGTCGCGCATCAAATCGGCTCCAACTCCATCACCGACGCCTACTACGCCGCCTTCACTCTTCCTGATTTCCTGAATTATCTGATCGCCGGTGGCTCGCTCAGCGTTACCTTCATTCCGGTCTTCGCCATGTACGTCGCCGAAAAACGCGAAGACGAAGGCTGGCGCGCCTTCTCCACCGTAATTACCGTAATGGGTTTCGTGCTCGTCGCCCTCGTCGTCGCCGGTGAAATTTTCGCCCCGCAACTCGTCAAAATTATCGCCCCAGGTTTCAATCCCGCCGAGCGCCAGCGCGTCATCTTCCTCACCCGCATCATGCTTCCCGCCCAAATCTGCTTCTACGAAGGCAGCATCTTAAGCGCGGTCCAATACGCCAAGGGCCAATTCGTCATTCCTTCGCTCGCACCCATCATCTACAACATCGGCATCATTCTCGGCGGCATCCTGCTCGCTCCCCGCATCGGTATCACCGGATTCGCCGTGGGAGTTCTCGGCGGCGCCATTCTCGGCAATTTTCTGCTGCAGATTTACGGCGCGCACCGCGCCGGCGCGAAATTCTCGCCCACTTTCAACGTCCGCCATCCCGGCTTCTGGATGTTTCTGAAGCTTTCCGTCCCCATCATGCTCGCTCTCTCGCTTTCCTTCGTCGACGACTGGATCATCCGCGCCTTCGGCTCTTATCTCCGTGCTGGCTCCATCACCTGGCTCAGTTGGGGCAAGACTCTCATGCGCGTCCCGCTCGGGCTCGTCGGCCAGGCCATCGGCGTCGCCTCCTTCCCGATCCTCGCCCAACTCTATTCCGAGAAAAACTTCGACGAACTGAACAAAATCCTGAATTCCACGTTCCGCGCCCTGATTTTCATCCTCCTTCCAATTTCCGCGCTCACCATCGCCCAGAGCCTGCCGCTCACCTATCTCGCCTTCTCGCACACCCGCCTGCATGGAACGGACCTCGCCTCCACGGCTGCGGCCCTCGCCGTGTTTTCCATCGGCATGTTCGCCTGGGGCGCCCAAAATATTTTCGCTCGCGGTTTTTATTCCACGCGTGACACCATCACCCCCGCCGTCGTCGGCACGCTCACCACCGTTCTCAGCCTGCCCTTGTACTGGCTGCTCGTAAGACGCCTCGATTACCTCGGCCTCGCCCTCGCCAGCACCCTCGGCATCATCGCCTACACCGTCGTTCTATTTGTCCTGCTGAACCGGCACACCAGGAACCCCGAAGGCCTCAGCGTATTCATTTTCTTCCTGAAAATGTCCGGAGCGTCTTGCCTGGTGGGTTTGGCCTGCGACAAATTAACGGTCTACCTGGAAAATTTCATCGCCTGGCAAAAAATCGGCGGCGCAGTCCTACTGCTCACCCTGGTTTCGACCGCAGGCCTCCTGCTCCTCGCAGTCGTCCTGAAAATTCTGCGCGTCCCGGAACTGGGCACCTACCTCCGCCGCGCCTATTCCTTCGCGGCGCGTTCCTTGGCGTCATCCTGAGCGTAGCGAAGGATCTCTCTTCGATGTCTTTTGCCGGGCAAACTTGCACTATGACGTGTGCTCGCAACTCTAGGGCAATTCCAAAACCACCCGCAACGCCACCTGACGTTCCTTCATCACCGTCAACTCGCGTTCCCAATCCTTCCTTCCACTCGCTTTCACCACCACGCGATGTGTTCCGGCCAGCAGTGGAATTGTGGCGTTTGCCCCACGAATTTCCCATCCACATAGATCTCCGCGCTGGTTGGTTCGGACACGATCACCACGGTTCCGGACCCGCCATCGGCTGCCATGTCGCCGCCAGCTGCAACTTCTCGCGCGCTTCCCGCGCCTCCATCCACGAACCCAGCAGCCCCTCGCGGGTGTATCGGCCCCACGCGCCCGGTTCCCGCTGCGCTCGATTCTTTTGCTGTCGCCACCGGTTCCAGTTGCAATTCAAAATGATCCGAGCGCAGCACAAAATATTTTCCATGCTTCTTGCCGGTGATTCCCACCCAATCCAGCGGTCCATCGGTCAGAGTGATTTGCTGCAATGCGTACCCATCCTTCGAAACCCGCAGTACCATGGCGTGTTCCAATCGCGCGCCAAACACCGTATGCGGCTTGTGAAAATAGCAGCCAGGATAATCCGCATGAAAAGGAGTCGTCCCCACCACCACTCCATCGATTTCCACCGCCGCGCCCGCCGGCGTACTCGTAACCTTAAATGTTTCCGCGCGCGCCGCCGGCGCGGCAAGCGCCAGCGCCGCTAGCCCAATCGCCGCCAAGAAAAATCGACGCCATCCACGTGGCAATCCACGCATGCACACCTCAGAGGGGAAGGCCCGCACAGTGCCACCGCCCCGATGACCCTGTCAATGCGTACAAATACGCATCCAGGCTGCAAATGGCAGCATGGATCAATCCCTTGGCCGTTTCGCTTTCCGTGGCGACGACGGTGTCTCTTCGATGTGGATAAACTGCGAATTCTCAGGCGAGAAAAACTCACCACGCGGCTTATTTCTTGAAGGAAGCTTCTCTGCACGTGAAAAATATCTGCCCCGCCCCCGCCAGAATCAGCAACACGCTGAACGGCCGCGGAAAATTCACGATCCTTCGCGTCTCGATGATCGCTTTTCCCTCGGTAAGCTGCACCTCCTGCTTTTTAGCGGGCATGCTCACCTGCGGCCAGATCAGCGCGGCGACTCCTCCGGCCACCAGCAAAATTCCCACGATGGCGATTGGATGAAATCTCATCTTTGATCCTTACTGCGCCAGCGGATGTAAAATCTCGCCCAGATAATCCGGCTTGGCCCCGTCGCGCTCGATATGCGGGAATTTCAATCCGTCGTGATATTCCATCGACATCGATTTGAACTGCGCCCCGTTCGCCACGATGAACTGAATCGGGTTCAGCACCGTTTTTGCATTCCCGATCGCTTCTCGCAATTTGTCCGGCGAATACTGCTCGCCATTCACCGCCACGATCCTCATTCCCGGCGCAACTCCCGCGTCGTATGCCGTCCCGCCGTGAATCACGTCCGCGACCGTTCCATCGTCCAGCACCGTCATTCCCACCGTGAACGTAAGATCCGCCCTCCGCCCCAGCGCTTCTTCATTAGCCGCCATTTCGTTGGGCTGCTCGTTGTACACCAGCTTCCAGCCGCTGTTTTCGAGCGCCTCGATCGGCGTCTTGGTCGAAAGCCCGTCGAGCCGCGCCCGCAAGAATCCCGCCCAATCGTTTGGCGCGATTCCATTCAACGTCGCCACCACCTCGTCGAAGTCATACGGCTTCAATTCCGGCGCTCCGCCCGAACCGCCATGGAAAACCTTGCAGAAATCGTTCATGGATTTTTTGTCTTTCGTCAACGCGCGGATCGTCGCGTCCACGTCCAGCCACAATAATTCGCCTTCGTCGTAGAAGTCCGTGCCGCGCCGCCAGTTCGACCAGTCTGTCGTCGCATCGTAAAGAAACGGCGCCGCATCCGCTGTGTCCTGCAACGGCCTCCACTCGCGCCCCGGCCGGTGCGTGTACGTCGCCACCAGGTACGCGAGACCCTCCCTCCACTGTTCTTCCGCCAGCAAACCGCTACGCGCCGTCAGTACTTCGCCCAGGTATTCCGTCAACCCTTCGTACACCCACAGCAGATCGTCCTTCATCGGCGTTTGATAATCCGGCGTCACCAGCCCTTCCGGCCTCCGGTACTTTCCATTCCAGGAATGCACGTATTCGTGCGGCAACAATCCCGCGAATTCGATTCGCTGGTTATCGTCCACCAAGCTCCGCTCCGACGTTCGGTCGTCGCTCGATTCGTGATGTTCCAGCCCAAAATGCGCCACGTCGTCGCTCAGCGTCAGCAAAAAGTGATAATCGCGGTAATGCCGCGTCCCAAACAGCGCGCCTGCTTCCGCGATCAGATTGCGAAAATGCAGCTCCGTATCCGGCGTCATCGCCAGGGCCGCCGAGCTGTCTGCCGCGATGTCCATCTCATGCGGCGGTGTCTGTCCCGGCGTCAGTTGAATCGTCCGGAAGTATCTTCCAGAAAGGACCGGCGAATCCACCAGCGTGGTCAGCGGCACCTGCGCGAATTCGATCGTGTCGCCATCCTGCTTCACGATCGGCAACGCCGTTCCATACTTCCAGCCGGCCGGAAGTTTCAGGCTGGCCACGAACGGAATATCCTTTGCCGGCGAACCCTGCGGGTACAGCAGCACCTGGTTCCAGCTCAATACATCCAGCGACGCCGTCGCCGAAGCCCCACCGGAAAATCCCACGGCCGGCGCGGCCAGCAGAAAATCCAAGTCCGCATCAAGCGTCGTTACTCCCGCGGGAACATCCAGATGAATCGAAAACATTTCCACCAGGTCGCGTCGCCACGGAATCACTTGGTTGTTGCCTGCGAATTTCATGCCGGCGACCTCGATGATCGGGCCGTCCGGCATATGCTCCCCTGGAATCCATTCGGGGTAGTACAGCGTCAGCGGCCCAGCCTGCACGGGAATCTGCATGTGCGCATGAAGAATTTTTTGCGGGGCTTGCGTGGCGTCCACCGTCAACCGTATCGGCGCGGGGCCCGCTGGCGCGGATTGCGCGGCGCCCGATGCCCCGTTGGTCGGCGCATTCCCCTGCGCGTCGGCCTGCGCCTGCGCGCTCGGCGCGAAACTCGACGCCAGAACTCCCGCCGCCATGCCGGCCAGTGCCGCAACCATCGTCGCCTTCCGCATCACTCCAAACATGAAACCTCCCGGCCTCGATTTCTCGAACTTAGTTGAAATTACTCATGCCCACTTGCCAGAAAAGAAAATCCAGCACCTGCGTATCCTCTTCAATGATCTTGCCCACCGGGCGCCCTTCACTATGGCCCAGCTTCGTGTCGTATAACAGCAGTATCGGCTTATCCCCGCCTTGCGCCGCCTGCATCTCCGCCGCCATTTTTCGCGCATGCAGCGGAGCGACTCGCGTATCGCTGTCGCCCGTCAAAAAAAGTACCGCCGGATATTTCGTGCCCTTCACCACATGATGGTACGGCGAATACGCGTACAGGGCAGGGAACTGCGCCGCATCGTCCGACGACCCATACTCCGTCACCCAATATCGCGCCACCAGGAATTTCTGGTAACGCACCATATCCAGCAGCGGGTAGCCGCAGACGATCGCCCCGAATAAATCTGGACGCTGGGTCATCGCCGCGCCCATCAGCAGGCCGCCGTTGCTGCGCCCGGTGATCGCCAGCTTCGCCGCGCTGGTGTAATGATTCGCGATCAGCCACTCCGCCGCCGCGAAAAAATCGTCGAACACATTCTGTTTCTTATCGAGCATCCCCGCGTGGTGCCAGTCCTCCCCGAATTCGCCGCCGCCCCGCAAACTTGGCAACGCAAACACCCCGCCATGCTCGGCCCAGATAATCGCGTCGTCGCGGAACGCCGGCGTCTCGCTCACGTCGAACCCGCCATACGCCGTCATCAACGCGGGATTCGACCCGTCCAACTTAAGCCCCTTCTTGTAAAACAGGAACATCGGCACCCGGGTTTTGTCCTTTGATTCGTACCACACCTGCTTCACCTCGAACGCGTTCGCCTCCACCGGCGCATTTGGCCTTGCCCAAACATTCAGCTCGCGCTTCGCGAAGTCGTACCGGTAAATCGTCGAGGGAATCGCGAAAGACTGAAATGAGAAGAACGCTTCATCGCTTTTCCAGCGGCCGGTAATCCCCTCAACGCTCCCAATTTGCGGCAGCGCAATATCCCCCGCCGCGCTCCCATCCGCGTTGAGTACTTTCAGTTCCGACGAGGCATTATGCGAGTACTGCGCGATGATCTTCTTGCCCGCCAGCCGGAAATCCTCGAGCCGCGAAGCGCCCTCCGGCACCAATTCCTTCCAATTTTCCTGTGCGGGACTTGCCAGTGGCACGCCCAGGATTTTCCAGTTCGGCGCCTTCCAGTTCGTTTGCAAATATAATGTTCCGTCCGCGATCCCGCCCTGGAAGCACGCCGCAATCGTCGTAACCACCGGCACGATAGCTCCGCCCCCTTTCAAATCCTGAAAATACACTTCCGATTTATCGCAAGCGGACCCATAAAAAACAGTCAGCAGCAAATACCGCCCGTCTTCCGAAATGCTGATATCGATGATTTTGTCCTGCCCGAAACCGTTCCCGAATATCGTCTTGTCTTTTCCGGAGTCCGCACCGTCCCCGCGTTCGTACGCGTGATAGAACACGCGCGGCCCGTCCGCCGTCAATTCCGAATAATAAAATCCGGTCTTTTCGCGATTGAACGACACCGCCCCATAGCGCGCGCGCGGCAGCACGTCCGGCAAGTCCTTCCGGGTGTCGGTATCCACAAAATGAATCGCCACCTCGTCTTCTCCGCCTTTCCTCACTCCGTACGCCACGATTTTCCCATCGTCCGAAATTCCTTCGAAGTTCACGCTGGTCGTGTGATCCGCGCTCATCCCCGCCGGGTCCACCAGCACCTCTTCCGCGCCCGCCGCCCCGCGCCGCATATAGAGCACGTACAAATCCTGCCCCGCCAGCCGCTTCGCATAAAAATACCGTCCGCCGCGCTCCGCCGGCAGCCCGATGGTATCTACCTTGATCAATTCGCCCAGCCGCTTGGCGATCGCCTCGCGCCCGGGCAGGGTAGTCAGCACCGCCTGCGTGCACGCGTTTTCCGCGTCGATCCACGCCCGCGTCTCCGCACTGTTCTGGTCTTCCAGCCAGCGATACGGATCGCTCACTACCACGCCATGAATCGTTTCCTTCACGTCATCCACCCGCGTCACCGGCGGGCACTTCGCCTTCAAATCCTCAGCTTTCACGGATCTCCCGCTCACCATAAAAATTGCCAACGCAAACAAAAATATCTTCACCTTCAACCCCGCCTCCCAACATCTCTACGCCTGCGTTAAATCTCGTCCAGTTGGCCCCCGCTCAAATCGAACGACGGCCACAAGTTTCGCCGCGCGCAAATCCGGTTTTGGCCGTCATCCAGAGGAGCGTAGCGACGAAGGATCTCTCTTCGATTGTCGCGACCGCAAGATTTCAGCCTTTGTGGCAGTCGCTAAACGATCGGCGTAGCCATCTTCCGCGGCGGATTAAAAAACGGCAATTCCCGCACCACCGCCCGCACCTTATGACGCACCGCCTCAACCGTCAGTTCCATCTGCAGCTCTGTTCCCGCCGCCGCATGCTCCCGCACGAGGCTCGCCAGCGCCACCATCTTCTTCAACGTCGGCGACCATGTCGTCGACGTCGCTTTCCCAATCTGCAATCCCCCGCGATACACCGGCACGGGAGTCCGCGACGCCGTGCTCTGCACCTGCGGCCCCAATCCAAACGAATCGTAAATCCTCTCCACGTCTTCCCAGTTAATATCGAGCCCCATCAAAACCCGCTTCGGTCCGCGCTTGTTTTCTTCCGCCAGCGCCTCGCGTCCGATGAAATGCTCTTTCTTCAGGTCCACCATCTTGCCCAGCCCCAACTCGTACGGCGAATATTTCTGCGTTTCGATCAGCGCCCGCTTGCTGCTCGTGTAATCGACCTCGATCATGATCAGCCCAGCCTCGATCCGCGCCACGTCCAGCGCCAGCATCCCCGCCGCGTGCACGTCGAATTGCCGCCCATGCTCCATCAGCGCATCCCAAACCCGCGGCGCTTCCTTCCACGGCATCCAAATTTCATAACCAAGGTCGCCCGTATATCCCGTCCGCGAAATATCCACGTCCACACCGCCAATTTTTCCGTGCAGCAAGCGAAAGTATTTCAGGTTCGCCACGTCCCCTTCCGCCGCCTTCATCAACAATCTCCCCGACGTCGGCCCCTGCAGCGCAATCGCCGCTACTTCCGTCGAAATATCCTCAATCTGCACGTCCAGCCCCAGCGCGTTCTGGTGGAACCAGCGAATGCTCGGATCGGCCGCCGTCCACCGGTACAAATTCTCGCCCAGTCGCGAAATCGTCCCATCATCGATCACTTTGCCCTGTTCGTCGCACCAGCAGCAATAAATCACCTGCCCAATCTTCACCTTATTAATGTCCCGCGTAATCACGCGGTTCACCAGCTTCGTCGCGTCCGCCCCGCTGATCCGGTACTTGTACAAGGGCGACACGTCGATCATCGCGCACGCATTCCGTATCGCGTTGTACTCATGATCGTGGTGCATCTCGTACACGCTCACCGCGTAAAATCCCGACCACTCGCGATAATTCATGCTCTCGCAAAGTTTCGAAGTCCGGTCGTGCACCGCTGTCCCAATCGGCACAGTTCGCTCCTTACCGCGGTAAATCCCCGCATTTGCAGCCCGCGAATTATAGTTCCCGCACCCCATAGCCGCAACTCAAACCACACGGCGTTCGCTGCGGTTTTCTAGCCACGAGCCACGATTCACGAGCCACTGCTCATTCACGCGGCCGCGCTTCAAACCCGCCTCCGGACCGCTCTTCGATGTAGACCGCTCGGCAACCGCCGAGCGGGAAAAAGACGATCGCGCCAAACACCCCCAACCGCCCCGAAACGCCTCCGCACAATTTGGCTCTTGACCAAAATTCCGCCGGACGTTGTCATAACACATGGCGCCCGACACCCATCGCCCGACGTGGAAGACCCTCCTGGCCTTCGCCATCATTTATTTCGTCTGGGGCTCTACTTTCCTCGCCATTCGCGTCGGCGTCCGCGAAGTTCCGCCCCTGATCCTCGCGGCCATGCGCTTCTCCGTCGCCGGAGCCGTTCTGTACGCCTGGATGCGCGCGCGCGGCGAGCCTTCACCAACCGCCCGCCAATGGAAGTCCGCCTTGCTGCTCGGCATCGTCATCTTCGTTTTTGACTACGGCCTATTATTCTGGTCCGAGCAGCGCGTGCCCTCCGGCGTCGCCGCCGTCATGCTGGCCACCATCCCGGCGTTCATGGCGCTCTCCGAGATTTTTTTCCTGCGAACCCAGCGGCTCACTATCCGTCTGGTTCTCGCGCTCCTGATCGGCATTGGCGGCGTGGCCGTGCTCATGTCTCACTCCCTCGACCTCGGCGGCGCTCCCATCGACAAACTCGGTGCCGTGGCCTTAATCTTCGCCTCTATCAGTTGGTCCATCGCCTCCGTAATGACGCGCAAGCTGCCTCTCCCCGATTCCAAGGTCATGAGTGCCGGCGCCCAGATGCTCTCCGGTGGTTTATTTCTCGTAATCGCCGCGGCCGCCTTCGGCGAATTTCGTAATTTTCATCCCTCAACCGTCTCCCGCGGAGTCTGGCTCTCCCTGCTCTATTTGATCATCGCCGGCTCCATCATCGGCTTCACTGCCTACGTCTGGCTGATTCACCACGAATCACCCACCAAAGTTGGCACCTACGCTTACGTCAATCCCCTCGTGGCCGTCCTGGTAGGATATTTCCTCGGCGGCGAAGCGCTCGGCGCCCGCACCATCATGGGCACTCTGTTCGTCCTAATCAGCGTGGTCGTAATCACCACCACCCCGGCGAAGAAATCCGCCGTCGTGACTCTGCTCGATAGCACCCCCGAAGGCGCCGGATCTTGATCGCCCAATGTTTCTTCGCCCAATTCTCGGCTGAGCCGTCATCCACGGGGAGCGCGCTGGAATGATTTTCGTGTCCGTGACCCGCTTGCGGGTGCGTTCTCTCTTCTATCTTCCGCAGTTCGTCTGGCACGCGTTCCAATCCAGCGCCCAAACCGAACGCTCGCCCGGATTTCTCGCCGGAAGGGTATTGCGCGAAGCGCGCAATACCTTTTGGACCGTCACTGCCTGGAACGAAGCCGAGGCCATGAACGCCTTCCGCGTTTCCGGCGCGCATCGCGCCGCCATGCCTCGGCTCCTCGACTGGTGCGACGAAGCCTCCGTCGTGCATTGGAGCCAGGAAACCACCCAGCTTCCTACTTGGCCCGAAGCGCATCGCCGCATGGTTGCGCAAGGCCGGCCATCGAAAGTCAGCCATCCTTCGCCCGGCCAAACCGCAAATCGCATTCCCGAGCCTCGCCCCGGCCGCATCGCGCGCGACCTGAAACCCGCGCAAATCCAGCGCGCCAGCTCCCGCCCCTAGGTTGAAGGCCATGCCGTGTTTGTGGAAGAATCGAACTTTCAGTTATGGTCAGCGGAAATTTCCAGCTTTCCCCAGGCGAAATCAGCCGCGCTGACCCGTGAGGTGCTTGCCCATGTGCCGCAACATCAAAATGCTTTTCAATTTCGAGCCGCCCGTCACCGACCAAGAAATCCGCAACGCCTCCCTCCAGTTCGTCAGGAAAATCAGCGGCTTCGCCAAACCCTCCAAAGCCAACGAAGCCCCCTTCGCAGCCGCCATCGACGAAATCGCCGCAGCCTCCGCCCGCTTCCTCCATTCCCTCCAAACCAATTCCTCGCCCAGAAATCGCGAAGCAGAATCCGCCAAAGCCAAAGCCCGCTCCGTCGAACGATTCGCGACTTAGGTGAACGTGATGTGCAGGCGCTACTCCGGCCGCTCCATCGTCATCAGCATCGCCGGTCCGTCCGGCGTGGTAACGAGGCCGGCCCGCCGAAATCCCGCCTTCTCGTAGCATCGAATCGCCCGCGCATTCGTCGGCGCCGGATCAGCCTGAATCCGCGTCACACTCGGATCACAGAATAAAAATAGCGCAAAGTCCCTCACCATCTGCGTCCCTATCCCCTGACCCAATCGTTCCCCGTCCGCCAAGAACTGATCGATGCCTCGCACCCCGGGATCGCGCTCGTCCGGCCACCACCCATCCCCCGCCGCGATCGCCACGTACGACTGAATGTATCCAACCGCAACGTCATCGAGATAAGCCAGGTAAGGAATCACCGTCGAATCGTCCGCCAGCAGCGGCAGAAATTCCGCGCGAACTTCCTCGAGCGACTCGCAACCATGCCACCACGCCGCGACGTGCGGCCGCGCGAGCGACTCCGCCAGCAATGGCAAGTCCGCCTCACTCAGCTTTTGAAATTTCATCTGCGGCTGTGTGGCTCGCACGCCCTACTCCCATATTCATCCTCTGACCGCAAGTCAGACCAAATCGCTTCTTTCTTGTGACTCCGCGCGCTCGCCTGTAGAATGCGATGTCTCGCGCAGCGCTTGCTCCTCCGCACCCATGCGCCTGCCCGATTCGCCCGAAACTTTCATGGCCAAAAAATACGACGTCATCGTAATCGGCGGCGGCCACAACGGCCTGGTCAACGCGGCGTATCTCGCCAAAGCCGGCAAAAAAGTTCTGGTCCTTGAGAAACGTTACGTCCTCGGCGGCGCGGCCGTCACCGAAGAAATTATTCCCGGCTTCAAATTTTCCGTCTACTCCTACGTCGTCTCGCTTTTGCGTCCCGAAATCATTCGCGACCTCGATCTTCCGCGCCACGGCCTCGAAATCCTGCCCCTCGACGGCACCATCACGCCCATGGCCAACGGCGATTATCTCTGGCGTCAGAACGACCACGGCAAAACCCGCCGCGAACTTGAGCGCCACAGCAAACTCGATGCCGAAGCCTACGAAGAATTTGGCAAGTCCATGGTTGCCATGTGCCGCTTCGTAAAACCAATCCTCGCCATGATTCCGCCGGATCCCACCTCGCTCGATCCGCGCGACCTCAAAAAACTCGCCTTCCTCGGCAAGCGCTTCCAGAATCTCGAAGCCGAAGACAAATACAATCTCGTTCAGCTCATGACCATGAGCGCCGCCGACTTTCTCGACCAATGGTTCGAAACCGACGCCCTCAAAGCGACCATGTCCGCCTCCGGAATTATCGGCACCTTTCTAGGGATCCGTTCGCCTGGTACTGCCTACGTCCTTCTTCACCATTACATGGGAGAAATTGACGGCGCGTTTCGCTCCTGGGGTTTCAGCCGCGGCGGCACCGGCGCAATTTCCAATGCCATCGGCGCGGCCGCCGTCGAAGCCGGCGTCGAAATCCGCAAGGAAGCCTCCGTCGCGAAAATTCTCATCAAGAATGGCGTCGCGAGCGGCGTCGTCCTCGAAGGCTCCGGCGAAGAAATTTACGCCGACATCATTTCATCCAGCGTTGATCCCAATCTCACCTTCCTCAAATTCATCGAAGAGCGCCAGCTTCCCGGCGATTTCCTCGAAGACGTCCGCCGCTACAAATATCGCGGCTCCTCCGGCAAAGTAAATCTGGCCCTCGACGGTCTCCCGGATTTCACCTGCCTGCCCGGTCCCGGCCACCACCTCCGCGGCGCGATTTCCATTTCACCTTCCATGGAATATATGGAGCGCGCCTACGATCAGGCCAAGTACGGCGAATTTTCCCGCCGCCCCTACATCGACATGGTCATCCCCTCGCTCACCGATCCTTCCGTCGCGCCGCCCGGAAAACACATCCTGTCCTGCTTCGTGCAATACGCGCCCTACAAACTCGCCAGCGGCACCTGGGACGAGCAGCGCGAGGCCTTCGGCAACACTGTCATCGACACCATTTCGCAATACGCGCCCAATCTGAAAAGCCTCATCATCGGCAAGCAGTTCATCACCCCGCTCGATATCGAGCGCACCACCGGCCTCACCGAAGGAAATATTTTTCAGGGCGAACTTTCGCTCGAGCAGCTTTTCTTTCTGCGTCCTGCCGCGGGCTGGGCCCGCTACCGCACGCCCATAAAAAAACTCTACATGTGCGGTTCCGCCACCCATCCCGGCGGCGGGATCATGGGCGCTCCCGGCCGCCTCGCCGCGCTCGAAATTCTCAAAGATTCGGGGAGAAGCTGATCGTGCCCGCTCCAGCGTCCGGACAGCGCGACATCCTCGTTCTCGGCGGCGGCCACAACGCTCTCGTTGCCGCCTTCTACCTTGCGAAGAAAGGCCACAAGCCGCTCATTCTCGAACGCCGCCACATCATCGGCGGCGCAGCCGTCACCGAAGAATTTTTCCCCGGCTTCAAATGTTCCACCGTCGCCCACGCCGGCGGTCCGCCGCTCGCCGCCATCGTCAAGGACATGCAGCTCGCGCGCCACGGCCTGCAAAAACTCGAATCGCCCATTCGTATCATCGCGCCAAATCCCGATGGTCGCGCGCTAACCCTTTACACCGACGCGCAGCGTTCCGCCGAAGACATAAAACGGTTTTCCCAGAAGGACGCCGCGAACTACCTCGATTTCAGCGCCAGCCTCGCGCGCATCGCCGGCATCGCCGCGCAATTGATGGAGCTCACCCCGCCCGTCATCGAAAAGCCCTCTAAAGAGGACATCTGGAAATTTCTGAAAGTCGGCCGCAAGGTCCGCGGCCTCGGCAAAAAAGAAATGATGCGCCTCATCCGCTGGGGCCCCATGGCCGCCGCGGATTTCGTCGCCGAATTTTTCGAAACCGATCTGCTTCTCGCCGTGGTCGCCGCGCGCGGCATCTACGGAGCCGCTCTCGGTCCGTGGTCCGCGGGCTCCACGCTCCTGCTTTTGCTTCGCGCCGCCGCCGATCCCTATCCGGTAGGGAACTCCGCCTACCCTCGCGGCGGCATGGGCGCGCTCACCGCCGCCATGGCCGCGGCCGCCAAGGAAGCAGGCGTCGAAATTCGCACCAATGCCGAAGTCACGCAGATCCTGGTGAAGGACGGTAAAGTCACCGGCGTCGTGCTCGCCGGCGGCGAACAAATCGCCGCCAAAGCCGTAGTCTCCGGCGCCGATCCCCAACGCACCTTACTCAGCCTGCTCGATCCCGTCCACCTTCCGCCCA
>Ga0302326_10007157_pt1 | contig 24931 bp, 30 predicted proteins | sample Palsa_T0_3_FD_202264 | JGI IMG/M metagenome (GOLD analysis project Ga0302326, IMG submission 202264) | Peat permafrost microbial communities from Stordalen Mire near Abisko, Sweden - Palsa_T0_3 | ecosystem: Environmental > Terrestrial > Soil > Palsa > Peat permafrost | place: Sweden: Abisko... | reverse complement strand
GGGATCGTCACTGTTCAGATAACCATTCAAGGACTGCTCCAACTCAGCGAACATCACCTCGACCTCGAAATAGGCGATATAAATCAGCTCCAGCTCTTTTTCTGTTGGGTTAGAAATGTTCAGATGTGCCAATTCCATCGGTATGAGCATTGTCTACCTCCTCGATCATCAACCTCATGATGATTACCTCTGCATCATGAGGTTCAATCATCCTTATCAATGGTGTACGATTATCCGATATAATCCTCGATGATCTTGATTGTGTCTAACACCCTAGCATCATCAGAACGACGACCGGATTTCACAGGGAAAGGGTTATGGGGGATCCACACTTCTGTCCGTAGTATGTGTTGCCACCGTAATCTATCCTCCTCAAACCCCTTCAATACAGCTGTGTAATGCCTGAATGCCGCAGTCTCTTCTTGCGTAGATGACGGAATGACCTGCGTGATTGGAAGTTCGATGTTATTTGTGAATGTGTTACCAAAAATGGGCTTCAGTATTCCCGATTCCAGCACCAGAATCAACTGATCGTTTTCCTTACGCTGATGACAGGTTATGGTAAAGGTCTCCGGGTGAAGATCTGTCACACGGGATGTAAGTTGGTCGAGATCGATGTTGGAATTGACAATGAGATCATGTGGATCAAATTCAGTGCTGATGAAATCATAGGACATCACCCGCGCTTTTGCTTCATTGGCGCCGTTGCGATAAAGTATGATCATCGCCAGTTTTGTTGGGTCACTCATGGATTTATCCTTACTTCGTTCTGATAGAAGATTATCCTGGATTCGTAGTGGATCAAGCGGGTGCTTGAAGCCGTCGCAACACCGTCGATGGACTGACGTTAAATTGCCGACCGATCTCCTTATTGGTGAGTCCTTGCTTACTCAGTCGTCGGAGGGTTTTAATCGGCAATAGTTTCTTGGGTCGTCCGGCTACAATCACTGTGTTTGCCTTGTGTTTGCCTTCACCCGACGGTCCCGTGTCGCAATGGTCAACATCTTGGCAATTTCTGCCTCAACGTCTGTTTTGTCTGTAACACCCATCCCGCGTCGGAATTGGATGTAGACAGGTGTCGGTATCAGAATGGTGACATGTCCTCTTGGCATAGCATTGCTCCTGATAAAAATTATAAAGACAGATCAGAAGAGGGTGATACGATATCACCCTCTTCATCGATCATCGTGGTTGCGACGTGTATCAGACGATGTCGGTGGATCAGACCACAGCAGGGTTGCCGGCGCTACCAGCTTTGCTGTCGGTGATTGGCATCTTGATGAGGGTGGTATCGACAGCGACGATTTTCTTTTTCGTGCCACTGCGATAGCCAAGCCAGGCACCGCCGACCAGACAGAGTGTCGACGCGCCGACCAGAATGCCGATTGCCATTGCTGTGTTGCATTTGGTAACCGAGACGACGGTTTCTGTGCCGGCGGAGACAAACTCCACAACAGCGGTGGGTATGGTTTCGTCCATGATCGTATTCCTTGATAGAGTATTGACATGGGATTATGTCTGTAACTCAAAGAAATGATATATGTCTGTATCTAGATGAATAACAGCGAATTTTATGATCTAATTCACATGTTGTACGGTTCCGAGCTCAACCAAAGGGGTGATGCGTTCGGCTTCTTCGGCGATCGTCCGTTCGGCCCGTCGGAGATCATAATCAACCTGCAGTCGCATCCAGTATTCTGGCATGGTGCGGAACGCACGACCGAGACGAACAGCCATCTCCGGGGTGATGGCCCGATTGCCGTTGATGAGCTCTGTTGCTGCGTTCTGCGAGACACCCAGATGGCGAGAGAGTTGACGCGCACTAATATGCAATTCATTGAGTTCCCGACCAAGGACGATGCCTGGGTGAAGACGTGTTAGAGTGTTCATGAGACATCCCTTTCATGATGGGGTTCATTTGGTATCAAGGGTGGAATGTGATTGACGACTGGCATCAACGCATTGGCGATACTTAAATCGTAGTCGATCTGCAAATTAAGCCAATAATCCGGTGTGGTATTCAAAGCTCTGGCAAGTCGCAATGACAAAATCAAATCAATCGAATCGCGACTATTTAAAATCTTACCAATACTTTTAGCAGATGCACCAATATGCTTGGCAAATATAGCACCGGTCATCTTTAAGGCAAGGAGTTCTTCCTTAAGGTATTCACCTGGATGTTTTGGCAGCGGCGTTTTGCTCGTTTGATGCAGATCGTTAATAATGCGCCAAACGCCTATTATGTTGGTCACAGGTTGATTGTTCATCACCAAACCTCTTCAGATGACAATCCCATAGCGGGTGATAATGGTTCACCAATACACTGACCTGATTCACGCGCAACACGAAGGGCTGATAGCCGGTGATGGAATCGTCCGCTACTATCCACGAACCCTTGAACAGCAGTGTGCACATCATCGGGATTGCTAATACGCCGACATGTGTCGCGTAATACCGTATCGTGTCGCGCAGGAGGTGCCAGTGCGTACATCGTACCGTTGAGTTTAATCGCCGCAGCGATGATGCGAATTGTCATTACTAGAGTCCTGTTATTGCGGTTGTTCAAATCGTCTACGTGTTGGATTCCAGATACCTTCCACTGCGAGACGATTGAGATCTTCACGTGCCCCAGGATCGTCAGATTTACAACGTACACGCTGCCCGTCTACGTCTCTGACATACCAACCAAACTCACGACATTCCATCACACCAGGTCATTAGTTTCTGATACTCTGCGAAGAATCGTTGATAGAGTTCTTTGTGCAGAGTGACATCATTAGCAACCTGCTCAAAGACTGTCCAAGCTATCCTGTTTTCTGCTGGTAATAATTGATGAAAACCCAAATCATACGAACGGTGAGATGAGGATGTCGTGTCCCCAGTCGATTCCGACTGATAGGTGGGTGACAGTTGTGTTGTAATATCACTGGCGTTTTGTGATGGTGTCCAGAAAACAACTACATGACTATCACTGGGAAGCATGATAGTATTTTTTTCGCGTGTCCAACCAACGACTGGCTTTTCATCTGTTATTTGTTCTTGATTCATCCATCTTACAACGAGATCATCATCTTTGTTGTAATAGAAAAACGTTGCGTAATGTGTTACCATGACGAATACCTCATTTATCTTAAACAGATGGACTATCTTCAGTTTCCGGTAAGGTGATTTTCATCCAAGCAATCATCTTCTCAGCTGAAATCACATTAAGCGGATTGTCTTCCAACGTCCAATGAAATTCAATATCAGAGCTGTTGAACATCACTGATCCAGAGGTCTGACCTTCGAGTAAGGCTGGTCCGATCGTCTGATTAAACGCCCGCATGCCGATAGTATTGTTCATCCATTCTGGTGGTATGTGGTTATTCGGAATGTCGCAGAGATTGAAAACTGTATAGCCATCCACATTCCAGAAATTAATCATGTGTTCTTTCCTTCCTGTTTCATTGTTAGTGTACGAATGAGTTTATAGAACATACAGGGAACATCAGCTTCACCATCTCCACCAAAACCACAGGTTGGACAACAGCGTTCACCTGCATAGCCCTTTGTGCCTTTGGTGTTATCACATCCGCACCAACAACATTGTTTGGTTGCATCAAATGCAATTGATTTCATCGTCTGGTTGCTGATGGGCATCGTATCCTCCTTGATGCGCGTCTTTACAACAAACTGAGCATCGTTTTGATCGGACTGAAGTCCTTGTCATGACGCATACGCAATCGTGTTGCTGCTGCTGTTTCACAGGCAGTACAGAGTTTGTGGTAGAACGCGAGTCTCTCAGTCTCATTGTCTTCAAGTGTTTCGATGGTGGCCCAGGCGGTACCAAGTCCATCCTCATCACCAAGGATGCTTAATAGCTCGATCGCAGGAAGCGTATTGTTTGTTGTAATTGCTCTGCAATCGATGACATAGATGTCGAGCGGTGATGCAAACACCATCTCATCTTGGGTACTGTCAAGGATCGCTTGAATGTTGCGATGAATCACACCAAGACTGGTTACCGATAGAGTACGTGCAACGATGACATCGGTTTCATCTTGATAAACCAATACACAGAAATCTTCACCTGTACCGAACATGATGACATTCCTTTTGATAAGGTTACATCGGTATCCGATGTAACCTTCTTGCAAATTACAGTTTGATGGCGATCACAACGAGTGCAATAACGCCGATAATAGTTAGACCCCATTTGCAATAGACAACAGTACGATGCACAGTTATCATGTTTTGTATTTTATTGTCCACAGCATCCTGATACCACTGACCAGGATTATCTTCTATTTTTGTCATGATTGATTCCTGTTGTTAGCGTAAATTGATCACTCTGCGACTGGATCGCCTCAATCCATTGATTCAGTTGATCTTCTCGGAACATGATACGTCGACCGATTCGTATCACGGGAGGTCCTTTATTTGCAGCCAGGAGTCGATCCAATGTACTCATTGATATCCCTAATCGAATGATCACTGTCGTTCTTGACAGCAACTGTATGTCACTCATATGGGAAATTCCTTCTTATAACAAATTGATCAATTTGTTGGTTTTAGTCTTGGTTTCTCCGAGATCGATTCGGATATGCGCTTTTCCATTCAACAATTCCTCAATGTTAAGGAATTCCACCACTCTGCTAGAAATTCTATTCAGGAACCGGAGTGGAAGGTTGAAGAAGGTGTGTTTGTTGGCACTATGAATGAGATGCACCTCGCCGGTTGGATTCATTGTGATCTTCGTATGATCTTCAGTAACGCGTTGAATCACAATGACGTTTGGGGTTGCGGTGTTCATCGCGATGATGTAGTGCACACCCCTCGGTTCTGGATACACATAGATGATGTTGGTCGATGCGCCCCGAGAGATTGTCTTACGCGGCGAGATCACCTTGATCACTTCAACCGCACGGATCTCCCCTTTGCGGGTAATAACCCGTGAATGGGGTGTAGTATAGAAGTAGCCTTCCTTACGCAATCCCGGAATAAAGCCTTTGACACAGCAGGCTGTTCCTTCGGTGATGTTCACGGTTACCACATGCTCTGATTTGAGACCATAGATATCCCCCATGGTGATCTTTGGCACAAAGCCTTTTTCGAGTTTATTATTTTCACCCACTTTGTAAAGATGCGGTCCATCGTAGATATAGATCTCCAATTCCACTTTGGGAAAATCGGCGATGATTCCAGGGATTTCATCAATTGTATCAAGCTGGATGCAACCACCGTCAATTTTGACATAACCAATATAATGTGGAATTTTGGTGCGCCGCGGTGTGGCATATTTCTTCTTGATCGCAAGAGCGGTTGCTGCCATCTCATCGGGGATCTTGGTGAAGGAATCACGGATATCGCGCAACTCACTATTGTAGTTATCTAATCGGCGTTGAAGTTCATGTTTTGCTGTTTTTGACAGTGTATCAAGTCTAGCACCAGCTATGTATTCAGCTTGATATTGTGTCAGGTCAAATCGCTCTTGAAGGATTGCCACATGATTATCATTATGACGAATAATCTGTACAACATCATCGATATTGTCACAAATGATCAAAAGTGCTTCAACCTGACGGATCAATCGGGTTAGACTCATGACCCGTAGTTTCTTCGAGGCAACCACAATGTTGTAACGCGCTTCATACCAAACCTGCAGCAGATTTGGTTGTGAGATTGACACGACATAACCGTGGTTGTTGTAATTTGGAATTGGCTTTACGGTGCTGGAAAATGAGATCCGCTTGCGCAGTTGTTCCCAGGCTTCAAAGACATTGGTGCCACGTTTGATCCGTACGTAGATATCAGCAACTTCATGTTCTTCTGACAGCGGTTTGACGCCAATGAGATTGCGATCGAACCAACTGCCCTTTTCAGCCAGTAGTTGTTCGATCCGTTCTGTTAATGAAGGCTTGTCCGCACCATCCGGCGAGATTGCGACGCCGTAAGGCAGCGTCTTGATTGAGATACTGTCTGCTGTCAGGTGTACCTCACCATCCAGTCGAACCGTTGTCGTAAAATCCCCACGCCGATACGCATCGAGTAACTCTTGATGATTGGTTAACGTGTTGCGAATGGGAAAATCCGGCAAGAACTTCTCAATATACTTGACATAGTCAAAGGGTTGAAACGGATGTTGTTTCTGGTGTTGGGTGAAGCCAATGACCAAATCACAGACATCAGCAAGATTATGGGGGAGTGTGTAACTACTATCGCCATAACCGATCGCATTATTGGCATAGAGTAGAGCGGTTGGGATGGCTGGAGCTAGATAGACGGGTTCATAACCAACCAGTAATTCATCCAGTTGTCGGGGCAGAGCATCATAACTGATATGTTCGAAGAACACATCATGGGTAAACTCAGCCACACGTAGGCTGGTATATTTCATCTGCGCTGGGACTGGATTCGAATAACTCCCACAATTACTCTCAAAATCCAGCAGCCGTGGATGATATTCAAAGGTTTGCCCAAGACGCACGGCAGCATGATAAATACTTTGGTCACCATGTGGATGCAGTTCCATTGCATCCGATACCACCTTGATACTTCGAATGACAGATTTGCCGTCTTTGATCGATACCAAGATCCGTCGATGCACAGGTTTCAGCCCATCGATGGCATTGGGTAATTGTGACTCCACCACCGCATTGCCGAACAAGGACAAGTGACGATGAATGAGGGTTGATGCGTCGGTGTTTTGTGGCATCGGTAAGATTCCTTGTTCACGTCGCTTGAAGTGAGATCACACTGTAAAGATCAATTGACTTGATCGCTACTATTGTAGGTGATATGCTCACCAGTGTCAAGATCATGACAGGTGATCTCGAAGGATTCAATATCCATACGGATGACGTTGAGCAGAATACGGATAAACAGAAAGATGGTAAGTTTGTTAGGGGAGGCCAGGGCTCTGCGATCATTATTGCTGTCAATGCGGATCTCATCTTGGCACCAGCTGAGACGGTGTCCATACTGTTGGTAGAGTCTAGAAAAGTCCTCTAGGGTAATTTTCTTGCGATAGAAGATCAATCGGAGTAGACGAATCAGCATGTGATCGGGTATCGTTTTGGCATACGGACAATCAACCGCATCCGTAACACTTGTTTTATCAAACATCAACCACATTCGCAAAACTCCAGCTCAACGGTAGGAGTATCAAACGGGTGTGAATCATACCCCTACCGCGCTTCATTCAACAGGATCGTCGCTACTGATGACAACGCGTTCACCAGTCTCTGTGCGGACAACGATTTTGAACGCTTCGATTTCAAGTCGGAGAACGCTGAGTAAAATGGAATGCATAAAGCGAAAGGTCATGTTATTGGGATGACTCATCGTCTTGCGGGCATTGTTGCGATTGGTATTGGTCACTTGGATGTTTTGCCCAAGACGATGTCCGTATTCAGCCCACATGGCTGAGAAATCATCGTGCGTGATCCGGCGTTTATAGAAAATCAACCGCAGAAGACGCGCGAGAAATGTTGCCTCCTCCACATCTTTCTTATCAAACATGAGTGGCATGATTGGTACCCCCGCTTATAGTTGGGTGTCGGCTCGTGGGTGATAGAACATGACTGATGTGCGAGATCATGTTTGTGCGACAGGATCTCTCAGTCATGTCTAACACCAGACTCAGACGCATGGTTCACTCCCGTCTGAGTAACTTCTTTCGATAGCGGCTATCACCTTTGCCAAGTAGATTGAAAATTGTTTCCACCTCACCAACAGTTGTGATTGCATAGAGACTGCGTCGTGTCGGATCCATACAGGTGCGGGCTTTATCCTCCACAGGCATACTCCCGAGTCCCTTATATCGTGTTGTGGTGAACTCGTTGTCAAGCCGTTTCAGCAAGCTATAGAGTTCCATGATCGATACGGGGTCATCATGAAACACCACAGGTTTGTTCTTACTACGGATATAGATTTGTGTCGTCTTCCACTTGATCAAATGGAGAAGCGGTGTGATCACTTGTACCAATCGCTCCATAACGTTGTGTAACGGAACAACATAATCTTCACGACCGCGCGTAAAAATCATGATATGACCGTGTGGATCATAGACAACACGATCAAAACCGCCTGCCTTAGCTATTTGTTGCATATCTGACAAGCCCGGATCCGTTTCCAGATATACTGTGATATGAGCCAGTTGTTCGACAGCGGCTTCTGGTATCACCAATTCATGTGCAATGTTGGTGATGGCCTCACCAATCGCGAGGATGATCCGAAAGAAGTTAATGGCATCCTGTTCTTGGAGATAATAGGTTTTTGTATGATGATTTTTGAGTCGCACACCAACATCAAAAGCCACACTGTAAACATATTTGGCTAACCAGATTTGTAGTTGATCGTCATTCCGTAAATAGACCCGGGGTAGTTTTTGACGTTTATTATTATAATCAAGACTATAGAGCGGTGGGGTGACGACATGCACAATACCGGATTCAATCAAGGCTGGACAGAGAGCATAGAGATTACCAATTACCAGGGCAGAGATATGATACCCATGTTCATCCCCATCTGTCATTAAAATCAGTCTGCCAAAGTTCAAGATACCGGGATCGAAATTCGATGGGTTAATCCCCATAACCGTGATGATGTCTTCATAGATGTCATCATTACGAATCTTGATGGCTGATTCGCGGATCTTCTCCTGTGTGGTTATCCCATTGAAGGGTTTGCCACGGAGTTCATAGATTGCTTGATAGGCGCTATTGCGTGACTCGTCGCTACCAGCACTTTGACCTTCAACCAAAAACAACTCAGCTGACAGTCGATTGGATGTGCGACAATCTTTGAAGTTCGCAGGAAAGTTGAGCTCTTGGAACAACCGATTGGTATCTTTCACCTTGGCACTCCCGGTCATCGCCAAGGTGTATTTATCATCGATATCAGACGCGAGTTCTTGATAGAGGGCAGTCAGAAACGCAACACTCTCCGGATGGAGGAGCTGAGCCTGCAAAGAGGGTTCGTAGACATGACGAAAGGCTCTGGATAGAAAGGCATGCTTGGTAGTACCCGAGGGTTCTGCACCGGGACATTTCACATCCACCGCCAAATAGAATGGTATGCGATAATGTTCCAGAAAGAATTTGCGGATCGCCATATCCTTGATGAAGACGCTCAAAGCGAGTTTCACCACATCGGTGACGGTGAGCAGATGGGTACTCCGCACATCATCGATGGGCAGATTGTTGATCAAACCAAACCGACCACCGAGTTGATCGAATTTGACATAGTAAAACTGCACTTCATAATGGATGGTAATCGGGGTACCGGTCTTATCTTTAGCCGGAAAGGTATCGGTTATGGTGTGTTGGAGAGCAAATGGTCGTTGGATACCCCAGTAATGTCGGATCCACTGCTGGCGATCGAAGCTTGCTTCGGTAAACACCAGATGGGAAGACACGATGTACTGCGCGATGATCCCTTCGGTAATAGGGATGGATTGTTGCCAGATATCTGATGGGAGACTCAGTGGATGAATGCGGAAATCGATGTTAAGCCGATGGAAGAAACAGTATTTCTGGATCAACAACAGAAGCTGTGCAACTCCATCCGTGGTGAACTTATCGATGTCGGTAAAAATGATGGGGTCTGGTTCGAATAACACCGTGACCCCGGTATGGTCGATGGGACTGACGATCATCTCGATCTCTTGATCGTCTTTACCCTCATGCACATAGAGAGCGGCTGATCCTTCCGGATAGGTGGGCGATGCCAGGCACTTGGTGATACTTTTGAAATGACGCGATGTGCCAGCAGAGACTTTTGCACCAACACCAAACAAACCGCCACTCACTTCATAGGCTTTGGTATCAAACTTACCACTGGTGTTGAGTGTGGTGTAAGACTCTCTCAGTTTACCGATCGGTAGACCCCGGCCATTGTCGACGACGACCAGTTGATAGGTATGGTTCTCGGTATCACGACAGAGGAGAATGATAACTTTTCCTGTCTCGACTTCTCGGGCAATTTCATCGATCGCATTGGTGATGATCTCGGTTGCCTGATGCACCAGACCTTCGATACCAGTTGAATTGAGGAACTGCGTCGGTCGGTTCCGAACAACTTCAAGACCCGTTGGTGTGTAGATACTTGATTCATCGTAGTTGCTGCTCATGGTTGATAGTGACCAGATAGAGTGTAGCGCATAGTGGTATGCATAACATAGCACCCCTGTGTATTTGATTATTGACTGATACTGTCTATGATTGTCGTTGATGATGTTTACGTACCAACTCACACGCAACCGTCACAGAACGCGGGTCATCTACAGCACCGTTTGCCAGTACCATAAAACTATTGCCACAGAGTTCACAGAAGCCAAAGTGAGATCCCCGCCCTATCGCCGGATAGCTTAGTATAACCCGACAGGCTGGTCGTTGACCTGATGATTGATCGAGATTGATCCCATCAGGATAGGCTGGATCTGGACGGGTGATTGTCTTTATGTTGTCGCCATCTATCCAGCGAATATTGAATCGGGTTGATGGCAGAGGTGATGGTTTCTCGGCGCATGAAGATATTTTGTAACCCATCAACCAGCGATCGTTCCAATTCAGTTTTTCAAGTTGTTCCTCAGCCAATTCTATACGCCAGGTGGTACCTTTGACCAAGGCGTTATGGGCAGCAAAACTTTGTGGGTTGACATAAACACCCCAACCAATCAATCGCATCAAACGGCGATAGCGAGAGCGGAGTGGACGCAATAGATAGCATTCAATCCACTCATGTATGTGTTGTTTGCCCATCACCCTATGAACCTCCTTTTGAACATGATCACATAATAGATTGGCTCAGTAGTAATATATGTCTATTAGTCACATCGATATTCTGCTGGCAAATACCTGATGCTACACATGATACTATGAACGACTGCACAGCAAGTGAATACTGAATCCTCTGAAAGGCCTAGCTTATGGTCAATACTGATATGCAAGACGAACAAACCCCAACCCGGGTGATGGATGATCTCTGTCAATTAGACCGGATCTTCACCGATACGTATGACAAGCGCAAAGCGCTTGAAATCAAACTTGAATCGATTGTCAACACCATGACGATCGATCCCAATATTGCGATCAATGCCCGGCTTACCGAAGTACAGATGCAAGTCATCAGTACGTATCGCTCTCTCTTAATCGATCACGAAAAGAGTATTAGTCTTCGCGTATCCAGTAAACTGAAGCATGAGGAAGCCCAATCCTCCTCCAAACACAGTGCCGCTGTGGCAGAATTCCTTGCCAAATTCAATGGCGAGCATTATCGACCCAACCAACCGGGTGTACCAATGGATCCCGCGCAGACAGAAATCGCGCTTGAACGGGCTTTTGCTGAATCGGGTCTTGAGCCGGTGACGGATACCGAACTGAAAACCGATCCGAATGATGTTAGGATATAACAAATTGACATCATAGCTGAGATGACACTCACCCTCTTCTGAGGGTGAGTGTCATCCTGTTGTTACTTCTTTGCCGTAGTACCGGCGGCTTTCTGAGCAGCCAGTGTCGAGACAACGTTCGCCTTGGCCTGCAGAAATGGAATCAGTTGCGGACATTTCAGTCGGGACTGTACGATGGCCATATTGACTTTCTTTGGATTGCCGACATCGACACCATTCACTGCTTGACGGAAGAGTGTATAGGTGAGTTCGACCCGCATCCGCGTTGTGGTGTCGAGGGCTTCGATACCCTGTAGGGCAGCACTCTCTTGCAGGATGTCATTCTTGTGTTCGACGAAGAACCCCCACATCGCGGTCATCATATCGTTGGTTGGCGTGTTGAGCATCCGCACGATGACGCTGCCGAGGGTTTTGGCAGCGACTTGAAATGATCGGGTTGTGCCGGGTTTCACCGAGAGCTGGCTGTGATAGGTCTGTAGCAGTTCGTTGAGGGTATCGAGATGTTTCTTGGCTTGCGTTGCTTGTATACTGGTAACCGGTACCGAGGGTCTGGCTGGCACGGGTTTAGCCCGTGTAACCGTAACCGGACTGGTCTTGAGCACTGCATCTTTGGCATCTACCGTGGTCGGTGATGGCTCTGCTGCCGGGATCGGTTTCACGGGTGTCGAAGCAGGCTTATCACCCTCTGGTTTGTCTTCCGACTTCGTGTCGACGGGTTTGTCTTCCGACTTCGTGTCGACGGGTTTGTCAGTCGATGGGTTGTCTGTTGTTTTCGTATCGGTTGACTTGTCGTCGAATTGAGCTTTCGCCGATTCATCTCCCGATGGCTGATCGCCTGATGGTTTGTCGTTTACAGGAGGCGTTTGATTATTGCTCTCGGACACGAAGAACTCCTTGGTTGATCCATAGGATGGCGGTCTTGCCAGGCGGTTAGAACCGTCTGGTTCGTTCCATCTGCTTCAATGCGTCCCTCGGGGTCTGATCGATCAATAGCTCTGTACTACAAGCAATACATCCACCACCTTTACCTTTACCAACCGGTTCATCAAAACGGACTTCAACGGTACGTCGTACCAGATTAAACCAAGGATACTTTTTCCAACCACGACGACGCCATTCACGCTCTTCAATATGAATGGTTGCCATGCAATGTTGTACATCACCAGACGGTAGGAGATAGTGATAGGGATAAGTTTCCGTGGCTGTATTATGCTCAAAGATGATCTGCATCGCTTCTGATGCCGTATAATGAAGATGCGGTCGCCAGGTTCCATCGTTCATCAATGTCGTACTTTGGACGTGAACAAAGCTCCAGGGAAGCTCCACATATTTGGTATGATGACGCCAGGAGAAATGAATCGTTGAAGCATACATATCTGGATCAAACCAGCGCCAGGAGAAGCCCCAGGTACGAATACTGTGTTGACCATATTCTTCCGGCTTTTCTTCGAACCCTTTGATCTTAAAGGGAAAATTGAGGAAAAACCGGCCTTTGAATAGCATAAAGGAGACTGACCAGGGTCTGCCGTCCTCAACCTCATCTTCAGAGAATTGTAGAATCTGCAATTCAAGTCCGCTGGAACGGGGTGTAAAGGAACCCCATTTGAATTCATAGCTGTTACGTTCTTTGAATTTGAATTTTAATAAGCGTAGTAACCAATTCGGATGATACTGCATCATCGCTTGATTAAGTGAACTTAGCTTACTCGACATCGAATGAAGCTCCTTTTCACCAGTGAAAAAGATTTAGCAGATCTCTGCTAAATCTCTTATGTGTGCTGTCATCCTTAAAACCGATAATTAATCTGGCTCACATTGAAGATCAACAAACCACCCAGTGCTGACCACCATCCCGCACCCATGAAGTATAATCCCAGAATCAGCACCACAGTACAAATGGTGGTCACACAATTCTCAATCATAATACGCATTTCTATTGTCTCGTTACTTTTTCTATGGACGATATCGGCCAAGTTTGATTGTTTTTTGGCAAGATTTTTATCAAACATGATTTAGATCCTTTATATAATCTATACTAAGATGCAGAGAAATGAAAGATAATGCTCAATGACGTTTTATAATCGCGTCTAAGGATTCAGCACGAATCCATTGGGATCCATCAGACTCCGTTACACGTTCAAGTGCTTTAAGTTCATCGCTGAGGGATAACCGTGGCGGTTTAGTACCAGCCGGCATCGGAATAGTAACATGAAACTTTGGAAAGATACTGGATGTGTGGGATCTATTAACCACTCTTCGAATCTTCCTTATCCGATAGCAATCCCAGAAAGCGCATAATGGTTTGCACCCAAGGATGGATCCGTACGATATCCCATCCCTTCTGACAACAGGATTGACAAGGCTGAAAGCGTTCCAGTGAAGGTGGACCATAACGATCATGTTTGAATTGGGCAGAGGCGTTCATACAAACTGGACAAGCAACATCATGTGTCCAGTTGTCTTTGGCGGCCGTCATTGATTGGGCTTTCACGCCAGTATAGACCGTATGCACAAGCGGTGTCGGAATGGGTGCATCCTCACCCCGGGGTGCAAAGTTAAGATAGGCAGCATGATATCCAAGTTGGTACGGCATGACTTTCTCCTAACAGAAGGTTTACGCGTTACGTTCTTATAAGTCTAATCCAGCATCAAATAACGAACTGCATAGATTTCAATTAATGTCACTAGACTACAAACGAATTTAGGGATTTTATTTCGATACGTTTCACAGAATCATGATCTTAATCCTTCATTTTCTCTGTGAGTAATGTAGCACTCCGATGATACTCAGACAGATGGCGGGCAACCAAAGTCGCAATCCTACTAGGTTTTAGGTTCAAGATTTGCGCTATTTTAACATAGGTGTACTTTTGATCTAGATAGGCTTTGATCTGCGAAACAAGCTCACAATGTGGATCATTCTTATCGGCCAGTGATCTCCTTTCCAACACGGTTCTTACATAATTACGCGAGACGTTGAGTTTCTCAGCTATCTTCGTACCGGAAAGATGTTCTTCTGCATGCAGTCGCCGGATTTCTGGGTTGATGTCACCGTAACGACCGGCACCGGAGTATTGTGGAAAATACGTGTTGATATAGTGACTGACAGTTGTATAACCAATACCAACCATCTGAGCAAGTTGTTCAAATGTATAGGGGGTATTTGATGCAAGCAAGGATTTAAGCATGACGATTTTCTGCATAAAGGTCTCGTCTTGCCTATGATCTGGATAGAAACGGGTGATGATGCTGCTGATAACACCCCTCTGGATATCAAGAATTTGGGCGATCTCTTCGCGAGATTTACCGTCTTTGAGAAGTTCACCGACACGATTGACACGAAGTTCATAGGCAGTAGCACTTCGATATTCAGGGAAGTGTTTACCAACAACATCACAAACAGTTGATATCGAAACCTGAAGCATTTCAGCGATTTTACGTTGAGAATGACCGACTTCACAGAGTTTTTTGATACTATTGACCAAAGCAACGTGCTCTCTTTCCTTCGCCTGTTTCATAGACTTATGTTGCGCAGGAAGATAGCGTTTGATGTAGTAAATAATGTTAGAAACTGTGCAATTCATATCAGTTGCAATCTGTGTGAGCGTCTTCCCTTCGCTCAGCAACATACGGATTTGATTGAGATTTCTTTCAAGTGTCCCATTACGCCGGTAGTCTGGGATGTATTTGGTAATATGACGACTGATTGTCACTTGACATACACCATAGAGATCAGCGATGAGCGACTGAGAAGCACCCTTCTGTAATAATGATTTGATATCCTCTTTGTTATTTTGAAAGGCTACTTCATTATCTAGCATATGTTTAGGGTAATAAAGACCGATGAGGTATCGCAGATGTCCTGGTAATATATCCAGTTTCTCTCTGATAAATCTATATGAACAACCATCCTGGAGGAGGTATCCAATACTTGAAATCAAATCAGGAGGAACATAAATATCGCGGTACACAGCAATGTCTCGTTTCTTAATATTTGCGACTTTAGACAATAATTGGTAATTATCTAATCTATCATCCATCGAATCATCATTGACATGATCAACTTCATAAAACTGTGGGATCCAACCAAGTCCTTTCTTCCAGTGATCCACCTGAAAGAGGTATCTGGCATACGTGGTTATAAAAGCAGCCTTGGTTGTTGGATTGGTGAGTTGAACATATCTTCTATTGATGTCTATCCGATTATCAATACGACCATTAGTGTAATCAAGATTATAAGGAGGTTCTGGTGTAAACTGTTCATTTATCATGTATTTAATCTCCGTATCATTTTTCCATATGATCACGCAGTCATATAGAAAATAATACAGATCTAGAAATTTTTTAAATTATACACTTGCATAGGTTTCAGTAAATATCACTAGACTACAAAGGAATTTAGGGATTTTATTTCGATACGTTTAGCCCCGACCGAATGGATGCTTTTCAGCGATGCTAAAGTAAAGCTACCAGAAATATTTGTCGCCGCCAGGGTTAGCACTTCTTGATTGATCGCACGAAACAATTCGCCCATGCAGGTATAGCAATATCCGTCCTTGGTTTGACAATAGAGCGGTGACCGCATGTGCACCATATGACCGACATAGGTATTGAGATTATCGGTTGTCAACATCACCAATCCACCATCAACGATAATGTTGCGATAGAGGAACTTATTCGCCATCTCACGTGTCAGGTTCACCCGAAGATACCGTGTCGTTTTACAATCCTCTTCCGTTACTTTGGTGTTCTGGAACACGCGAATGAGGAACTTGGTTTCTTCACCGCCTTTAGCGGTCTCTTTCGCTCGGTTATAAGACCCCCGACGAATTTCATTACAGATCAAGGGAAAATTCTTGATATCCCAGCCTTCTTCCAAAGATCCTTCCACGAAGCCAAAACCTTTGCTACCAAATTCTGGCACCATGCCACCCATCACCATCATGGTCTTACGATGGATGCCATAGGATCGACTGGGATTTTGATCATAGAACAAGGTACTTTCATCCCCAGCAAGCAGGGATTTATCCAGAGAACTCAGTTCGGTTTCGATTTTGTTCATCACCACAGTATCACCAGCTGCGATCTCTGTCTTATGTTCAGCAAGCAACTCATCTCGCCGTTGAATCAGACGCGGATCCACTGTCAAGGATGTTTCGGTAAAGGTTGGTACCGAGAGTTCTGTAAAATGACCGATATAATGGAGGTTTCTGGAGTAGTGCTTGATTTGTTCGACCGTTATTTTACCAGAGCGAAGACTGTCAAAAATGTAATTTGATTCGATCTGACCGATTTTCCACTCTTCGTTGATATAGGGAATGAGATCGTTGAACGGATCGACAAGAATTGTATAGTTGAGGAGAAGTCGTCCCATCGTTGTCGCTATCGCTTCATCGCCCTGAAAATTAGCGATGTCACCCGGTGCAATGATGATTGGACTGTTGCGGGAGGTGAATTGGGGTGTCACTGGAATCCCCAGAGCGACAACCGTAACCGGTTCTCCTTTACCTGATGTAATCAGGGTATCACCGATGACTTGATAGAGTTGACCGTCGATATCAAGCAGTTTCCCATCATAGAGATGACATCCTGGTTCTGGGATCGCTTGATCTTCACCTGTGAGGCTCGCTTTGGTTTTCTTGATCGTTGTAAAGAGATCAAGCAGAGCATCACGATTCAGCAACAGACTGAGATGGGTTAAGACATGACGCAGGATCTCTGGGGCGACTGTGATCATGGTGTAAACTCCTGCGTCAGAGACATCGTAATCCTGTGAACCAACGCATACATTTCGTTGCTCATGATCATCCCACGGGTGATAAAACGATGAAACACCGCATCAACTGCACTGGTGAATGCTTCCAGGGTGGTTGATTCATCAAAGCAACCAAGAATTAATGAAATAACATCTTGTGTGAGAAAGTCTGTCATACCAATATGCGTTGAATCAGGTGATATCCACCGGCTTGGTATCTGTATACGGAAATATTCTTCATAGAACGGCGTGATACTGTCAAATTCTTGATTAATCTTGATCAATAGAGCTTGTTCGGTTGATGTTTGTATCGGTGATTGGGTAAGCTGATACGCCCAGGCATATCGTGGCATCGCCGTGGGTTCAATGGCATTGTTGCGATAAATGATCACCCGGTTATATTGCATAGCGATCAGACTGACATCAATGATGGTATTTGTCTTGATCGTATCGATGGCTTTGAGCAATCGCGCCACGCGACTGTTAACATGGGTGATATACTGACCGAGTGTCTCAACATCCACCGGTACATCGAAGGGGGTGTTATCAACATCAAGGATACTCTTGACATAGGTATCGAACGCTGGTGTTGATCGCAGCTTATCCTCCAGAAACAGACAACTATCCTGAAAGATATTTTGTGTGGTTTCTTCTTCATCCGTAAGCGATGGATGATCATAAGCCAAATAATGCAAGATCGTCATGATACTACTCTCACCCTCATTGCTGACACCATCAACCACAACCGTTGTGAGGAATGTTTTGAAACTAGCATCTTCAGTGATATTCCGATAGAGTGGTGTCGGAAATACCACTTCAAACAACAGCAGAACTTGATCGAGATGATAGAAACTCTCACACAAATCATTTAAAGTACAGTGAAATTCGATTCCGATTTCGTAGGCTTCTGAAACGATAACAGAAAAACACTCATTGACCAGTTGTTGGGAGTCAACTTCGTCTTCGTCGATGTGCTGGAGCCATAACTTTCCTTCAAGATGCAGTCTCACCCCAGGAGAGATTGATGCCATGCGTTCGAGCAGTGTGTTATGATCATCCATGATGTGTTCCATCCTTCTTCTATCATAGACAGCGTATGATGACTGTCTTGAAAACCATATTATGGGCTGGTGTGTATCAGCCATTATTGAATGCTAATAGTGGGATGCATGCCCAGAATGGGCATGCATCCTATTCAGACCAACCCGTAGATATCACTCAACATGGTTTGATCCTTAGTACCAGAATAGGCCAATCCTAAAGACCGCAATGTGACGATAAAGGGTGTCGCATTATCATGCACAATACCGCGCACATCCATGATCGGTCTGAGAATAGCGGGAATACGTCTGACCGACATCGGTACAATAAGTCGGGTAATCGCTCTGTTATTTTGCTCGATGAACAGACATAATCGCTGATAAAGATCTTTGTCAAACTCACGCACCCGTGTCATATAGGCAACATCCTTGAACACGGCACCACCGCCTAATACCGGGATGTCATAGCCTTTTGAGGGGATGATGAAATCACCAAAATTGGGTTTGAAGACAGTATCCCAAAGTCGCCAATAATAATGTACTGAGATTGCCACATCTTTGTAGTCTTCTGGGCGTTTCACCGGCACGGTGGTCAGAAATCGATGCTCACCGGCTGTGAGGGAATCCATCACACACCGTTCATGCAATAGAACTTTTTCAATACAATCCGCTGCTTTAAGCGTACCCTTGGTCATCACTTCATCAAAAATCCAATTGACGAACGCGGTTCCGGCGATGACCGTCTCTTGACACAGTGTACTGGAACGAAACGCCAAACCTTTGATATCATTTTTGGCTTTTGGTAACACAAAGCCTTCCTGAATTTCAATGCGTCCCGCATATTGTTTTGGCATGGGTGTCCGCAGCATTAATGGATAGAGAAATTCATTCTTCATTGCGATCTTGTAGATATCGTCGCCTTGAATACCAAAACCTGTGCTTAATCGCGCAAACACATGTTCGAGTGTCATGGTAATCAGGAAAACAACAAAACCATTGATATCATAGGCAGTAGGTGCAAAGGAAATACCACCTGCGTACCACTCTACCCAAGCTTGAGTCGAAAAGATCACACTATCCGTATCCGAAATGATGACGGCTTTGCGGATCATGTTTTTATGCTGCATGGCATCGGCGGTATCACAATCAACCCGTAAAAAAGTGGTAATCAGATCTTGCATCCCATCAAGTTGTCGTTGCATGTGATGACCAATAGCGATCAGTTGTTTGACTTCCTCAGGATATTCAAGGATTGCTTCTGCCACAGGTTTACGATGGATCAGATCAGCGTTACGCGATGATAACAATGCCAAGAGATCGCCATTGAAGCCAAAAATCGTCTCGGGTGAAACAGAGGGATCATAAGCAATATCTTTGCGAAAGAAGTTTTCTAAAAACGGTCGAAAGACATTTTCATTCTGCATGATCAAGGTCTTCAGACAATATGCATAATAGACAAATAAACGTTCCGCTAGTGAAAGAGATGCGATAAACTGCTCTAACCGGGCAGAGATTTGCGGTGTAATGGGCATATACAGTTGCAGACTCTTGATGAAATGATCCATGACATCATGGACCGTCGGGATCATCAGATGATAGCGATCAACCACGGCGATCACCGTCGACGGACAGCACCGTATAAGGTGCACACAATAATTGATACAATGATCAACCGTCGGGAAGTAATGATTACCGGCAATCAGCTTTTCGACATGGGCATAACCACTCATGATACAATGCCGGGCGACAGCGGTGACTGCGTTGTAGTTCGGTACATCCGCCAGACAATTGAACATCGAACCAAACGCACCAGGGATCGAATTGGTTTCAATCTTGGTGGAGGCTTGTAGATAATTTGCGCGCTGTTCTTTCACGATATCACCGGCAGCAGCCGCAATCAGCATCATCTGTTTGAAGACTTTGCGTGCTTTGATATTGTCGCTTAACTTTTTCTTGAGAAAACTTTCAATGATCGAGGGCGGCATATAGAGCACCCCAGCCGGTGTCACAATATTCTGTCGCATCGTTTCGGTATAGATTAACAGATCCGTGGTGGCTAAGTTTGCATTGCCATAACTGGGATAATCCACCCTATGCAGTTGCGGACGTTTGAGTGTCTGTTTGACTTCGGTTTTCACAAAGGCATCGATCTGGTCAGCACTGACACTCGGATAGAGCGTCTGGAGATAGGTTCTCATGTTCTCAACATAAGCCCGTAACAGTTTAACATCAGATCTCTTATAGCTCGGATATTTGAAGTAATCCATACCACTCACTTTCTATCCTATTCATGTTATGGCGTTTGATGATAAAAAGTTAAGTATAAAAGTGATTAAAAGACATGTCTTATCACAGCATCAAAGAGGCAATCGGTCTCCTACCCCGTGTACATTTTTATGTGGGATTACCATGACATGGAGCATAACAATCCCGTCTTATCCACTGTTTACACTGCGTGTAATGAAGTCATTTACTGCGTGTAACGAGGTAAATCCCATCACTTATCTTTAGGAGTAGACCATGACTGCTACGACGATCCGGGGTGAGTTTGATGAATATATCGCCACCCTCACTGATCTACAAGTTCGCTTGCTCAACTATCAAGCGCGTATGGGTGATCGCCATTTGTTTACCGATCAAGTCTGTGTTTTTCTCGTTGCCATCGAAGGTCTGCTCACACGTTTGACCACACCGATGATCACCGAATCGATCACATTGGATGATATCGTTAAAATCGCGGATGATGTCACTCAGGTCACAACGGCATCTACGCATTTTCTCAATCATCGTCCGCTTGCAGTATCGTAATATGCCGATTGGAAGTCAATCTCATGGCAGAAAGCGATCTGAAATTCATTGAAACCTATTTGCGTGATAAATTCTCCAGGCCTTTCATGCGTCGATTACGGTATCTCTATATCGGTCTGGAACGCTGCGAGGATCTCTATGTTTTAAGTGACACCAAAGATAGTGATTTCAAATACTGTGAACCCTTGCAGGCAACCGGTTTGGTCAAGATCCATAATCAAGACCATCTGCTCCAGTTAAAAACTTGGTTCTCTGCCTATGGCATCGATGGATCGCGTCCCGCGCTGTTTTACCTCGGTCAGCTCCTGACCATGTTGAACAAAGTCACTGTGCAGTTACCACTTCACTTCGATCGGGATCAGAATGATGTGGTCACAGCGGTACTCGGTGATGGGCCGATTGAACTGATTGCGCGACCCGTCGATGCTTATTTTGTTTTGACAAAATTACAGCAATATGTCGATAAATATAGTTCGGTGTTTTTTGCTGCAACCACACCGGTCTATGATCTTGTCTTGGATGATCCAGAAAAGATCACCAGACCGATAACAGTTGAACTTCCCTGTCAAGAGATCTATACGGCTGGTATTCTTGATAGGCTCTGCCAAAACTGCAAATTGGTTCTACTTCCTGGCTTGGATATGCTCACCATCAAAGCGCTTGTGCAAAAAGACCAACCCTATACAACCGGGATTAAACTATGGGCCGATAGTGCCCCACGCTGTCTCAATTACGGCGGATTCTATCAGGATGACGATGTATCCCTCTCCGTTGTCCGTGATAATATTTTTATCTTTCCGCGCATCAAAAAGGAATCATAGGCTATGACGACGCCGTCTGACTCTCCTCCACCGGATCCTATCATCGAGACACCACCGATCGAATCGATCTCTGTCACAGACGCCCCTGACGTGGTTGTTACAGACGTGACTGCGGCAGAGATCCCAGCACCGCCATCACCCTCGCCACCGGTTGACACCGGCTCCACTGTGAACGAAGTAAACAGTCGTTCCACTGTGAACGAAGTAAACAGTCGTTCCACTGTGAACGAAGTAAACAGTAAAAATGAAACCGATGTTGCTGTTCCACCAGCACCAAAACCGATTGATACCAAACTCCGGATATTCTTAGAAACAATACCGATCGAAGATATCACCCAATTGTTAGAAAAACGACGTCTTCTCCTTGGCGATGAAGATTTTGCCACGGAAGTCGAGACAATTGGTACCTATGAGAACACGTTGACCTTGTTGTATAATGATCATAGTGTTGAGAGCGAGCGTTCTATCGAATCGCTGAGTCGGATCACAGATGCTGATCGTCCTTTGTTTGATCAACGCCTGGTACAAAATGGCAAGACCGTGTTGGGGAGTCTATTGAACCCAAGACGTGTCTCCGGTCAGGGTAAGTTGGTCTATGGCGCTGAAGGTCGCTTCGATTTCGCCATTAAATCGGGTGCGATGAAACGTGTGTCACTCTACAACAGTGGTTTTTTTGTTGACATCAAAGCCCCTACGCTCAGCGCATTGAACCAATTCTTTACCAAAGCCCATAATGATACCAATCAATACGGGCGTGAATTCGGAGCACATTTTTTCTATTTCAATGATCTCTTCATCAAAGAAGCGGTGATCGAGCTGATTGAACCGATCATCCTCAACTCTAATTTACGCGGCTGGAACCGCGGCACAACCCTCCTGCGCAACATCAAACTTGTTGACTATAAAGTTATCCTCAACGCGATTGCGGTGTTGATGTTCCCTGATGGGTTCAAATTCACCCATGTTTGTACCAATCCTGCGGGTACCTGCACCCATCATGAAGAACGTCTGATCGATATCCTGCATCTGTTCCGCTATAATTTTGCCAAACTCTCGACCAAATGCATTATGCATATGGCTGAACAGAAAGAAGTGACAGCCGAACAATTGGCTGCTTATCAAACCGAGCTCGGTCTCGGATCCCGCACAATTCGTCATGACACCCATTATGAATTTGAACTGCAAGTGCCCTCGATTGCCAGTTATCTCGCTTATGGCAAAACCTTCAATGGGGTGATTCTTGGCAGTAATTTCGCTGATAATGCGGTGGATATCTATCGCACTTTGCAGTATTCCTATTACCGTGTTTACACCCCGTTCATCAGCAAACTAACCTTCTATGATGATAAAGGTGTGGTGGATATTGCGACAACCGATGCAGAAGTCATCTCCGATCAACTGGCACAGATCCAAGCCAATGATCCTGACCTCAGCTTGATCAAACAACTCGATGGCTTCATTGCTGATACTGAAATCACCCATATTGCCTATCCGGCCTTTGCCTGTCCGGTATGTGGTTATATCCCGGAGACCGGTTACTACACGGTGGATTCCGAACATGCTTTTTTTATCATGTCAATCATGAGGTTAGTCCCGAGTTGATCACAGATGCGAAACTCAATGACTATATGCAAAAATTTCATCGCTTACAGACAACCGTACTCTCACAGATCGACGATGGCTTCAAACGTCATGCGGCTGTCGTTGAATTCAATGAACGGTTCTATCAACACTGGGCCAAAGATCAAACCATACTTTCAGCGGTGGCTTATGTACCCCGTATTGGTGCTGATGGTGTTGCACGTGAAGGCAATGCGCTTGCTAAACTGGTGATGGATTATCTTGCGCAAACCCGCTGGGTTGCCACCTACGGTCTCTCTTACTTAGAAACCATGGAACTCACCTATGCCGAATGGGTCAAAATGCAACAGACACTAAATCTCCATGGTCAATCAACGTTACCAACAGATAATAATGACGGGTAGGAGTGAGCTGTCGATGGTAGAAGCAACGACCGGGCGTCTTCGGATCAAGGCTGATATGGGTGTCACCAATACGCTCAGTGATGATGAATTCTACGATCAGGTGATTGAGACCTGTTATTATATCAAGCATCTGTTGGTTGATCACTGTGGTCCGCATGCGACCGATGCTTTGATCATTCAGAACAATGATGGCCGCAATCTCAAAGATCGCCACTATGCCATCTTCACCAAAGATGGCATCGGTATCGTCAATGCGATTGAATTCGTCAGTCCGATTCAACAACAGATCCAGAGTCTGATCAGTTATATCGGCAGTCGGGTTGATTCACTCAGTCACGACGGCACCACAACCGCGATGCTCTTCTTCACCGATATGGTCTCCCAATGTCTCTCTCGCATCAAGAACGCGACTGTTGATCAACGTCAACAAAACCGTCGACAATCGCGTCTGGAATTGATTGAGGCACTTCAGACTTTGGTAACGGCATTCGAAGCCACTGTGATTACGGTTGATGATTTTGCCACCAAGTTTGATCTGACCAAGATCGATGCGATCCGTTACATTGCCTATCAACAGGCGATGCTCTCAAGCAAAGAGGATCGTGAGCTCAGTAGTGCCATCGTCGATGTGGTTGAAACACTCCCTGCTGAACTCTACGGTCTCTTTAGTATTTCACAGTCTGGTATCGAGACCGATAAACGTTTTACCGTGATCCATGATGATTTCAACTTTGTGTTGAATGCTCTTGTCGATATCGACGCGATGAATAGCAAAATGGGTACGGAGTATCTGGCCGAAAGCTGTGATTTGATCCTCTCTGAGGATGATCTGATATCGGGTAATCCTGTCATGGACCTGATCTTCACCCATCTTAAAATTGCTGATCTCGGCCAACGGGAATGTGATCTTGTGTTGATCACGAAATCCATCGATCCCAATATATTGGTCAGGATCAAACAGATCAACAACAAGAACAAACATAAGATCATCGTGTTCACCGTCAGTGTTGCAGCCCCCTATAGCAGTAAACTGACCATGCTGAGTGCGATCATGAATACGGCTGGTGTCTGTTCATTGGCTGATTATCTCATGGATCCATCGATCCCTTATGTCATCCATGATGCAAAAA
>Ga0302326_10007156_pt1 | contig 24931 bp, 17 predicted proteins | sample Palsa_T0_3_FD_202264 | JGI IMG/M metagenome (GOLD analysis project Ga0302326, IMG submission 202264) | Peat permafrost microbial communities from Stordalen Mire near Abisko, Sweden - Palsa_T0_3 | ecosystem: Environmental > Terrestrial > Soil > Palsa > Peat permafrost | place: Sweden: Abisko... | reverse complement strand
GGGCCGGTGAGGCCGTAACGTCGGCCGTTGGTGAATGTGGTCGAGACCTCTTCGAACAGAACTTTGGCGCCGTAGCGCATGGTGATATTGCTAACGGAAATCATGCAGCTCTCAATGAATCAGGGATGCATCTATTTTATTCGAGGAGCGACTTGCCGTCGCGGGGGACTGGCCGTCCAGGCGGACGCGCTTCGCGCCTTAAAAACAAAACCACGGGCGAGGTACGAAGGTGTGCTGAGCAAGATTTTCCCGAGGCGGGCAGTTTCTGCGGGTGACGACAGTGCTGCCTGGTTTGGTAAGTGATTGAAGAGTCAACGGTTCGCGTCCGGAACGGGGTGGAACGGGGCGTGCTTGCCAACGGGCAAGGATTTTTGTCTTTTGGAGGCACGCAATGGAAGAGTCCCCTATGCACACAGGGTCCCCGGTCGTGAAATTTGTCGCTCCGCTTTTGGCCGCCGCGGTGGTTGCCGGAGGTGGCGTGGGCTATGGGGTGCATGAGCACCACGCGGCGGAACAGCTGGCGGCACAGAATCAGCAGGTGACAGCGCAACTGAGCGCGACCCAGAGCCAGCTGAATCAACTGACGGCGAAGGTGAGTGAGCTTACGGTTCGGAGCGAGGCGCCGGCAACTCCACCGGCGGCAGATGCGGCCCCAGCACCGGCCCGGGCGACACCCGGGGTGGTGACGGGAGCGCGGGCGGCAGGGAAGCCTCGTGCGAGCCGGGCGGCGGACCGGCGGCTGACGAAGATGCAGGCGCAGCTGGATGCGCAGGGGAAGGCGATCGAGGACACGCGCGGCGATTTGACGAACACGCGCACAGAGCTGACGGGCTCGATTGCGAAGACGCATGACGAGCTGGTGGTCCTGGAGAAGAAGGGGGAGCGCAGCTACTTTGAATTCGATCTGCAGAAGTCGAAGCGGTTCACGCACGAGGGTCCGGTGGGCGTGAGTTTGCGGAAAGCGAACCTGAAGCATCAGTATGCCGACCTGGAGCTGATGGTGGAGGATCGCGACCTGGTTCAGAAGCACGTGAACCTGGATCAGCCGGTGATGTTTTATCAACCGGACACCGAGTTGCCGATTCAGGTGGTGATCAACGACATCACGAAGGATCACATTCATGGATACGTGAGTGCGCCGAAGTATCGGAAGTCGGAGCTGGCTTCGATGTCGGATGGCGGGGCGAACCCGGCGGTGGGGACGGATCAGGCGAACGCGGACGGGCAGACGACGCCGAGGAAGAAGCTGACCGTGCCGCAGGACTAGCCGTCCAGGCAACGGCGCTTCGCGCGAACCTCCTTCGCAGGAATAGTTCGCTATACTTTGCACTTGCGATGAAGATTCTGGTTTGCATCAAGCAGGTTCCGCAGAAGGACGCTCCGCTGCGGCTGAACCCCGGAGGGACGTGGATCCGCGACGACGTCTCGTGGGAGACGAATGAGCCGGATGCGTACGCGCTGGAAGAGGCGCTGCGGCAGAAGGAAAAGCACGGCGGCGAAGTGGCGGTGATCACCGCGGGGCCGGCGCGGTCGCAGCAGGTGCTGCGCGAGGCGCTGGCCAAGGGCGCGGATCGGGCGATTCATCTGGAGGACGACCGGTTTGCGCAGATGGATGCGGCGAACACGGCGCGGGCTCTGGGGGCGGCAATCGGACTCGAAACCCCAGGCGAGAATTTCGACTTGATCGTGACGGGGTTGCAGTCCGACGACTTTGGCGCTGCGCAGACGGGCGTGTTGCTGGCGGAAATTTTGGGGATTCCGCACGCGACGATCATTATTGGGATTGAGGAGACCGATACCGGGCTGAAGCTGAAGCGGGAGCTGGAGGCGGGGCATTATCAGCACATTGAAATGACCATGCCGGCGGTGCTGACGATCCAGAGCGGGATTAACAAGCTGCGGTATGCGACGCTGATCGGCATCAAGCAGGCGAAGACGAAGCCGATGCGGAAGGTGGCTTGGGCCGAGGTTGAAGGGAAGCTGTCGAAGAGCGTGCAGAAGATTGAGAAGCTGTATGTGCCGGGGAGCAAGAAGAAGACGCGGAAGATTGAGGCTCCGGCGGGCGAGGCGGCGAAGCAGGTGGTGGAGTATTTGAAGAATGAGGCTCGGGTAATGTGAATCAGGCAACAGGCAATAGGGAACAGGCAATAGAAGACGCTCGAATTTCGCGGATATAATTGTGGGCATCAGAGCTAAGGAGACGGACGGACGATGGCGAACATGAGTATCCCTGAGTTTGAGCGGAACCTGAACCCGACGCAGGTGGCTGTGCTGGATAAGCGGCGGCAGTGGGGGCTGGTTTTTCAGGTGATCGCGGGGCAGTTTGCATTCTTTGCGGTGCTGCTGCTGCTGTGGACGGGGCAGGACCTGACGTATTCGCCGGGATGGGTGCATCCGATGTTTTACTTCAACGTGCTGGCGGGCCTGATGGCCGTGATCTTTGGAATGTATGGGACGTATTTGCGGCGCGGGCGCGTGCACGAGTACTAAGAACAGCCGGTAGCCTGTGGCCTGTAGCCGGTAGCGAATTTGGAAAGGATGATGGGGAGCTTCGGCTCCCCTGACTTGTGTATGGCGGATTTGATTCTGGTGGTGGCGGAGCAGCGGGACGGGAAGCTGAACCGCGTCTCGTTCGAGACGATCGGGGCGGCGCAGGCTATTGCGAAGGAAACCGGTTGGGCGGTGGAAGTGGTGCTGCCGGGGAGGGGGATCGCGGGGCTGGCGCAGGAGTTGGCGGCGAAGGCTGTCGGGAAAGTGTATGCGCTGGAGGCCGAGAGGTTGACGACATATACGTCGGACGCTTATGTTCATGCGCTGAAGGCGTTCATTGGGGAGAAGCAGCCGAAGCTGGTGCTGTTTCCGCATACGTATCAGGTACGGGATTTTGCGCCTCGGTTGGCGTTGGCGATGGATCGGACTTTGATCTCGGATGCGACGGGATACAAGTTTGAAGGCGGGGCGCTGAGGTTCACGCGGCAGATGTTTCAGGGGAAGTTTGCGGCGGATGTTTCGTTTGGTGGTGATGCGCCGTGGATGGCTACGGTACAGATTGGGGCGTTCCGTGCGGATCAGTCCGGGGATCAGGCGGCGGCTGGGTCTGCGGCGGTCGAAAATGTAACCGCTGCGGTTGCAGATGGTCCGGGGCGCGTTACGCCGCATGAGGTTTTCCAGGAAGCGAAGCAGACTGTGGATTTATCGCAGGCCGAAGTGATTGTGGCGGTGGGGCGCGGGATCAAAGAGCAGAAGAACATGGTGCTGGCGGAAAATTTGGCGGCGGCGCTGGGGGGCGAGGTTGCGGCTTCGCGTCCGATCTGCGACAACGGATGGCTGCCTCTGGAGCGGCAGATTGGGTCGTCGGGGCAGACGGTGGCACCGAAGCTGTATATCGCGCTGGGGGTGAGCGGGGCGATCCAGCACATTGTGGGGATGAAGGGCTCACGGACGATTGTGGCGATCAATAAGGATCCCGAGGCGCCGATTTTTGAGATTGCGGATGTGGCGGTGGTGGGGGATTTGTTTCAGGTTGTGCCTGCTTTGACGGAAGAGATTAAGAAGGCTAAGGGCAGCCTGTAGCCCGTAGCCGGTAGCGGGTAGCTAAAAAGCTGCTGGAGACGCGGAGGGCGCAATCCCATGTCTCAAATGCGAGACATGGGGCACCCAGAGTTTGCCTGGACCGTGCTACTATTCGCCATCCGCTTCGTTTCTATGTTGAAAACCCAGGCTTTACGCAAACCCGAGAATCCGGGGCTGGCGGTGGTCCCTCCACTGACGGAGGAGGCTCGCCAGGATTTGATTGGGCGGTCGGCGCTGCGCAAGGCCAGCGTGCGGTTGCTGCCTCTGATTGGCCTTGGGTACGGCATTGCTTACATGGATCGCGTGAATGTGAGTTTTGCCGCGTTGCAGATGAATCGGCAGCTGAATTTTTCCGCGACGGTGTTTGGGTTGGGAGCGGGGCTGTTTTTTCTGAGCTACGCAGTATTTGAGATTCCTTCGAATCTGCTGCTGATGCGGTTTGGGGCGCGGCGGTGGCTGGCCCGGATCATGGTGACGTGGGGCCTGCTTTCGATGGGGATGATTTTTGTGCGGACGCCCGTCCAGTTTTGCGCAATGCGGCTGTTGCTGGGAACCGCGGAGGCGGGATTCTTTCCTGGGGTGATTTTTTATCTGATGCAGTGGTTTCCGGCCGGACAACGGGCGAAGGCGGTGAGCCGTTTTTATATCGCGTGGCCGCTGAGCTCGACGGTGATGGGCGCGCTGGCGGGTTGGTTGATGCATCAGGATGGGCGGATGCACCTGGCCGGGTGGCAATGGTTGCTGCTGGCGGAGGGACTGCCGGCGGTGCTGATGAGCGCGGTATTTTTGCTGGGGCTGCCGGATAGTCCTGCGAAGGCCAAGTGGCTGACGGAGGATGAGCGGGCCTGGATTCTGCGGAAGCTGATGGAGGAGTCCGAGACACGCGGGCATGGGAAGCACGGTCTGGCAGAGGCTTTCGGCGACCCGCGGGTGTGGTTGCTGGGAGGATTTTTCTTCTGCGTGCTGCTGGCGTCGTATGGGTATGCGTTTTCGGCTCCGGCGCTGGTGCAGCAGGTGACGGGACTGAGCACAACGCTGGTGGGTTTCATTATTGCGGGGCTGGGCGTGGCGGGCGCGCTGGCGATGCTGGGCAACGGATGGGATTCCGATCGGACGGGGGAGCGGTTCTGGCACATCGTGACGCCGCTGGTGGTGATGGCGGCGGGCTACGTGATGGTGGGCTTGTCGGTGTCCCCGTTGATTGTGTTGCCGGCGCTGGTGCTGGTGGTGGCGGGGAATGCGGCGGTGCAGGGGCCGGTGTGGACGATTCCGGCGGAGTTTTTGCAGGGGAAGTCGGCGGCAGCGGGGGTAGCGACGATCAACATGATCGGGATTCTGGGTGGTTTTGTGGGGCCGTACTGGATGGGCGTGTCGAAGGATGCGACGGGGACATTGCAGCGCGGGCTGCTGACGATTGCGGTGCCCGGATTATTGGCGGCGGGGCTGATCGTAATTCTGTGGCGGAAGTGGCCGCCGGGAAGCATGGCGCTCAGGGCTGAGTTGTAGCGAGCGAGTTGCGCTGTCTCGTGCTTCTCCCATAGAAATGAGGGTCCGGCATTCACGCGGAAGCGCGGGTGCATCTGAGACTCTGATTCTTATGATTCATTTTCGAAAACCGGTTGAGGGTGTGGAGCGTCCGCAGATGGAAGCGGATGTGGTGATCGTCGGCGGCGGGCCGGCGGGGATGGCGTGCGCCCTGCGGCTGGCGCAGCTGATTGATGCGCATAACGAGAAGCATCCGGAGGCGCCGCTTTCGAAGGATGGGATCAACGTACTGGAGAAGTCGCGCGAGGTGGGGCAGCACTGTTTGTCGGGGGCGCTGCTGGATCCGCGATCGATGAGGGAGCTGCTGCCGGGGTTTGAGAAGGAAGCGCCGCTGGATGCCGAGGTGACGAAGGAGTCGGTGTATTTTTTAACGCGCAAGGGGGAGCACAAGCTCCCGATTGTGCCGCCGCCGCTGCGGGATCACGGGAACTACGTCATCTCGCTGAACAAGTTTGTGAAGTGGCTCGGGCAGAAGGTGGAGGAAGCTGGGATCACGGTGTTCACGGGGTTCGCTGGGGCGGAGGTGTTGTGGGATTCCGACAACCGCGACGTTGAGGCGGCGCGTGTGGCGGGGGTGCTGACCGATGACAAGGGCGTGGACAAGGAGGGGAGGCCGAAGGGAAATTTCGAACCCGGATACGAATTGCGGGCGAAGATCACCATTCTGGCAGAGGGAACGCGCGGGAATCTTGCGAAGGAAGTGATTGGGCGGCTGGGCCTGGAAGATCCGGAGCACGCGCAGACGTACGGCGTGGGGATCAAAGAGCTGTGGGATATTCCGGCGGGGCGGGTGGCGAAGGGCGAGGTGATTTACACGCTCGGGTATCCGCTGACGGCGAGGGAGTACGGCGGGGCTTGGGTGTACGGGATTACGGACACCGTGGCTTCAGTCGGTTATGTGACGGGGCTGGATTACGAGGATCCGCGAACCGATCCGCATCACGTGTTCCAGAGCTTCAAGGAGCACAGGTTTGCGCGGCGGATTTTAGAGGGCGGGAAGATGATCCGGTACGGAGCCAAAAGTCTGCCGTACGGCGGATGGCTGACGATGCCGAGGATTTATGGGAATGGGTGGATGCTGCTGGGGGATTCTGCGAGTTTTTTGAATTCGCAGCGGCTGAAGGGGATCCATCTGGCGATCAAGAGCGGGATGCTGGCGGCGGAGGCGGCTTTTGACGCTTTGGTGTCCGGAGATAGTTCGGCGGATACGCTGAGCGAATACAATGCGGCAGTGGATCGGAGCTGGATTCGCGAGGAGCTTTGGCGGGTGCGGAATTTTCATCAGGGGTTCGAGCATGGGCTTTTGGAAGGGATGGTGAAGGCTGGGATCCAAGAGGTGATGCGCGGGGGGAATCTGGGTCCGGACGCGAAGAACCACGCGGGCTATATGCGGATGGAGCGCGTGGACGCGATGGGTCCGGCGGACGAGATGCGCGTGCCGATGGTTGGGAACGCGAAGGGCGATGGAAAACTAACCTTTGATCGGCTGACGGATGTGTTTCATTCGGGGACTCGGCACGATGAGGATCAGCCGATGCACCTGGTGGTGGAGGATTTGAATATTTGCAGCGACCGGTGCACGAAGGAGTTCGGGAATCCGTGCCAGTATTTTTGTCCGGCTGCGGTGTACGAGATGGTGGACGTGTCTGACGCGGGGGACGGCGTGTCTGACGCGCGTCAGACAGCGTCAGACAAAATCGACCCCGGTGTCGGACACGATCTCGGACGCCAGGTAAAGAAGGAGTTGCGGATCAATTTCACGAACTGCGTGCACTGCAAGACGTGCGACATCATGGATCCTTACCAGATCATCACCTGGGTACCGCCGGAGGGTGGCGGAGGGCCGAATTACGACGGGATGTAACTAAAGAGGCATCCGGGGTTCTATTTACTGCGGTATCGCGCAGGTGCAAAATTGGTGCACACATAACCAGAAGCGTCATGAATTGCCTTAGCTGCGGAGGAAACGCTCCTGAAGGATCTTCGTTACGGGTTGGCACGGCTCGCGACGGAAAAGGGATGGTTTGCCTATGAGCAGAAGGTCTCTGCAATGCCCGCGGTGTTCGTCAGAAGACGATCTGCGACGCTCGCGTGACCGGTGGTTCGACGTCTTTGCACGGGCGTTGGGACTGAGGGCCTATCGGTGCCGCCAGTGCCGAAAGAGGTTTCATTCGTGGAAGTCTCTACCGGCTCTGTCCCACGAGACCCAGTTGCACCAACCGGGCTGAAGCTGACGGGGATGGGCCGCATCTAATAGAGTAGAGGCTCATGGCGACCGTCCTCGAATCCGTCCAGAATGTAGCTGCCGGGAAAGCCGAGCGGCTGATCGATAAGCACGGGCGGGCGATTACCGATCTGCGGATTTCCGTGACGGATCGCTGCAACTATAAGTGCGTCTATTGCCGGACCGGGAATGAAGGCGCGGTGTATGCAGAGCTGCTGATCGCGGACTATCTGCGCATGGCGCGGGTATTTGTCGGGCTGGGGATCGAGAAGGTTCGGCTGACGGGCGGCGAACCGTTGCTGCGTCGCGGACTGACGGATCTGATTCGTGAGCTGGGCAAGTTGCGGACGCTCGATGGCGGCGCGCTGGATTTGGCGCTCACGACGAATGGGCATCTGCTGGAAGAGATGGCGGAGCGGCTGCGCGACGCGGGGCTGAGCCGGATTACGGTGAGCATGGACGCGGTGGATGCTGAGAAGTTTGTGCGCATCACGCGGGTGCCGGGCAGCTACGAGCGAGTCCTTCGGGGAGTTCGGGCGGCGAAGGCTGCGGGGCTTGCTCCGGTCAAGGTGAACTGCGTGCTGCTGCGCGGGTTCAACGAGGATCAGATTGTAGAGTTCGCGCGATTCTCCCGGGAAGAGGGCGTGATCGTGCGGTTTATCGAATTCATGCCGCTTGAAGAGGGTCGGCTGTGGACCCTGGCGTCAGTGGTTTCGATGAAAGAAATTGTAGAGGCGCTGGGTACGTTTCGGCCGGTGGTGCGAATGGCGCCGAACGCGGCGAGCGAGACGGCGGTGCGGTACACGTTCGATGACGGCGTGGGGGAGATTGGGATTATCGCGCCGGTGACGCAGGCGTTTTGCGGGGCCTGCAGCAGGGTGCGGCTGACGTCGGACGGGAAGATTCGGACATGTTTGTTCTCGCAGAGCGATCACGATTTGTATGGCGTGATGCAACGTGGCGGCAGCGATGAGGATCTGGAGCAGTTTATCCGGCGGACTGTGGAGCAGAAGGAAGCGCGGCACCACATTGGGGAGCCGGGATTTCTGAAGCCGTCGCGGAGCATGGTCCACATCGGCGGTTAGGGACTGGCCGTCCAGGCGGACGCGCTTCGCGCCAAATGCAAAAGCGAACACCAGAGACGGAATAGACAGTTCCGCGAGCCGCGCAACTCGCTCTCTATAATGGACGGCGAATCATGCAATCCAGAAGAACTCCTCTCACTCTTATTAGTTTTGTTGTTCCGGGCATTGTGTTGATTGGCGCATTTGCTGCGCTGAACGCTCGTCCTGTGGCGGAAAGCCCAAACACAACTGAGGCGGCGCGGCTGAATGGGATTGGCGTGGCGCTGATGAATCAGCAGCTGACGGAGAAGGCGGCGGCGAAGTTCGAGGAGGCGCATGCGGCCGATCCGCAGTCGGCGATTCCGGTGCTGAATCGGGGGATCGCGCTGCTGTATTTGCAGAAGTTACCGGAGGCGGAGCAGACGCTGCGGCAGGCGGGGACGATGGCGCCGGAGAATCCGCGGGTTTGGTACAACCTGGGCCTGACGGAGATGGACGAGGCGAATCAGAAGGGCGCAATCGAGGACATACGGAAGGTGGTGGCGATTAATCCGAGCGACGCCGATGCGCATTATTTTGTCGGGTCGCTGGACATGAGCCTGGGCGATCTGAACGGAGCGATTGCCGAGTTTGAGACGGCGCTGAAACTGCAGCCGCGGCATGCTTCAGCGGAGTTTGGTTTGGCGCGGGCTCTGCAACGGGCGGGGCGAACGGATGAGGCGCATGAGCATTTGAAGATTTTCCAGCACTTCACGCAGGAGAAGATTGCGTCGCCGCTGAGCGTGGGGTATGGGGAGCGCGGGCACTACTCGACGATGGAGGAGATGGCTGTGACGGCGGCTCCGGTGGGGGCGATGATCCCGGTGAAATTTGAGGCACGGACGGCCGAGGCTGCTCCTGGGGCTCACAGCCGCGGCATTTCGTTGGTTGGTGGAGGGGCTTGCGTTATCGATTTGTCGGGGCCGGGGTCGCAGGATCTGGTGGTGACGGGCGATGGGGAGCATGCGATTCAGGCGTACCGGAATCTGAAGAACGGGAAATTCGATCTGATTCCTGTGGAGCAGACGGGGCTGGACAAAGCTGGGCAGGGCATCGCGTGCGCGGTGGGGGATTTCGACAACGATGGGTTGCCGGACCTGGCGGTCGCCATGCGGCAGGGTATTTTTCTGTTTCACAACCTGGGCGGCGGGAAGTTCGAAGACGTGACTGCGAAGGTTGGGATCCGGCAGTTGAACAAACCGATGGGGCTCACGTTTGTGGACTTCGATCACGATGGCGATTTGGATTTGTTTGTGACGGGTTCGGACGGGCCTGGATCGGGCTCGAATGTGATGTGGCGGAACGACGGGAACTCGATGTTTACGGAGTGGACGGGTCCAACGGGGCTTGTCGGACAAAGTCCGACACAACAGGCGATTCTGTCGGACATCAACAATGATCGAGCTGTGGACCTGGTGGTGACGGGGGATAAGGGCGCGCCGGTGATTTATTTAAACCAGCGCGAGGGGGCTTTCAAGCGTATGCCGCTGTATGCAGATGACAGCCTGCCGTCGACGCGTGGGGTTGCGGTTTTCGACTTCGATAAAGATGGGTGGATGGATGTTGCGGTGACTCACGCTGGTGCGCCGGGTCTGACGCTGTGGCGGAATGTGGAGGGAAAGAAGTTTGAGCGAGTGGCGCTGCCACTTCCGGCTGGCGTGACCGGCGCTTTGGGCGTGACGTCGATTGATTTCGACAACGATGGTTGGATCGATCTGGCGGCCATTCTGGAGATGGGGAACCGGACGGAGCTTCATGTGTTCCGGAACCTGGGTGCGAAAGGTTTTGAGGACGTGAGCGCGCCGCTGGGGCTGGACAAGATTGGCCTGGATGCTGCCCGCTCGGTGATTGCCGCGGACGTGGACGGGGATGGGGCGACTGATCTGATTGTGACGCAGTGGTACGGGCCGCCGGTGGTGCTCAGGAATATGGGCGGGAGTAGGAATCATTCGCTGCGGATTGCCCTGGCGGGGTTGGCAGACAACAAGACAGCGATTGGGACGAAGGTGGAGGTTTTTGCGGGTGGGCAGTGGCAGAAGTTTGAGGTTGCGGGCGGGTCGGGGTATTTGAGCCAGGGTTCGACGGAGATTGTTGCGGGGCTGGGGCAGACGGAGAGGGTGGATGTGGTGCGGCTGCTGTGGCCGACGGGGGTTCCGCAGGATGAGATTGATATTGATGCGGGTAAGTTGCCGGGCGGGAAGACAGGAAATGGGGAGCTGGCGATCAAGGAGCTGGATCGGCGTGGCAGCTCGTGTCCGACATTGTTTGCGTGGGATGGGAAGCAGTATCAATTCGTGTCGGACGTGATTGGGGCGGCGGTGGTCGGACACTGGGTTTCGCCGGTGGCGACGAACCGGAACGATCCTGACGAGTGGGTGAAGGTGGATGGCGACAAGCTGCGGGCACGCAATGGTCTGCTGAGTTTGCGATTTGGCGAGCCGATGGAGGAGGTCAACTACATTGATCAGCTGCGGCTGGTGGCGGTGGATCATCCAGCGGGAACGGAAGTTTATCCCGACGAGAGATTTTTGAGTGAGCCGCCGTTTGCATCGGGGAAGACGGTGGCCGTGTCGGACACGCGGCCGGTGGCGGGTGCGTGGGATGACAGCGGGCATGACGTGCGGGCGCTGCTGTCCGACAACGATCATCGATATGTGCGGGACTTCACGAATCTGAGCTATGCCGGTTTTGCGAATCTGCACACGCTGACGCTGGATGTGGGGGCGTGGTCACCGGAGCGGCCGTTGCGGCTGTTGATGGACGGGTATATCGAGTACTTCAGCGCGAGCTCGATGTATGCGGCGTGGCAGGCGGGGTTGCAGCCGATTCCGCCGCGGGTGGATGTGCAAATGTCAGACGGTAGTTGGAACCGGATTGTCGAGGACATGGGTTTTCCGGCGGGACTTCCGCGGACGATCATAGTGGATCTGACGGGGAAGCTGCCGGCGGGGGCACGGAAGATTCGGATCACGACGAATCTGCATATTTACTGGGACCGGGTGCGGGTGGCTAACGGGCCCGAGGTCGCGTCGGACGTGCGTCAGACAGAGGCGCCTTTGGCGATGGCGCACCTGACGTTCCGGGGATATCCGAAGCAGGTGGAAGGCGCGACTCCGGGCGATTTGACCTACGACTACCAGCAGATCAGTGCGACGGGGCCGTTTTTGTGGGCGCGCGGAGTTTATACGCGGTATGGGGATGTGACGTCGCTGCTCGAGAGGATCGATAACCGGTATGTGATTTTCGGGACAGGCGAGGAGATCGATGCCGAGTTTGGCGCAGCTTCGCTCCCGGTGCTGCCTGCGGGATGGAAGCGGGACTACTTCTTCTACGCGAATGGCTTTGTGAAGGACATGGACTGGTGGGAGGCTTCGCCGTTCACGGTGGCGCAGATGCCGTTCCACGGGATGAGCCGGTATCCGTATCCCGCGGGTGAGCATTTTCCGGAGACGCTGAGATCGGATCGGTACTGGCTGGAGTGGAACAGCCGGTTTGAGTCGGGGGATCGGCGACAGCGGTGGGAGTTCGATTACCGACCGGCACACGAAGTGCCTGTGCAGTGATTAGCGGATTGATTCTCTCTTCCCCAAACCTCGGCGCCGGCTTATGGGGCAACAAAAGCGCAGCCGGCCCAGGGAAACTCTGATCAAGCCACGAAGAGCTTTTCTGTTGGGGCTGGAACCTTTTCGATTTGATGAAGCTTGTGGCATCGGCTGAAAAGTCAGAGGAAAAGGGGCATGGCCGGAATTTGGAGCGTTCTTTTCCAAAACGGTCCAGAGCAGTACTTCCGGGTGAATCCAGGATGGAAACATATTGACGTTCGTGATGGTCAGCGCGTCTTCTGCTTGCTGTGGGGTGAACCTGGCTTGCGCCGCTTGGGGTGCGTCGCCTTTTCATTTCATTTCATTTTTTTCGCAGGCCCGGGGGCACCAACCTCGCCACCGAAGAGAGGCTGTGAAGACGTGCCTCTCTAAAGCGGCACGTTTATCCGAGATTCGCTATCGAACTTTGATCGCCATGAGGATCACGAGGGCGAGCACGTTCTGCGCGAGCAGGGACAGGGAGAGCCGGATGCGGTCGAGGAATGGGTAGCCGGGAGCGCCTTCTGCGATCTTTGCGCCAAGGCGCCGGTAGAGCGAGAACCACGCATAAGCCAAAGTGATGCCAAGAAAATCAATGAACGCGAGCCAGCCTGGCGAGATGGGGAGGTCGCTGGCGTAGAGCCGGCCGGGGTGATGCAGGATGGCAATCCATCCGAGGATCCAGGGGGAAATCACCAGAGCAGCAGCTTCAACCAGGGCAAGAACCATATAGACACGAGCATGACCTTCAAACTGACCGTGCCAGGGTCCTGAATCGGCGGCAGCGGTAGGCATTGTTATAGTCGTCACGCAAAATGGGATGCGAAATTTTGGTAAGAAGTGGCGCATGCGGAGGGGAAATGCGGCCTTTTACTGCTCTCGGTAGCTGCGCTGGTAGGTCTGAGTGATGCGATCGTGCCAGCCGAGAGAATCCTCGTCGAATACAACCCAGAGAAAACCGAGGCCGAGGGGCAGGGCGGAGAGCAGCAGGGCAGCGATGCGTGCGCGGAGCGCGGAGCGGCTGGGATTGTCGTCATTGAAGGTGCAGAGGGCGATTTTGGCGTAGTGCATGCCTGGGGTTGCATCGGTGAGGGTGAAAAAGAGGAGCTGATAGAGCAGCCACATGGCGAAGAGCGTGACGCAGGCTCCGATGAGGGCGACGCGGCCATGAGGCAGGCTGGTGGTACACAGGATAAAGACCAGGTAGAACAACAAGAACGCGGAGAGGGTGAGGGCGCCGTCGATCAAAGCGGCCACGGCGCGGTCTTCGATCGAGGCGACGTGGAGGCGGTGCTCGTCGACGGTAGCGGAAGAATATTGGGGCTCTGGAATGGGGGCCTCCGTATCCAGCTGGATCGAGCGCCATTCGGGCGGAGCGGACGGGTTGGGCGCAATGGAGGTAGATTCGGGTTCGGGAATCCGGAACTCGGCGGCTTCCGCAGGTGAGTTTGCCACGGGCCGCGGGTCTTCAGCAACGGTTTGAGGGGACGGAGCTGCGTTGGCTGGGCTGGGAGCGAAAGGATCGTCGTGCAGGGGACCCTCGGCGAGCCGCGGCCGCGCTTTGCGTGGCGCCACGAGCTCACGGGGCGACATCAGCAGACGGGTGGGCAGCGGCTGCGCTGGTTCGACGAGGGCTGCTTCCAGCGGATCGGTAAGGTCGGGAACGAGGTCTGTTGGTTCGGCGGAGTGCGGGATGTCGACATGCGCTTCTGGTGGAGTCGAACGAGGCGCGGGCAGCGAATCGGTGCTGACGGAGTAGCGAAGCAGATCGGGCTGGTGGGGCTCTGGGGCGGGCTCCGCAGTGGGGGGCTCGAATTCGATAAGCGGTTGGGCGGGCTGAGCCGGCCGGGTTGCGGGCGCGGCGCTGGTGGCTGGCTCGAACGAATCGACTGCTGGTTTTCCGGCTGCGGCCTGGGCGGCGAGGGTTTCGCGATAGGAGGGGAGCCGGGCGTAGCGTTCCGCGACACGCGCGGCGATCGAGGAGGATGAGAGAGCGTCTTCCATGCCCGGCAGGGGGGGCTGATTGTCGGGGGCGCGGGTTCGATCCCGATGGGCGCGAACGCGGGCAGTTATTTCATCTTTCCATTCCGGCGTCGCCGGGCCAGGATTTTCGGGCGCAGCCTCGGGCGGGACCGAAGGCGGGTTGGAAGTGGAACTGGTCAATGAACCCTCATCCATATTTTGCACGCATTTGTCGTAGAAACTATGTGAATCAAACTGCGTCAGGGAACTTATCGAACTTAATCTGAGGAGAACCCGGAAACCGGATGGAAGGTTGCAGACGATGGGCTCGGTGAGGCCGAGGGCCGGCTGTGAGGGCTTTGCCTGGTGAAACGCCAGCGTTCCGCTTTGCTATGCTGGAGTTGCCGCGCGCAATGAGAATCCGCCTTTTTTGGTGTATGACGCTGTATTTGCTGTTGCAGCCGCGGCTTTGGGCGCAGGCGGTTACCACAGAGCTTCCCCCACCACAGTCATCGCAAAAAGCAACGGCAGCTGGTGTCGACAGTCTGCCCGACGATCCCAGCTTGCAGAGCACGCTTCCTGAGGCGCACGTGGTGCCGCAGCCGGCGCAGGGTGTTCCTGTGAAGCTGGTGGCTCAAACGCAGTCACGCGGGAGCCTCAAGACCAGCAATCTCTACAAGCTGGATGGCGATGTGGTGATTTATTACCGCAACTACATCGTGCATGCGGATTCTGCGACGTACAACGACGGCACGAGCGAGATTGACGCGCAGGGTCACATGATGATCGATGGTGGTCCGGACGATGAGCACTTCGAAGCGGATCACGGGACGATCAATGCGGATGCCGATACCGGGGATTTTTTCGATGTGGTGGGAACGCTGGGGGTGGAGCGGAATCCGCGCGGACGGCTGGTGTTTACGGCACCGAATCCTTTTGCGCTGACGGGGCGCGAGGTGGTGCAGCTGGGGCAGGGGAAGTACAAGGTGATCCACGGGACGATGACGTCGTGCCGATTGCCGAAGCCGGACTGGCGGATTCTGTCGCAGACGATCTCACTGAACAACGGCGTGGCGAAGACGAGCAACGGGTTCTTCGAGATTTTTCATATGCCGGTGATGTACCTGCCGTTTGTGACGCACCCGGTCAACGAAGAGCGGGAGACCGGCATTCTGCTGCCTGTGATTGGCAACAACACGACGAAGGGGTTTCTGCTGGGCGAGGGTGTTTATATGACGCTGGGGCGCAGCGCCGATCTGACCATCGCTTCCCAATACTGGTCCAAACGCGGTTGGGCGCCGAATGGGATGTTCCGGTACCGAGGGGCAGGCGAGGACTTCGCGAATATCCACTTCCACAGTCTGCTGGACAGGGGGTTGCCGCTCTCGAACGGGACCCGCGAGAACCAGGGCGGAATCGATGTGAGCGGGGACGGGCGCTACGATTTTTCGACTCATACGACGGGAGTCGTCGATGGGGAATATCTGAGCTCGTATGTCTACCGGCTGGTGTTCGAGGAAGACTACGCGATCGCGATCAACTCGGAAGTGAAGTCGCAGATTTTTGCGACCCACGAGGATCACGATGTGTGGACGAGCCTGCGGATGAACCGGTATCAGGATTTTCAGAGCGCCAGCGTGGTGGGCGATGAGGTGAGGATTCTGCACCTGCCGGAGATTGACGTGGATTCGGCAGACCGGCGTCTGGGCGGGGCGATGAGTGTTTCGCCGGTTTGGTGGGGATTTAGCGGATCGGCGGGAGCGCTGTCGCGGTACGACTATCCGAGCTTCAGGACGTCGGCGGAGGTGCCGCGCGTGGATTTCTATCCGCGGGTGTCGATGCCGCTGCACTTCGATGGGTGGACATTTCGTCCGAATGCAGCATTTCGGGAGACCTGGTACGGAAAGAGCCAATTCCCCGCGGAGCTGGACCAGATTCCTGTGGTGCGGGGGGCGGGAACGCCGCGGTCGGATGTGGAGGCAGGATTCGATTTCCGGCCACCGGCGCTGGAGCGGGATTTCAGCGAGCCGTGGCTGGCGCATTTGCTGGGTGGCGATGTCCGGCACACCATTGAGCCCGAGGTGGACTATCGATACGTGACGGGGATCAACAATTTTCGACAGATTCTGCGGTTCGATGACACTGATGTGGCGAGCAACACGAACGAACTGGAGTACGGGCTGACGCAGCGCTTGTTTTTAAGGCATCTGCATCCGCATCCGTGCACGGGGGACGAAGCGCTCGGTCCGGATTCGATGTGCGGGGGTGGGACGAGAGACTGGATCACGTGGCGGGTGGCGCAGAAATATTACTTTGAGCCGGACTTCGATCACGCAATCACGCGGGGCACGCCGAATCCGCTGAACACGACGCTGGACTTTACGGGCATCGATTTTCTGACGGAAGCGCGCCACACGACGCCGGTGATTTCACGATTGCGGATGCGGACGACCACGGCCACCGACGTGGAGTGGGATGTGGATTACGACGCGAAGGAAGGAAAGATTACGTCGAGCAACATTTTTGCGGGATACCAGCACGGGTTCTACCGGTTCCAGTTTGGTGACTCGTATGTCAACGTGCCACTGGGTACGACGCCGCTGACGACGGCGAAGACTCCGCCGGGGTCGCCGAACGCGCCGAATCCTTTTAACCAGATTCATATGTCGGCGATATATGGAGGGGCAAACAAACTGGGGCCGAGCTTTGGGCTGAATGCGGCGTACGATCTGGTTCACCAGCAGTTGCAGTACGGGGCAGTGCAGACGCAGTACAACTGGAACTGCTGCGGGCTGGATTTTCAGTACCGGCGATTTTCGCTGGGATCGATTCGCGACGACACGGAATATTTCTACAGTCTGAATTTTGCCGGGTTCTCGAATGTGGGGGATTTGGCGCACAGGATCAGCTTGTTCCAGGAGTGAAGGGAACAGGCAACAGGGAACAGGCAGTCATTCGAACTGCGATAATCGAAGAGCTGACGGATTTTCGTCTGAAGAAGGTGGTTTTCTTGTTTACACGGTTTTTCTCAGTAAGCTGCGCGGTTACGATCGCAGCGGCGTGCTGCGCGGCGCAGCAAAATACTGCCAACACGGCTACGCCCGCGGCAGCGGCGACTCCGGCAGCGGTGGCGACTCCGGCGGCTGCGGTGGCAGTACCGGCACTGGAGCGCAAGATCGAAATTATGATTCGGTCCGAACTGGGCGTGCCGCCACAGTATGAGATTTCGATCGGCTCGCGGCAGAAGAGCGATTTGAATGGATACGACACCATCGCAGTTACTTTTTCTTTGCCCAGCGAGCCGCAGAAGAAGCAGACGGTGGAGTTCCTGCTGTCGAAGGACTCGAGCACTCTGGCGCGGCTCTCGAAATGGGATATTGGTCCTGATCCGGGGACGACGCTGCCGACGGATGGGCGGCCGGTGCGCGGAAACCCGGATGCAAAGGTGACGATCGTCAACTTCGACGACCTCGAGTGTCCTTACTGTGCGCGGATGAACGCGGAGTTTTTCCCGGAGACGCTGGATCGATACAAGGGGCTGGTGAAGTTTGTTTACCTCGATTACCCGCTGGTGGAGATTCATCCGTGGGCGATGCACGCGGCGGTAAACGCGAATTGCCTTGCAGCACAGAACCCCGCAGCGTACTGGAATTACGTGGATTATCTGCACACGCACGGGCAGGATGTGAGCGGTCCGGATAACAATCTGACAAAATCGGCGGCGACGCTGGACAAACTGGCGGACCAGGAGGGGGCGCGCGACCAACTGGATGCGGCGAAGCTGGATGCGTGTCTGGCAAAGCAGGATGACAGCAAGATCGTCGCGGAGATGAGGGCGGCCGATAAGGTTGGCGTGAACGCGACGCCGACGTTTTTTGTCAGCGGCGAGCGGTGGGCGGGTCAGCTGGAGGCTCATCAGCTGTGGATTATGATCGATCGCGCGCTAACGGAGCAGGGAATTGCGCCGCCGGTTCAGGCGCAGCCTGGGACGAGCACACCGTCGGCGCAGAAGCCCGGGAACTGAGCCTATGCAATGCGGGGGATGGGCATTTATTCTGGAGGGTAAGCGCCGCCCCCGATTCGTGGCGCCGCAGTGGGGAGAAATTTTTGACCTCTCAATCGGAAGCATCTCAATCGGAAGTATCCAGCGCGTGGGGCGCTGATTTTTCCAATCGCAAATTCAAGCTCGCGTGGCTTGCCGCAGCACTGGTGTTCTGTGCCGGTTGCCAGAAGGCGCACGACGCGAACACCGTCGCCACGGTAAATGGCAAGGCGATCCAGCGGTCCGAGGTGGAGACGCTGTTTCAGAACAATCTCGGTGAGTCGCACCAGACGCCATCGAAGGTGCAGGCGGAGATCACGCGCCTGAACATCGTGCGCCAGCTGATCGATGAGGAGATCGTGATGCAGCGCGCGGCGAAGCAGAATCTGGTGGCGACGGATGAGGAAGTGTCGGACCGGCTGAATGAGATCAAGGCGCCATTTACGCAGGAAGAATTTCAAAAGCGACTGGACACGCAGCATCTGACACTGGACGATCTGAAGAGGGAGATTCGGCGGAATCGGACGGAAGAGAAGCTGTTCAATAAGGAAATTACGTCGCGGATCAACATCACGGACGGAGACATCTCCAGCTACTACAACGAGCACAAGGCGGACTTCAATCTGATCGAGCCGACTTACCATCTGGCGCAGATTATCGTGACCGCGACGCCGATGCCGCCGCAGCAGGTGGGCAATCTCCAGAACAGCAAGGCGATGAACGACGTGGACGCGAAGCGGAAGATCGAGATGCTGCACAATCGCCTGGAGAGCGGTGAGGACTTCGGCGCACTGGCGATGAATTTCTCTGAGAATCCGAACACGGCGGGCAATGGCGGGGACATGGGAATTGTGACGGAGTCCCAGCTGCGTGGCGATCCCGAAGTCTACGCGGCGATATCGAAACTGAAACTAGGACAAATCACGGACATCCTGCCGGTTTATGGAGCGCCGAACTCGAAGCAGGCGGTGGGCTACGCGATTTATAAGCTCATCGATCGCGAGGTGGCGGGGCAGCGCCAGCAGAGCGATCCGCGGGTGCAGCAGGCAATTCGACAGCAATTACGGGACAGCCGCGAGCAGCTGTTGAAGAATGCGTTTCTCGAAATGCTGCGGGATCAGGCGCGCGTCGAGAACTACTACGCCGAGGAAGTTTTCAGGAATGGGGCGCAGTAGGACTGGCCGTCCAGGCGGACGCGCTTCGCGCAAGTTCCCAATACCGCAGAGCCCTGTGGGCTACTTCCCAAGGGGATGGCTGGGATTGACCTTGCTTTCCGATTTCGTGTTGCGTTCGGCACGGTAGATCAAGAATTTGTCGCCGACTTTCTTGTGGAAGAACATTTCTTTGCGGTCGGCGGAGATGCTGGGAGCTTCGACAAAGCCGACCAGGGGCTGGAGCACTTCGGGCTCACCGAAGGGTTGGCTGGCGGAATGTCGGGTTGCGACCATGATGCGCACGCCGGGTCCTGTGGGACGCTGGCTTGCTCGGGTGAAATAGAGTTCCAGACCATCCGCCGAGATGCAGGGCGCGTATTGGAGTGCGCCGTCGTTGACGTTGTGCATGATTTGGGCGCTGTTGGGGTCGAGGTGAAATGCGCCTTGGCTTTGGACGGCGACGATCAATTCGGATTTCCTCGGCGCTGGTGCGCCAGGAACGATGACGGCTCTTGAGATGTAGAGCGTCTGCCCGTCGGGGCTGATGCTGACATCCATGTTCACTGTGCCTGGGATTTTGGGGCTGATGTCTCCGGGGACGGGATGGACGTTGGTGAGGCCGTCCTGGGTAAAGTCGCCGGTATAGATGGAGTTCATGGTGCGGTCGTAGGTGCGGAGCGTCGTGAAGTAGAAGTGGCCGGAGGCGTCGAGGCTGGCGACGGCGTCGAGAGAGGGCGAGTTGGCGCCGGGGAGTACGCCCAGCGAGCGGAAGGAGCGAGTTCCTTTTCGCCGTGCCCAGTAGAGATTGGTGTCGGTCCTCGGATCGTTGTCGTTATTGAAGAAGAGGTATTGGCCGTTGGGGGAGATGAAGGGTTCCATCGCGCTGCCCTTGTAGCCTTCGATCTCTACGGGTTGGGGATTGATGTAGAGATTAGTCTGCTTCTCCTGTGCGGCATCGATGGGCAGGGGGGATTGATTGTCGGGCTGGAACTGCTGGAGAGCCTGACTGGCCAGGTTGTGGGCGCGGTCGAGCAGGGCTTCGGCCAGGCGGGGATTGCCCGCGTCCAGCGTGGGTTTGACCTGCTGGATGACGGCGAGGATGGGAGAGGGATCACCGCCGCGCGCAGCGACCGTTCTGATCTCGGTTTCAGTTTCGGCGGCCTTCCGGCGCAGGCGATGCTGGGTGTTCCTTTGCGCGATGAGCCAGCCGGTGCAGACGATGCAGGCGGCGAGGAGCAAGACGAACAAGGCGCGAGGAGGTTTCATCGGGCACGATTGTCTAGCGGAAGGGACGGCTGGGGATTATTCCTTTGCCTTCCCTGATGGTATGCAGCTGACCTGCGGCGAGCCCTGCGTAGGTTTCCTTTGCACCACTGGGCCAGAAAATTTCGATGTCGGCGGTGGCCGCGGTGCCGAGACCGAAGTGCAGGCGGGGATCGTTGACGGAGAGATAACTGATCTGGCTGGTGACGGCCTGCGCCTGGACTTTACCGTTGTAATGCACGAGCACGCGTGCACCGATGGCGCTGCGGTTGCTCTTCGTACCTTCGAGCCGAATCTTGATCCAGCGATTGCCGGGTGGCGCGTCATTGCGTAACAGCGACGGTGGCTCATTTCGGTTCATGATGAGCACGTCCATGTCGCCGTCGTTGTCGAAGTCGCCAAAGGCGCAGCCGCGGGATGAATCGCGAGCGGTGATGCCCGGACCGGCTTCTTCTCCCATTTCCGCGAACGTCCCATTTCCCTGATTGCGAAAGAGGAGCCGGGGTGTCCGGCGAGGAAATCGAGTGGGGTAGTTGTTTTCTAGTTCGGGATAGACGGTGCCGCTGACGATGAGGATGTCTGGGTGGCCGTCGTTGTCGAAGTCGACGAGGCCGGTTCCCCAGCAGATGAAGCGACGGTCGACGGCGAGTCCTGTCTGGTTGGAGACGTCGTCGAAGTTGCCCTCGCCGTCATTGCGATAGAGTCCCGTGGCCTGGTTGTAGAAATGCGTGCGCACGATGTCGAGGTGGCCGTCGAGGTTGTAGTCGCCGACGCCGACGCCCATGCCGCTCATGCGCTGGCCTTCGAAGGAGGTTGCGACGCCTCGCAGCAAGGCTTCTTCGCGAAAAGTGCCATCGCGATTATTCATAAGCAGGTAGCTGAACGTGGCGTCGCAGGCGAGGAAGATGTCGGTCCAGCCGTCTTCGTCGACGTCAAGGGCGACAGCGGTAAGTCCATAGGAGCCGGAGAGCGAGGAGACGCCGGATTCATTGGAGACGTCGGTAAAGGTGCCGTCGCCGTTGTTGCGGAATAGATATTGCTTGAGCGCTGGCAGACCTCTTGGTCCGCAGTTGACGGGGACGCCTTCATAGTTGCAGTTGGGAATCTGCATCGAGGGTTTGGGGCCGTGGATGAGGTCGACGTCGAGATAATTGGCGACGAAGAGGTCGAGGAGGCCGTTGCGATTGCGCTCGATGAAGGTGCAGCCGGAGGCGTAGTGGATGCCGGGCTGGAGGAGTCCGGCTTTCTCCGTGACATCGATGAAGGTGCCGTTGCCGTTGTTGTGGTAGAGACGATTCTGGCCATAGCAGGTGACGAAGATGTCGTCGAAGCCATCGTTGTCGTAGTCGCCGACGCAGACGCCCATGGCCCAGACAGCGTCGCCGAGGCCAGCTTTTTCGGTGACGTCGGTAAAGGTGCCGTCGCGATTATTTTTGTAGAGGCGATTACTGGAACCAACCGGAATGCCTTCTAGGCGGCGTCCGCTAAGCATGAAGATGTCGATCCACCCGTCGTTGTCGTAGTCGATGAAGGCGCAACCAGCGCCCATGACTTCGAGGATGTAGGTGGACTTTTCGTTTTCGCCGTAGAAGGTGGGATGGGTGAGGCCCGAGGCTACGCCGACGTCAACGAAGCGGGAAAAGGGAGCGTTGGTGGGCTTTGAATCTGAGGGCGACTGAGCGGCTGCACGCAGAGAGTCGGGCAGGAGCGCGGGGACAACAGCGGCGGGAAGGGCGCGTAGCAGGTGTCGTCGGGTCCAGGAGGTCATCGATTAGTTTTTTGACTGCCCTTGAGCGGTAGCCAGGTCGTGGCTGAGCTGCAGGGCCTGGGTATTTTGCGGTTCGAGGCGAAGGGCGCTGGCGATGGCCTGCTGGGCTTCAGGGAATTTCGATTCCATGCCGAGGGTCGCGGCGAGGCTGATCCAGGCCTGAGTAAAGGCGGGCGCGTCGCTGACCGCCTGGCGAAAATGCTGTTCAGCGACGGCGTAATCACCGCGCTGGGAATTGAGATAGCCGAGCTGATTCTGCGCGAGCGCGATGGTGGGGTCGATGGCGACGACTTGCTCGAGGACGGAACGCTCGCCTTCGGTGTCACTGGCTTTGTCGAGGGCGACGGAAAGCTTGTAGCCGAGCAGAGCGTCGTTTGGAGTTGCGGCGAAGGCTTCGCGGTAGAGCTGCACCGCTCTCTTGGCATCTCCCTTATCGAGAGCGAGGGAGGCTTCGGAAGCTTTGCTGACTGCGAGAGCGTCGGCGTCCTTTTCTTTGACAGCGGTCTGGTAGCGGAGCATCTCCTCGCGTGCGCCGTCCGCATCGCCGAGGGCGCGCAGGACGTTCGCGAGCTCGAAATGCGTCTCGGGATCTTTGTCCCCGAGGGCGATGGCTTGCTCGAGTTGTGGTTTGGCGGTGGCCGGGTCGTGAAGGTGGGAGAGGGTGATGCCGAGGTTCGCGCGCAGGTTGGGTAGATTTGGGTTCAAGGCGGCGGCGGCGGTCAGGTGATCGCGCGCGGCCTGGTAATCGCCGGACTGGCGCTCGAGGACGCCTTCCAGATAGAGCGCGTCAAAGGCGTGCGGGTTTTCTTCGACAGCTTTTTTGCCGAGCGGCATGGCTGGCGCCCAGTCGCCATTGACGACCAGCGTGCGCAGGTAAGCGATCAGCGCCGTGTAGTCGTTCGGATGCAGCCGATAACTTTTCTCCGCAATGCGTTGTGCGTCGAAGGTGCGGGAGACCTTGATGTAGAGGGTGATGAGCGCGTTGGCGAGTTTGACGGAATCAGGGCTGGCGTCGAGGGCTTTGGAGACGGTGTCGACGGCCTGTTCCAGCTGCCCGGCGTGCGCGTAAGCAAGGGCAAGGTCGATGGTAAGGTCCTCATCGCGCTTCACACCCTGGAGCAGTGCAATCTCATCTGCGTAGTCTTCTCTGGCGAGGAGAGACTGACTGAGGCCGTGCAGAGCCATGTCGGAAGAGGGGTCGATCTGAAGGGCAGCGCGCCATTCGGGTTCCGCGTCGCTGGGCCGGGCGAGACGCGCGTCGATGGATGCGAGGAGCAGGTGAGGTTTGAGGATAGTGGAGTCGGCGTGGATGGATCGCTGGAGAGGTGGTATGGCCTGGTCGAAGTCCTTCGACTCGTAAAGGCTGAGACCGAGGAGGTAATTGAGCTGCGCGGAGCCGGGGGCGAGACGGAGTCCTGAACGAAAAGCCTGCTGCGCGCAGATGAACTGCTGGTGGTCACCGAACCAATTACCGAGTTCGATCCAGGTTTGGGCGTCGGGATGGGACTGGAGACGGGCGGCGATGGCTGGAGGCTTTGGGCAGCTCGGAGGTTGCGCGGTTGGGACGGCGCAAAAACCGTCGCGGATCGTCCACGCGAAAAGAACCATCAGCAGGATTGGCAATTGGCGGCTGACGGGTGTGCGGCGAAACGGGGAGAGATTGCGGGAAGCAAACATCGCGCGAGGGTTTTTGTGGATCTCCAGAAGCAACGATACTCAACCGAAAGGTGGAGGGGCAAGGGAATTCCCCGCTCAGTTGGGGAAGGGCTCGTTGGCCTTCACGATGCGAATCTGGTGGTCGGTGAAGTGGAGGTAATCGCCAGGCAGCGTCACTTTCGGCATGTGGCAGCTGACGCAGTTGGAGGTTGCGGTGGGACAGGTCTTCGCCTTGCCGGTGCTTGTGGGACGTGCGGAGGCGGCGTGGCAGGCGAGGCATTTTGAATCGTAGGACGCGTCGTTGCGGATGAGGTCCTTGTGGGGATCGTGACAGGCGATGCAGCTGATGCGCGGGTCAGTGCCATTGAAGCAGCGGCTGTTTGCGAGTCGATAAGGCTGAAAGCGGACGTCGGGGAGTCCGCGCCAGCCATTACGGACGACGGTTTCCCAGGAGCGATGACACTGACCGCAGAAATTGGAGAGGGATTCGGAGGTCATGTCCTGGAGGCGTGGCGGAGTGGTGCTGAAGTCGCCCGCCGCGGCGTCCGAGGCGTGATCGAGAGCGCCCTGATGGCAATGCGCGCAGGTAACGCCGGGGTTGATGGTGTTGAGGGTGAGCTTGTGGGAGGTGACGGCATCGGTAGCGTGACAGCCAAAGCACAGTTTGGTGTCCATGGGAGTGAGCTCGCGGCCCATGGCTTCCTGGAGGGTCTGTGGTGTGAGGCGTTCATCGCCGGTGGTGATGCCGAGTCCATTGGCTGAGGGGTAGAAGCTGACGATGCTCTCGTAGAATTTGCCGTCCTGCTCGAAGAGCCAGGTTTGCGCCTGGGCGCCGAAGCTCCAGTGGATGGGCATGGAGAGGATGCTGGAGCCATCGGTGACTTTGTAGGTGCTCTGGCCGTTGCGAGTTTCCACGGTCCAGGTGTATGCGCACATGTGAAAAGTGAGATTGGGGTGGGCGGCGAGGACCGGGTTGGCGCCAGGCAATTCTACGGCGTGGGCCATAGGCGTTTCTGGTTGTGTGGCCTGACCGCGATGACAACCGGCGCAGCTGTTACCG
>Ga0302326_10007155_pt1 | contig 24933 bp, 21 predicted proteins | sample Palsa_T0_3_FD_202264 | JGI IMG/M metagenome (GOLD analysis project Ga0302326, IMG submission 202264) | Peat permafrost microbial communities from Stordalen Mire near Abisko, Sweden - Palsa_T0_3 | ecosystem: Environmental > Terrestrial > Soil > Palsa > Peat permafrost | place: Sweden: Abisko... | reverse complement strand
GCTTCCCTGATTTGTAAATTCTAGCATTTTCCGGCCATTTTCTCACTTTTCTCTTGACAAACAACGAGCGTTCGCTGTACTATTTAGACATGATGAACGAGACAAAAGCCGCAAAAACAATGACTTGCGAGGCTTGCAACGCAGTCTGCCAACGCTACGGCAAACACCGCAACGGCTTGCTACGTTTCCACTGCCCGAACTGCAAAAAGACCTACACCGAAGCCCACGAGCGGACGTTGGGCAGCATGTATGTTCCGGCAGATCGGGCCGCGCTCGCCGTGCAATTGCTCATCGAAGGGAACAGCATTCGGAGCACAGAGCGGATCACCAAGCTAGACCGCAACACGATCATGCGCGTTCTCATTCTCGCCGGGGAACGCTGCCAGTCCCTCATGGATGAGCGGATGCGAAACCTGACCTTCAAGTATTTGCAGTGCGATGAAATCTGGACTTACGTCGGAAAGAAAGCGCGACAGGTTCGCAAGGGCGATTCTCCCGAACTTGGCGATCAGTGGATTTTCGTTTGCCTAGATGAGGAAACAAAACTGGTCCCGTACTTCGATGTTGGCAAGCGCACCAAGGAAACCACCATCGAATTCTTGACTGGACTCCAGCAGTGTTTGAGTAAAGAGCGCTTTCAGATCACCACGGACGGCTATCACTTCTACCGCTCGATTCAGGGCATCTTCGCGGGGCAAGCGGACTTCGCTCAGCTTGTGAAATTGTTCGGCGATTACGGACAGCACGATAGCGCCGACGCGAGGTACTCCCCACCACGGATCACGGAGGTTATATCCAAGATCACCGACGGACGGCCTGACCCGGATCACATCTCCACTAGCCACGTAGAGCGACAGAATCTAACCATGCGGATGGGAATTCGCAGACTCACACGGTTGACGAATGCTTTCAGTAAGAAACTGCCGAACCTGAAAGCCGCTATTGCGCTACACTTCGCTTACTACAATTTCTGCCGCATTCATCAGACGTTGCGCGTGACGCCTGCGATGCAAGCGGGTCTCACGGATCATGTTTGGGAGTTGAAAGAACTGCTGAGCTAAGGCGAGGACATGAGAGACCACAGACCGCTCCCGCTGAAAAATGCTCCGCTCCAATACGCGCCTGACGGCGAGATGGGAGTGGTCTACCTCTTCGCCAACATTGCCAAAAAGCTACAGTTCCGAATCGAAGCAATCCGTGCCGCATACCCGGACTGCATCGCCTATCGGCAAGTCGGTGACCGCGAGAAACGAGTCAGAATCGAATTTGAATTTAAGTCGAGCAATTTCAAGTTGCATCGGCATGATCCAACCCTCTGCGACTGCATTGTCTGCTGGCATCACGACTGCCCCACGATCCCGCGCCACATCGAAGTGATCGAACTCAAACGATTCTTCGGTGTTCCGTTCAAAGTCTGGATACAGGCCGCCGTCAGAAATCAGTGGGAAGCCTTGGATGCCCACAGCCGCATGAAATGGGCATTGTCCACGCGGGTTACTTACGGCGATCTCCTGTTAATGTACCGCTGCTATCCGCAATGCAGCGTTACGGACTTATTCATTGTCTCGGATTCCAGATTGCAGCCCGGTAAGCCGGGGTGGAAACCTAGCGGCGAAGCCAACTTCGGACGTATTCAACGGCTCTGTCGGCTCGATTCACCTGTGTTCCTTTCCGACATGCGTAATCACAAGGTCCTGCAAACCGCACCATTCATCCGTTCAAGTATGCAGGGGCGGGGAGGATTACTGGTTTCCGAGTATTGGCCGTATCTGTATGCGATGCTCCACGAGCGCAATCCCAAACATCGGCGCACACTGGCGAGGTTTGCGCCTGAAAAGCTTTCAGCGTAAGGAAGCGGCTAAATGAGTCCAGAAGAAAAGGACGCGACGATTGCAAGGCTGATCCAGGAACACAAGGAGATCGTCGAAAGGCGCCTCTACGCCACGGAGCGGGTCAAGCAGATTGCCGCAGCGCTCGAACGTCTGGCACGGGCGATTAACAGAAAGCCGGATTTCGAGGAAGTCTCAAAGGACTCCATTCTTCACGAATACTTAGACCTCTCAAGGCTCGGTGCTCTCGTGTTCGAAGAACACGATCTTGCGCAAAAGCAGCAAGACTATGAGGCGCGCCTGCGGAGTTTTGGGTTGGAGCCGTGGGGCCGTGGGGGCCTTTAGCCTATTTGGCCTTCAACGCACATTTCAGACACTACCCGCGCCGCTTTTTAACCGATTTGTAACAACCGTCTGCTAGCCTTAGCAGGGATGTCCAATCAAGCGCTGCCCCGGCCGCGTTTCAACACTCCCGCACCGGAGCGGGGGACAAAGGCCGCCCTGAAAGTCGAAGCCAGAACGACGCCGCTGTTGCACGGGAAAGTCAGCGAAATCCCCGATGTGTTCTTTGGTGCCGCGATGCGTCTTTGTGGCCTGGCGGTGGTCGCGCTGCTCGGCTTGATTGTTTACCAACTGGTGGTCGGCTCGCAGCTTTCCTGGCATGCGTTTGGCTGGAAGTTCTTTGGCCAATCGGATTGGAATCCAGTAGAGGACCATTACGGCGCGCTGCCCTTCATCTACGGCACGATCGTGTCCTCGCTCCTGGCGCTGGTGATCGCTGTGCCGCTTTCGATCGGCGTGGCGGTGTTTATCACCGAGATGTGCCCAATGCGCCTTCGCGGAGCGCTTTCGTTCACCACGGAACTGTTGGCCGCCATCCCCAGCGTGGTCTACGGACTTTGGGCGATCTTCGTTCTGGTACCCATGCTGCGCGAATACGCGCAGCCGTTTCTTGCCAGGATGCTCGGCTGGACGGGGCTGTTTACAGGGCCTCCCTACGGCATCGGCATGCTGGCCGCGGGCGTGATTCTGGCGATCATGATTATTCCGATCATCTCGTCGATCACGCGCGAGGTGCTGACCGTGGTTCCACAGCATCAGCGGGAAGCCGTGCTGGCTTTGGGTGCAACGCGCTGGGAAATGATTCGCATGGGTGTATTGCGGAATGCGCGAGCCGGGATCGTGGGGGCCGTTATTTTGGGTTTGGGCCGCGCGCTCGGCGAAACCATGGCGGTCACCATGGTGATCGGGAATCGTCCCGAGATTGCCAAGTCGCTGTTTGCTCCCGGATACACGATGGCCAGCGTGCTCGCCAACGAATTCACGGAAGCGACCGGCGATCTCTACCTTTCAGCGTTGATCGAAATTGGCCTGGCGCTGTTCTTTGTCACCATTGTGGTGAACGCCCTTGCCCGGCTCATGGTGTGGAGCGTTACTCGAGGCCAACCGGCGAGAAGCCTGGCCTGAGAGAACATGCCCGATACGAACTCCAATTCGGCAGCGGTCTTGAATCCTCCGATCAACATGCCTTCGGTCAGCCTGCGGCGGCGTGTCATGGATCACGTGATGACCGGTGTGGCCGTGCTCACCGTCCTACTGGTGCTTTTGCCGCTGTTCGCCATCTTTGCCTATCTGATTTATAAGGGCATTGGTTCGATCAACATCGCCTTTCTGACCCAGACTCCGAAGCCGGTGGGAGAAGCCGGCGGCGGCATGGCGAACGCCATTGTCGGCTCGATGGTGATTCTGGCGATCGCCAGCCTGCTCGGCGTGCCGCTCGGAATCGGCGCGGGCATCTTTCTTTCCGAATACGGACGCAACCGTTATGGCGATATCGTGCGCTTTATCTCCGATGTCCTGAATGGTGTGCCATCGATTGTGATTGGCATCGTGGCCTACGGGCTGGTGGTGATGCGCCAGAAACACTTCTCGGCGCTCGCTGGCGGCGTCGCGCTCGCGATTATGATGATTCCGACCATCGCGCGCACCACCGAGCAGATGCTGTTGCTGGTACCGCAGGCGATCCGCGAAGCCGCTTACGGCTTGGGCGTCTCCCGCTGGCGCACTACACTCTCGATCACGCTGCGCACGGCGGCCTCCGGCGTCATCACCGGCGTCATGCTGGCTTTCGCCCGCGTTGCCGGAGAAACCGCGCCGCTGTTGTTCACCGCCTTTGGAAACCAGTTCTGGAATTGGAAGACGGACCAGCCGACCGCAGCCCTGTCGCTGCAAATTTTTACCTACGCCATTTCGCCTTTCGACGAATGGCACAGGCAGGCGTGGGCGGGCGCGCTGGTTTTGATTGTCCTGATCGTCGGAGCGGTCGCCGCGGTTCGGGTCGCGGTACGGCACGGAACTTTATCAGGGGCTTAGCCGTCCCCGGTAGCGTGTAGGCGAACCGCAAAACACCTTTCGGCGTGCGCTTGGCAGGCTGCGGTCTGGCCCCTAAAAGGGGCGCCAATTTGAAGAAGTGACGGCATCGCGAAAGCGACGCCCGGATACGGATCTTGCACCACGGATTGCTGATCTTGGCAGGGATTTAGGGAGCTATGGGCGTTGGAATTACAGTCGAGCACCTGAATGCGTTTTATGGCAAGACCCAGGCTTTGTTCGACATCAATCTCGTTGTGGCCGCCAATCATGCGACCGCGCTCATCGGTCCTTCGGGCTGCGGCAAATCGACGTTTATTCGTTGTCTGAACCGTATGCACGAGACCATTCCCGAGGCGCGGGTCGACGGCAGAGTGCGGATCGGCGACTTCAGTGTCTACAACGGGACCTCGGCCACCCAATTGCGGCGCCGGGTGGGCATGGTATTTCAAAAGCCGAATCCGTTCCCGACCATGTCCATCTATGACAACGTGGCTGCCGGGCTCAAGCTGAACGGCTTTCGCAATCGCAAGAAGCTTGACGAGATCGTGCACAAGTCCCTGAACAGCTCGGCGCTGTGGGACGAAGTGAAGGATTCTCTGCACAAGAAGTCCGGCGCCAGCCTCTCGGGCGGTCAGCAACAGCGCCTCTGCATCGCCCGCGCATTGGCGGTGCAACCCGAGGTTCTGCTCATGGACGAACCCTGTTCGGCGCTCGACCCGATTTCGACCGGCAAGATCGAAGAGCTGATTTTTCAATTAAAAGAGCAATACACAATCGTGATTGTCACGCATAATATGCAGCAGGCAGCCCGCGTGGCGGAATTCACCGGGTTTTTCCTTTTGGGTAAAATGATCGAATTCGACAAAACCGAGAAGATTTTCACCAATCCGTCCGACAAACGGACCGAAGACTATGTCACGGGCAGGTTCGGATGATGCGCACCCGCTTTCAACAGCAGATGGAGGACCTCCGGGAGAAACTGCTCCGTATGGGCGGTCTCGCGGAGCTGGCGGTTGAGCGCGCTACCCAGGCGTACACCGAACGCGATCTCACCCGCTGTCAGCTGGTCCTCGAAAACGAGAGCCACATCAATGCCGCCGAGCGCGAGATCGACGAAATGGCCTTCGACATCCTCGCCACGCAGCAACCGGCGGCCACCGATCTCCGCTTTATCCTCGCAGTCACCAAAATCAACGCCGACCTGGAGCGCGTGGGCGACCAGGCGGTAAACATCGCCGAGCGTGTGATGGACCTGATTGACTTGCCGGCCGTCGAGTTGCCGGTCGACATTGCGCGCATGGCCACTGCCGTCAGCGCCATGGTGCGGCGCTCCCTAGAGTCGTTTGTAGAAGGCAAAGCCGAACTCGCGCAGGCCGTGCTCGAAATGGATCACGTCGTCGACCGGATGCGCGACGAGGCTTTCATCGTGCTCGTGCGAAAGATGAACGAAGAACCGCAAGTGACGCAACAGGCGCTCGATGCTCTCTTGGTGGCGCGCAATCTCGAACGCGTCGCCGACCATGCCACCAACATTTCCGAGGATGTCATTTTCTGGGTGCTGGGCGCAGATGTACGCCATCATGCGCAAGCCGCGTCGGCTGCTCCGCGGCCGGAACGGCGCGAGCAATAAATCAGCCAATCGAATCGCGGGGTGATGGGGCTTTGCCCCGTCCCAGCGCCGCGGAGTTCCGCCCCCGCGCGGTTTCACCCCGCATCCTGCCTCTGCGGTACACTGTTCGGGCCCATGAGCCAGAGAATTCGCGTTTTTGCCACCTGCGACATTGGAGACGTCCTCGACCTACTTCGTCAGAAGGGATACGACCTCGAAGTCTATCCCCATCCCGAAGCTCCGCCGAAAAGCTTGATCGTTCAGAAGGTGAAGTCGGGCGTGGATGGCCTGATCACCACTCTGCGCGATCCGATCGACCGCGAGGTTTTTTCTGCGGGAAAAGGCACACTGAAAGTGGTCGCACAGTACGCGGTCGGATTTGACAACATCAACCGCGCCGATGCCGACGAGTTCAAGGTTCCGTTCACAAATACCGCCGACGTCCTGACGGAAGCAACGGCGGAATTTGCTTTCTTCCTGATGGGCGCGCTGGCGCGCAAACTCTGGCCCGCCGAACATCTGACGCGCGAAAATCGCTGGGGCTACTGGCATCCCTACCTGCCGTTTCTGGGCGACGAAGTCACCGGAAAAACTGTCGCCGTCATAGGCACGGGACGAATTGGCCTGGCCTTTATCAAAAAGTGCGCGGGATTCGACATGAACATCCTGTGCTTCGATCCAGCCTATGAGAACCACGTCTACATCCGGGCCATCCAGGAGACGATGGATCTTCGCTTCGATCGAGGCATCAGCCGCGAGAAGACGTCCATTCGTTACACGTCATTGAATGAAGCCTTAAGCACCGCGGATTTCGTCAGCCTGCACGTTCCCCTGCTGCGCGAGGGCGAGAGCGCCACGCCGACCTATCATCTGATCAACGAAACTACGCTGCGCGCAATGAAACCCACGACCATGATCGTCAACACCTCGCGCGGTCCGGTGGTGGATGAGACAGCCCTGGCCCGCGCTCTGCGCGAAAACTGGATCGCCGGCGCCGCTCTCGATGTTTATGAGAAAGAGCCGCTGCCCTCCGATTCGCCCCTGCGCGATCCCGCGATTGCCGATCGCTGCCGCCTCCTGCCGCACTTCGCAAGCGCAGCCCGCATCACGCGCTTGTCTCCCGATCCCGATCAAGGCATGGCGGGAAGGTGCGTTCAGGGACTGTTGGATGTGCTCGAAGGGAACTATGGCGGCGACTTTACGAAGATGCCTTATGTGGTGAACAAGGAAGCGTTCGAGAAGTAGGCGTTGGGTTCGGTGGCGACCGGCTCTGGCGTCCGAGAGCGTCCGCAGGCTATCCCGCGGTCATCGAGAATGCCGGCAGCGCCATCCAACCTTGTCGTCTCCCGGCTCACCTGCTACGCTCGCCATTCACATACGCCATGAATCTCACCATGAAGATCAGAAGATGGATTTATTTCGTCTGCCTTTCCTGTCTGACGGGCATTTCCGGCGCCCAGGTCAACGACGCCATCCGCGCACTCAAGATTCTGCCAGCGCCGAAAGAAGTACGCATGGCCGAAGGCGGAATGGTGATCAAGCCCTCGACCACCATCCTCATTGGCAACTCCGAAGACCGGACGGCGGCCGAAACGCTGCAAAAGGAAATTCGCGATCGCACTGGCATCGAGCTGGTGATCGAATCTGTGACTGCCGCTCCGAAAACTACCGGGCACATCTCGCTCGGACGCCTGACCGACGTCGGTTTGCGGGCCTATCTCGAATCTCAAGGAGTAAGGGTCGACGATTTTGGCGATCAGAATCTTGAGAAACAGGGCTATGTGATCCGTGCAACCGACGATGGAGTGCTGGTCGCCGGTCACACCGCGCAAGGCCTGTTCTACGGCGTGCAGACGCTTCGCCAGTTGCTGCGGCCCGAAGGCGCCGCCGAAAAGACGCTCGCAAGCCCGGCGCTCGTCGTTCCTAATCTAGTCATCCGCGACTGGCCGAGCATGGAGTGGCGGGGCGTGAGTGACGACATCAGCCGGGGTCCCGTTCCTACGCTTGACTATTTGAAGATGCAGATCCGCACCCTGGCCGAGTACAAGATCAACCTGCTCGGGTTCAACATGGAGAACGTTTTCGACTTTCGGACCCAGCCGCTGGTTTCTCCAGAACAAGCGGCGTTAACCCGCGCCGAAATTAAGGAGCTGGTCGAGTTCGCGAGTCAGTACTACATCACCATCCTGCCGGAACAGCAGGCGTTCGGGCACCTTCATCAATTTTTGAAGTACGAAATGTATTCGGACCTCGCGGAAACGCCGCACGGACACGTGCTCACCCCGACCAATCCCAAAACTTACGATTTCATTCGCCAGGTTTACGGCGAAGTTGTTCCCTCGTTTCCCGGTCCGTTCTTCCACATCGGCGCGGACGAGACGTTCGAACTTGGCCTGGGACAGACCAAGGCTCTTGCTGGGCGAGAAGGCCTCGGCCGCGTTTATCTCGAACACCTGCAGAAGGTTTTCGAAATCATGCAGCCTTATCACAAACAACTGATGTTCTGGGGCGATATCGCGGTCAAGTATCCCGAACTGCTCACCATCGTTCCGAAAGACATGATCGCCGTTCCCTGGGACTACGATCCCAAACCCGGATACGAAACCATCATTACCCCATACACCAAAGCCGGCTTGCGCGTCGTGGTCGCGCCTGGGGCGGCCAACTGGCGGGTGATCTGGCCTGATCTCGATAACGCCTTCGTGAACATTCGCAACTTTGTTCGCGACGGGCAGAAACATCAGGCGATCGGCACCCTGAACACCACCTGGAACGACGACGGTGAATCGCTGGTTGATATGGCCTGGCCGGCGCTTGTCTTCGGTGCTGCGGCCAGTTGGCAGGCGGGCGAGTCCAATCTCGAGGACTTCAAGAACAGCTATGACTGGGCTTTCTACCGCAATGCTGAGGACAGAACTTTCGCTGAGGTGCTCGAGAATCTCGATCGCGCCAATTCACTGCTCGGCGCGTTGAAGCTGGACAACGCGAGCAACGAGCTATTCTGGTCTGATCCATTCAACCAAGCGGGCGCGACCATGGCTGCCCAAGCGCTGCCCGCCGCTCATGTTCTGCGCGTCAGCGCCGAACGCGCCGCCGAATCGCTCATGCTCAATCGATCGAAGGCGCGCCTCCATTCAGAGGCTCTTGACGACATGCTGCTTGCTGCTTCGCATCTGGACACTTTGGGTTTGAAGATTCAGTTCACCTCCGAAATCAGTCGCTTCTATTGGGACGCTTATCAGAACCAGACTGACCGGGCGCGTGCGCAAAACGATCTCGACGAAATCGTTGACATCAACGGTCGGTTGCAGAGCCTGCGCGATGCGATCACGCAGCTGCGCGAAATGTACTCGGTGGGCTGGGGGCGCGAGAATCGTCGATACTGGCTGGACAACGTCTTGATTCGCTACGCCAATCTGGCGTCGGAGGTACAGGCGAAAATCGTCGACGTGCAGGCAGCCGAACGACAGTATCAGAGCGCGAATACCTTGCCGCCTCCCGAGCAGCTGGGATTTTTTCTAAAGTAAGGGTTGAGCTGTCATCTTGGGGCGAACCGAACGATCTTATGCATTGCGCGGCTCAATACGCGCGTCGGTCGCTTCGCGCAGGATGAAAACGGCGGACCGGGCTGCGAATCTGAGCGAAACTGCGACCGCCGTCGCCGAAATCTATGTTTTCCGACCGCACAAACTGGCGTCTCACTCCGAACGATCTCACGCGCGCGATCGAGCAAGCACGTAGTTCGGGACAGGAAATTCTGGATCTTGCGATCTCGAACCCGACCGAGGCCGGGATTCGCCCTGATCCTGAACCGGTGCTCGCCGCTCTTGCCAACCCTGAGGCGATGCATTACGATCCCCAACCGCGAGGTCTGCTCGAAGCGCGCCAGGCGGTCTGCCGTTACTATCGCGAGTCGCACCAGGTTTTCGATCTCGATCCCGAGCGCCTGATTCTGACCACCAGCACCAGCGAAGCATACTCGTACGTTTTTCGTCTTCTCTGCAATCCCGGCGACGAGGTCCTGGTACCCAAACCGAGCTATCCGCTATTCGAGTTTCTCGCCGATCTCGCCGACGTGAAAGTTGTTCCGTATCCGCTGCTCTACGATCACGGATGGCAAATCGATTTCGATTCGCTCTGCCGAGCAGAGTCGGCGCGGTCGCGGGCCGTTGTTCTCGTGCATCCCAACAACCCAACCGGTTCCTACGCCTCGGCACAAGAAATCGTGGCGCTTAACGGTCTCTGTCGCGACCGCCGCCTAGCCCTAATCGTAGACGAGGTCTTTCTCGATTATTCGCATGATGCTGCGGCGCATCGCAGCTTCGTCTCGAATTCCGACGCCCTGACCTTCACCCTCAGCGGGGTTTCCAAAATTTCCGCACTTCCGCAGATGAAACTTGCCTGGGTGGCGACGAACGGCCCTGCGGAAATAGTCGCCGAAGCCGGAGCGCGCCTCGAAATCATTGCCGATACGTTTCTCTCCCTGAACGCCCCCGTCCAACTTGCGGCTTCGGTACTGCTCGATCAGCGCAGACAAGTCCAGCCGATCCTTCTCGATCGTCTGCGCGCGAATCTCGCAGAACTCGATCGCCAACTCACGCGCCATCTCTCCTGCGCTCGATTGCGGGTCGAGGGCGGATGGTACGTTGTGCTGCGGGTCCCGGTGCTCGGGAGCGACGAAGGTATGGCCATCCGTTTGTTGCGCGAGGCGAGTGTCAGCGTTCATCCCGGACACTTCTACGATTTCCCAAACGAGGGCCATCTCGTGCTCAGCCTGATCACCGAACCGGGCGTTTTTCGCGAAGGCGTCGCCCGCCTGTTCGAGGTCGTCGGGTAGCGGGCCTCGCCTGTCAAATCTGGGGTGGCTCGGGCGGGGACGCCGGGCTCTCCACCGGGAAACCGGCGCCCCAGTTGGGTCCGATCCGAGTGGTCTCGTGTTATGCTTTTCGCCGTTTCGCGACCATGGAGAATTCATGTCGATCAGTCGTCGTGGATTTCTAGGTTCTGCAATTGCCGCGTCGGTAGCCACCGGCCTGAATGCGGGAGATCTCGGCACGCAAGACAAGAGGGACGGCGAAGCGGTCCGAGCCGCCAATCCTTTTGGCTCGGGCAAGCTCCCGATCATCATCTGCGCCAATAATGGCGTTCATTACCTTGACGACGCTTTCGCGTTCTTGAAAGGCGGAGGCGACACGCTCGACGCTGCCCTGCGCGTGGTCAAGGGCCCGGAAGATGATCCTAACGATGACAGCGTCGGATTGGGCGGCCTTCCGAACGAAGAAGGAGTGGTCGAACTCGATGCCTGCTGCATGCACGGGCCGACGCGACGCGCCGGTTCTGTCGGGGGCGTCCGCAATATCAAAAATGTTTCGCTGGTTTCGAAAGCCGTGATGGAGCATACCGGCCACGTCATGCTGGTCGGCGAGGGCGCGGAACGATTTGCCGTCGCGGTGGGTTTCCCGCGTGAAAATCTGCTGACCGAGCGCTCGCGCAAAATCTGGTTGCTCTGGAAAGAGTATCACTCGACCGACGACTGGTGGGGACCAGGATTAGCGGACCCGACCTGGAAGGCGCCGTCCTTACCAACCACCTCATCGCCATCCGAGCCCCATTCTGAACCCCATTCTGAACTTTGGGAGGAACGCATCCATCGTCTCGCAGAAGGCGCCGCTCGGCTCGGCATCGAACCGGAATTCCGCATGGCCGCCATCCGGCGCGTTCTTTCACCGCCGACCGGCACCATCCATTGCTCCGCTCTCAACGACAAAGGTGAAATTTCTGGTTGCACCACCACCAGCGGACTGGCCTACAAACTCCCCGGCCGCTGCGGCGATTCGCCGATCATCGGCGCCGGTTGCTACACCGATCAGGACGTGGGCTCCGCCGGCGCAACCGGCAGCGGGGAAGAGAATATCAAGGTCGCCGGCGCCCACACCATCGTCGAGAACATGAGGCGAGGCATGTCCCCGCTTGAAGCCGGCATGGATGCCCTGAAACGCATCGTCCGCAATTACAACGGCGACATGAACAAACTCAAGTTCGTCGACATGACCTACTACATCCTGCGCAAGGACGGTGCCTACGCTGGGGTGTCTCTGTGGGAGGGCTATTCGGAGAAGCCGCACAAGATCGCCGTGCACGACGGAACGCGGCGCTCCGAGGTTACAGTTTTCTTGTTGAAGGGCGCCTCGCATGATTTCCCGCCGTTCCCGGTCTCGATTCCGAAAGAATTAAAGAAGGATTCGTTCTAGGTGAAATAGGAAGCTTGCGCGTGGAGTCGGGGCTTCGCCCCCGCTTGGGGGGCGGAGCCCCGTCCCCACCCTGCCGCCCAGCCCACCGGGTGTACAATTGCTTTTGTTGACCGCCGCTTCACGGGAATCTCCCCGCGTTCGAGGCTCGAAATGAACGTTCACGTCAGTTACAAGGTCCACAAAACTCCCGAAATCGAAAAAGAAGTCAGCCACCAGATCGAAAAAACCCAAAAGCGCCTACAGGTCTTCCGGCCCGAACTGGTCCATCTGAAAGCGGTTGTCGATGAGAATTCGGCGCGCGAGGGAACGGTCGTCTCCCTCAATCTGCGTCTGCCGTCGGGACAACTTGCCGCCCAAGCGAAGGCCCCCAGCCCGACCTCGGCCATCAAGGCGGCGTTTGACGAACTCATCCAGCAGATCGGTCGGCATAAGGAACTGCTGCGTTCCAGCCATAAATGGCGGCGCTGGCGCGGAGGCTCGCCGGAATCTCGCGCGCCCGGCGTTCCCTTCGAGCAGACGCTGGCGGCGGTGCTGCCGCCCACCATTTCCGCCGATGATATCGGTTCTTATGTGAATGCCAATCTTTCCCGGCTCGAACGCTTCGTGGATCGCGAGATCTATTTCCGCCGCGCCGACGAGGAAATTCTCGAGGACGCCCTCTCCACTTCCGAGGTGGTAGACGAAGTGATCGCCCGCGCTCTCGGCGACCATGATCGTCCGGAAAAGTTGTCGCTCGAACCGTGGCTTTACCACCTCGCGCTGCAGGCCATGAACGAGATGGCGGCACGCCTCCATGAACTGGAGTCTCCGATCCGTTTGGAAGACAGTCGGCGGCGGCAAAATGTGCAGGCCTCTGACGAAGCCGCGCTGCAATTTCATCAGTCCGACGAGGGTTGGACCCGAGAAAGTTCAATCCCCGATCGGCGCGTGTCCACTCCCGAACAGGCGGCCTATTCTGACGAAGTGATCGCCTTGGTGCAAGCCGCACTTCGCGGCGCCGACCGCGCCGACCGCGAAGCTTTTCTCCTCTATGGTATCGAGGGCTTTTCCCTCGGCGAAATCGCCGCCATCACCGGGCGGAATCCGGAGGCCGTGCGCGAGTCGGTGCAGCGGGCGCGCGACTGCGTTCGCAGTGCGCCCTCGATTGCCAGCGAGTTCCATCGTGAACTCATGGTTCAACATCGAGTTAAAACTGGAAGCTAAAACATCCTGCTCAATATCAGCATCTCAGTACGATTTTAAGGAGCCTCGAGATGATGACCCGCGACGACATCCGTGAATTGGCAGCTTTTCAAGCGGACGAGACCAAAGGGGCATGCGCCCTGAGTTTTTACTTTCAGCCCGATCCGCCGCAGGATCGTTCCCATCGCCGTGAGGCGATCGTCGCTAAGGATGTCGTGAAGCAGGCCCTGAAAAGTGTTGCGGCTCAGGGCAAGAACGGATCGCTTCATGCCGACCTTGACCGGGTGCTCGATCTGGCTACCAACCTGCGCGGAAGCGCGAGAGGGAGGGCGGTCTTCGCCTGCTCCGCTCAAAATTTCTGGAAGGAGTACGAACTACCCCCGCATTTCGGAGGCACGCACATTTATCTCCAGACCCAGTTTCAGGTGAAACCGCTGGCCGCTTTGTTGGGAGCTCAGCCCGCACTATGCGTCGCTGTGGTCGATCGCCAGCGCGCTCGCTTCTTTGATCTGCGCCTCGACGACTTGCGCGAACGGGGAGCCGTTGTCCACATGCTCTCGCGCAGCGCTTCGAGCTACGGCTACAACGGCTACGAAGCCGGCCATGCCGAAAGGCGCGTGGCCGAGGAAGCGCTCCAGCATTTCAAGGCGGTTTCGGAACGGCTGCGGGTCGACCTTGAGAAAGGCGTCTGGGAGCGGCTCATCGTCGGCTGCCATGAGGTCAATTGGCCGGAGTTCGAGCCCCACCTTCACCCGTACGTCAAACAGCGCTTGATTGGCCGATTCTCAGCCGACGTTGCCAGCGTGTCGAACGAACAGATTCGCGATCACGCCGGACCCGAGCTCAATCGATGGATCACAAAGCGCGCTACAACAAAAGTCAGCGAAGCGCTGAATTTCGCCAAGGGAAACGGGCGCGGTGTTGCCGGTCTGCGCCGCGTGCTGCAGGCACTCGAAACCGGGGAGGTACAGAGCATCTTCCTCACCGAAAACTATTCCGCTCGCGCGGTGGAGTGCCCGCACTGCGGCCACCTTGACGCTCACCTGGTGCCGACTTGCGTCGCCTGCGGACGCCTCACCCACGAACTCACCGACGTCTGCGATGCCATCATCCATACTGCCATCCGTCGCGACATCGAATTGTTCTATCTGAAGGAACACGAAGAACTGGATCGCGTCGGCAATATCGCGGCGCTGCTACGCTTCCGGTCGGATCAGACGACCGGGCAGATCGTGGCGGCGTCGTAAACGGTTGGAGTGAAGCTTCCGATCCTCACCGAGCGTTCGGTCGGTTTCGGCGCACCGAGAGACGGGGCAAGCCCCGTCTCTCCACGCTAACTACTGCTTCACGCGATCGAGCAACTTCTTTTCCGCGTCGCTTGGCGGTTCATATCTTCCGCCCAGATATTTCGCGAGAAACTCCTCCGATGCTGCATTGAAGGCCATGCGATTTTCGGGCCGGGCGAAACCGTGCCCCTCGTCAGGGAAAACGAAATATTCGACCGGCTTGTTGTTTTTGCGCATGGCCGCGACGATCTGGTCGCTCTCCGCCTTGTTGACGCGCGGATCATTTGCACCCTGGCCAATCAGTAACGGCACCTTGATCTGGTCGGCTTTGAATAAGGGCGACTGCGATTTCAGGAATTCTTCATTGTCTCCCATGCGTTTGTGGAACACGGCGAGCAGGGTAGACCAATAGGGCGGAATGGTCTTCAGCAGTGTGTTGAGGTTGGAGGGGCCGACGATATCAACGCCACACGCGTAGGCATCGGGTGCGAAGGCAACACCAGCGAGCGAGGCATACCCTCCGTAGCTGCCGCCCATGATGCAGACCTTCGCCGGATCGGCTATGCCTTGTTTCACCGTCCAGTCCTTGCCGTCGAGCAGATCGGTGCGCATGGTGCCCGCCCACTGGCGATCTCCGGCGTTCAGGTATTGTTTGCCGTAGCCGGTGGAGGCTCGGAAATTCGGCTGCAGGACGGCATAGCCGCGATTGGCGAGCCACTGCGCCGAGGGATCGTACCCCCATAAATCACGTCCCCACGGACCGCCGTGGGGGAAAACAACCAGGGATAGATTCTTCGGTTCGATTCCGACGGGCGTCGTGAGATATCCGTAGATCGTCATGCCATCGCGGGCCTTGTATTGGATCGGTTTCACCTTCGCCAGTTTGAAGTTTTCGAGCGCCGGGCGATTGCTGAATAGCACCGTAGCCTTTTTGCTGGCGCGGTCGTAAAGATAGTAATAGATGGGAGCGTCGTCCCCCTCAAAGGCCACCACCCACTTGTCATCGGCCAAGTCGCGGCTGATGTCACTGATGTCGGCATCGCGTACGTTCTTGAGAGCGTCGAAATCGGGTTGGAGCGCCGGGTCGAGAATCTGATAATCGCGGCGCTCGCGCAGGAACACCACCGCCTGGAGTTTGTTAGTCCGGGGCTGCGCGAGCACAAAGGTAACGTCGAATTGCGGGTCCTCGGAAATCACCGTGCTCCGGGCGGTGGCGAGGTCGACCGAAATCAGGCGAGCCGCGTTGGCGTTGAGCGAGGTGATGACCCACAGGGCGGTATTGTCCGGAGAGAATGCCGCGATGTTGCCCAAAGTTTCTTCCGGACCCCACTTCATCAATTCGCGCCAGGGAGATTTTACGTTGTCCCTTACGCGGATCACGGTTCCGCCCTCGGGCGTCGTCACTTGCGCGGCACGGACTTGAAGATCGTGGTCAGGCTGAAAGCCACTGACATCGCCCGGGTTTTCCGTGTCGAGCGTCAGTTCGCCGCTGTGGAGATCCACACGATAGATGTCGAAAACCTTGGGATCGCGCTTGTTTAACTGGAGCAGAGCAGCCTCCGGATGACTTGGCTCAAGCGCCACGATATCCGCGCGGACCTTGTCGAACGGCGTCAGGTCGCGCGTCTGCCTGGTGGCAATGTTGGTTTGATAGACACGCCAGTTCTCATCGCCGTTCTGGTCCTGAGCGTAGAGGATATTCTTCGAGTCGTACTGCCAGTACAGATTTCGGATGCCGCGCTTGCGATCGTTGGTGATGGCGCGATCGTCGGTTTGGCCCAGGGTACGTACCCAGATGTTGAGAACTCCCTGGTCCGGAGCAAGATAGGCGAGCATGGAGCCGTCGGGCGAAATCTGTGGAGCGGTGCGCTCCGGATTGCCGAACAGCACACTGCGCGGAATCAATGCCGTCTGGGTGTGGGCGAGGGTCGCCAGGGCCAACAGAAGGCAAACAGTAATGGGGGTAGGACGGAAACGGCTCATCATCGTCAAATGACCTCCGGGGTCGATAGCATCATGCTCAAGCTATAGATACGATGAACACGCGGGACCGGTTCCGTCAAATGGCTTCTGGTTAAGAGTGTGGTGGAATCGAGCGACCTGAGCGAGAATGAGTCATGATCCACAAGATTCTTCCGGTCGGTCCGCTGCGCTGTAACTGCTCGATCATCGGCGATGAGACAACGCACGAAGCCATGGTCATCGATCCGGGCGATGACATTGAAGACGTACTCGCCATCGTTCGCGAGCACAAGTTGGAAGTAAAGCAGATCGTCATCACCCACGCCCACATCGATCATGTGGGAGGAGCCATGAAGCTGCGTGCGGCAACCGGGGCGCCCATCCTGCTCAATCAGAACGACTACGCATTGCTGAAGATGCTCGACGTGCAGGCTTCATGGCTTGGCATGGCCGCACCGGGCGAAGTTGCCATCGACCAGACTATAGCGGACGGCGAATCGTTGCAGACGGGTAACCTGACGGCGAACGTTCTCCACACTCCCGGCCACACCGAGGGCAGTGTTTGCCTCTATTTTCCCGGGGAGAAATTACTGATCGCCGGAGACACGCTGTTCGCCCGCAGCATCGGACGCACCGATCTCCCCGGGGGATCGTTCGAGAAAATCATGCGCTCCCTGCACGACCGTGTCCTCACGCTGCCCGATGACACCCTGGTGATTCCAGGCCATGGCCCGCGCACAACCATAGGAGAGGAAAGGGAAGAGAACCCCTTCCTGGTGGCGTGACGTTGGCCTATTTCTGTGTCGGCGCCTGGTTTTGTGGAACAGTGGGCGGTGCGGAGGGTGCCGGCGTCACTGGCTGCGACTTCGTCTGCGATGGCTTGACTCCGGAGAGAACGGACGTAGGGCCGGTTCTCCGCGCCGCAAAAATTGAAAGCGTGATCGACGTGATCATGAAAATGATCGCGGACCAGGTCGTCGCACGGGAAAGAACCGAGGCCGCGCCTCGCGGCCCAAATGCCGTCTGGCTGCCCTGACCTCCGAAAGCCGCGGCCAAGTCGCCACTCTTTCCGCTCTGGAGCAACACGACCGCAATCAGGAAGAAACAAACGATTACGTGAATTACAACGATCAAAATGGTCATTGCAAAAAAACTCCGTCCGGGCCGCGGCCCGACTCAATTCAGATCATCCGTAATACGCTGGACTTAGTTCATATGGTGCGGAAGGGGGGATTTGAAAAGTCCTTCCCACGCACCCTCAACGACTTGCAGGGAACTTGGATGCCCTCTTTAGCCGCTTAGACAGTATAAGGCACGCTTAATGGACTGTAAACGGACTGCGATTCCAGCTGCGATTCCAGCGTGTAATCTTTCCATATCTGGAGGTCTCAAGTGACCATTGACCTGCGTGGGATGACACCGTTGATCCAAGTCTTCGACATGCCGACCTCGCTCAAGTTCTATTGCGATGTCCTTGGATTCGAAATTGTGCAAGCTGACTCGAACACAACAGCGCCGAACCATAACTGGGTCTGGCTCAAACGAGGCGAAATCGACCTGATGTTAAATACGGCTTACGAGTACGACAAAAGACCGCCAGCGCCCGACCCGCGCCGAGTAGCCAGCCACGGAGACACGGGTCTTTTCATAGGAGCACCTGATGTGGATGCGGTCTATGCTCACTTGCGAACGAAAGGACTCGACATGAAGGAGCCGAAAGTCGCGCCGTATGGAATGAAGCAACTGTACGTGCGCGACCCAGACGGATATGGCATCTGTTTTCAGTGGAAGGCGAACGGCTGAGGTTAATGCCTTAGGCTGGACTCCATTGTGTAGTCGTCTGGGATCTCGCGGGTCGCGCAACTCGCAGTCGATACCCGGCAACGTGGTGAAAGGCTATGGAAATCAATGCTGGTCAAAAAGTCTTTCGCAACGGCAGCGGACTTTCGCCCCCTGTTTTGCTCGATTTAGCGCCGTCGCAGACGTATACCCATTGAGACGACGTTACCGCCGATCTAAAAGGGAGCCAGTCTGTGCGGTGTTTGAATGAGCCAGAAGGCTGGCGATGGCAGGTCACACGGATGCGTAGTCCATCCCAGAGCACTCGGATCAACAGCGAGATGAAATGATGACGAAGAGTGCTGCGCGCCGTTGGAATTTGCAGAGAGTCAGGGTCGGCATTTCTAAATTAGCTTTTGTTGGCTCCGATTAGCGACCACTGACGAGGCACAACTCCCCACTGGAATGCCACCGAACGTTGACCTTGCCCTTCATCCCCCGTAACATTCTCGCCAGTGTCCGCGCCTTCCCAACCCGTGGGCCAGACGGTGTCTCACTACCGCATCCTCAACAGGATCGGCGGTGGCGGGATGGGTGTTGTGTACGAAGCGGAAAACCTCAAGCTCGGTCGCCACGTTGCTCTGAAGTTCCTTCCTAACGAACTCGCCCACGACGCGCAGGCTCTCAGCCGTTTCCAGCGAGAAGCTAAAGCTGCGTCCTCTTTGAGCCACCCGAACATCTGCACCATCTACGAGATTGACGAGTCCGATGGGCGCACGTTTATCGCCATGGAACTGCTGGAGGGGAAGACGCTCCGGCACATGATCGCGGGCAAGCCGCTAGAGATTGAAGCCGTGCTCGATCTGGGCATCCAAATTGCGGATGCGCTGGATGCGGCACATTCAAAGGGCATCGTCCACCGGGATATCAAATCCGCAAACATCTTCGTCACGAGCAGAGGTCAGGCAAAGATTCTTGATTTCGGGCTGGCCAAGGTCACCCTGAAGCCGGAGAGCGCTGCCCTGAGTGCTCCGACCATCGACTCCGAGGAACATCTCACCAGTCCGGGCAGTGCGTTGGGCACCGTAGCGTATATGTCTCCAGAGCAAGTGCGCGGAAAGGAACTGGATGCTCGTACCGACCTGTTCTCCTTCGGGGCTGTTCTCTACGAAATGGCGACTGGGACGTTGCCATCCCGAGGAGAAACGACAGGTGTGATCTTCAAAGCCATTCTAGATGGGACACCAACGCCGGCGGTGCGCATAAATCCTGACCTGCCCGCCGAACTGGAACGGATCATCAACAAGGCTTTGGAAAAGGATCACAACCTGCGCTACCAGCACGCATCCGACGTTCGTACCGACCTCCGACGGCTGAAGCGCAACATGGAGAGCCGACCAGAAATTCCGCGATTAATTCCGCACTCGAAACAACTAGGAACGCGTGCACGGTTTGGAATTGCGGCACTCGCGTTGATGGCCCTGCTGGTGATCGGTTTTTATCTGCGGTCTCGGAAAGCAAGTGTCGCGATAGATTCCGTTGCAGTCTTGCCTTTCGGCAATGTGGGAGCCGACCCGAACACGGAATATCTGACCGACGGCATAACCGCAAGTCTCATCGACAACCTTTCGCAACTGTCTAGGTGACAAGGAGCAGGCTCTTGCGCTGCTCGAAAAGGCGTATGCAGACCGATCCATGGCCCTGACCTTCATTGCCGTCGACCACGAATTTGACAGCCTGCACTCGGACCCCCGCTTCGCCGCTTTGTTGCGCCGGATCGGGCTGCCGCAGTGATCAGTGGTGCAGCGGGATTATCTCCGTCCTGAATCGATCAAAGCGGGTCTGACTCCGCCGTGTCGGACGTGGTTAGCAGAAGTTGGAACTGGGCCTGAAGTTCAGAAGGAATTGATGCGGCACTCCACCATCGCAATGACTTTAGATGGCTACGGTCGTGGAATTCCAGAAGCGAACCGGAAAGCCAACTACGCAGTGGTGAATGGTCTGTTGCAATGGACCCGCTTAACGGACTGTTAATGGACTGCGGCGGGTTCTAAGTCTTTTAGAACTGGTGCGGAAGGGGGGATTTGAACCCCCACGCCTTTCGGCGCCACCCCCTCAAGATGGTGTGTCTGCCAGTTCCACCACTTCCGCAATTTGTAAATTACCTTGAATCAATACTTTAGCAAGTTCTCCGTTGAGGGCATTTTCAACTGCACCGGATTTTGCACCGATCCTGGATACGCGATGCCGTCCTCCGCCCGCGGCAAGTCTGCCAGTCGCCGGAACAACGGGTGTACGTAGCGCATCGTCGTCTTAATGTTATCGTGGCCAGCGACATACTGCAACGTAAAGGGATCCGTGTATTCTCCGGCCTCGGTCAGAAAGGTATTCCGGTTATGTACACCTTTACATAATCGGAAGAATTGGTTGCACATCGGCAGCCCAAAAGCGGGACCGAAGATTGCGGCAATTCTCTCGGTCGTGGAAACCGCCGACAGTCGGCTCAGAAGTTTTCCAGCAGCATCACGTCGGTTTTATACACTCGCTTGGTGAAGGCCAGGTGTCTCCCATCCGGGGAGGGCACGATGGAGGTGATCGCCCCCGCTGCCCCAGGCATTTCGTATAAGACTCTCGGGTTGCCATTGGCATCCACCGAAAGAAGCGCAATCGAAGGGTCGGATTCTGCTAGAGCGAACCAGCCTTTCCCGTCCGCAGCCCAGCTGATTAGCCCTAATCGTGACCGTTCCCACTCCCGAACCGGCAGTACCGTAACTCTTCGGTCCGACAGATTTAGGATACGAATCTCGCCCTTGTGCTGGCCATAGTCCACGATCGCTAAGCTGGAACCATCGGGCGATAAATCCCAAAGAGGCTCGATCCCTAGATACCCGGCGATTTTAGTTATTTCCTTGCCTCTGCCTTTCACCGGATCGAGATGAAAAAATTCAAGCTGGCCATCCTCAAGCTCCGACACAACACAAGAGGACGACGGTGAGGAGCCGCATTTATAAGCGTGCTTACCCGTCATCAGAGTGGATCGTGCGCCGCCTTGTTGGGGCGTGCTCATCACACGAATCGTGGTATCGCCAGGTTCATTACGGTTCAGTGACGCTGTCGCATGGTATAGAAGTGTTCCCTGGGCGCTCAGTTTTGCGAAGAAGTAGTTCTCCGGGCCGGCAATCAACGTCTCCGGCGCTTTGGCATCCAGGTCCTGCTTGAAGATCGCCCACCTGCCGTTTCTATTGGAGTGGAAGAGAATGGCTTTGCTGTCTTTGGTCCAGTCCTGGACCACGTTGTACCAATCGTCTGGCGTAAAACGCTGGAGAGCAAAGGCGTTGCCTCCGAATGCAAGATCGCCGACGTAGATTCCGCTCTCGTCGTGTTGCCTGGTTACAATCATGCGCCTCCCGTCGGCACTTGCCTCAGCGGTCAAAGCTTGAAAATTCTTCCCGTTCGTAAGTCGTGTCGCGTCCCCGCTTGGCTTACCAGTGCTTGGGTCCGCCCTGATTGCCCAAAGGTCAGAGTTACCACCTTCGGAAAAAATCGAGTAAATGATGCGTCGATCGGGCAGCCAGACAATGCCAGAGAATCCGTCGGCGCCGTGTAGATGCGGATCGGATAAGACTATGCTGCGCGCACCGCCCGCCAAATCGCAGGTCTCGAGGGTAACCTCAGACTTCGCAAAATTACCGCGATACCGCATGTAGGCGAGACGCTGCCCGGTCGGCGACCAGGCAAGGCCGTGTAGAGCCCCAGCATCGCTTGCCAGGATCTGGTGCGGTTCCTCAAAATCCGCTCCCATCAGCCATAGCTCATGAGAGTCGTTGACGATAGCAATGTGAGATCCATCTGGCGACATCGCCGTGTCCGTGGCTCGACCGCTCCACAGTTTCCGCAGGCTGAAGTCCCACGTGGACGTCTTCCATAGAGCGCTGCCGTCTCCGCTCATCATCAGAAGATGGTTCCCATCCGGGAACCAGTTCCACGGATCGTAGTGGGCGGGTAACGGCATCGCGCGAATCTCCCCACTATCGATCGCCAGCAGATACAGATTCTTAGAAAGAGAGTCGCTGTAGGCAAGGTATTTGCCATCGCGGGAGATGGCCTCGGAGGCTATGGCGTTCTCTGGAGGGTTGGCTGTTAGTTGCTTCTCTACGAGTTCACGCTTTTGTTCGGGATGCCGTGGGCTAGGAAAGCGAATGACGAGCACAACCACAATCACCGCAGCTAATAGCGCGACAACCGCTGTGATCAGCGGCCAGCTTCGGGAAATTGGCGAACTTAGTTGTTGTTGTTCTTTCTCCTCATTGCTAGTAACGACACTAGTCTGGAGAGTGTGTTTCTGAGAGATGAGGCTGCCGGTGTCGCGATGCAATTGTTTCAGGTCAGCGCACATCTCCACTGCGGTTTGGTATCGAGCGTCACGGTCTTTTTCCAGTGCCTGGTTGATGAGCTCTTCCAGCCGCGGCGGGAGTTCTGGATTCAAACTCCGCGCTGGAGTTGGGGTATCGTGCAGAATCGCCTGGTGCAGCGCAGCCGCTGTGTCCCCGCGGAATGCCTGCTGCCCCGTCGCCATCTCATAGAGCACCAGGCCAAAAGAAAAGAGGTCGGTGCGGGCATCCAGTTTCTCGCCGCGAACCTGCTCCGGCGACATGTAGGGCACCGTGCCCATGGCCACACCCGTCAGCGAGAGACTAAGATCATGGACTGTTGCGGTCTGCGTTTCTTCGTGTGCGAGGCCTTCGCTTTGACCTGCATACGTCAGTTTCGCCAAACCAAAGTCCAGAATCTTGGCTTCGTCCCGATTGGTGATGAAGATGTTCGCCGGTTTGATGTCCCGATGGATGATGCCTTTTTCTTGAGCGGCGGCCAGACCATCCCCGATCTGAATTGCCAGCGACAACAATTCATCGGTCGTAAACGGGGCTGCCCTCGCGGCGATCCGGTCCCGCAGGGTTTGCCCCTCCAACAAGGGCATGGCGATGAAGGGCTGGCCTTCGTGCTCGCCGAATTCGTAAATAGCGCAGATGTTGGGATGGTCAAGCGCGGAAGCGGCTCGCGCTTCGCGCTCAAAACGCTCTAAAACCTTCGCGTTGTTTCCGAGCTCCTCCGGCAGGAATTTCAAGGCTATGCGGCGGCCGAGTTTCAGGTCTTCCGCTTTGTACACCACGCCCATGCCCCCCCCACCCAGCACCTCCAGCACGCGGTAGTGAGAGACTCTCTTGCCGATCAGAATTGAAGCGGATGGTTCCGGCACCAGCGGTACGACTCGCGTGTCGGGCGACAGGCTGGCCGGGCTCGCCTCCATTCGCTCCACCAGCACCATCAGCCGATAGCCACGCCGCGCTACGGTTTCAACGTATTTCGGATTCTCGGCCGAGTCCCCTAATGCTTGCCGCAGCTTCTTGATCGCCGTATGAATGCTGTGGTCAAACTCCACCACCGTATCGTTTGGCCAAAGCTTCTTTTGGATTTCCTCCCGGGTGACCACACTACCCGAACTCTGCACCAACATCAGCAGTATCTGGAAGGGTTGTTCTTGAAGACGAATTTTCCGATCTTCGGCACATAGCTCGCCCGCTTTCAAATCGAGCTCGAAGGCCCCGACCCGGACACGGTTTGGGAACGCGGCTTCCACAGGCGACCCTAGCGCGGCAGTTTACCATCCGGGGCGCGGCGGCGATATACGCGCGCCTTCTAAAGACTTTGCTCTCCTTCCGGTGGGTCTGCTGAGAACCCGGGGAATCTCGGACTACTCTCCTTCGTTTCAGTCAGTTAGCCAGTTTAATCCCAGTTCAGCGCCAAGTCAGCGCTGGTGCATTGCGGTCTATAGCGGCTCAATGCAAAGTCGCATGCCTGGGGCGCGACCCCATCGAACAAGCGACGTAAAAGAAGGAGAAGTCACCATGAAATCCAGAACCAGCATTTTAGGTGCGTTGACACTCCGTCAGCACTTCAACCGATTTGCAATCGCCATCATCTTAGCCGGAGGGGTTTTGCTCGCCGTGGCATGGCCGGTCGAGGCCCAGATCGTCTACACACCCACCAACATCACACTTGGATGTAACAGTAGTTACAATCTTGACGTCAACAACGACGGAGTCACGGATTTCACCATCACGACCGAAGACGCCCCTGCCTGCTTACTCCTTCTGAGCGGTTCCGTGTCCGAGACGGCAGCCCCCGGGAACGGTGCCCTAATCGGCCCACTGTCTGAAGGGGACGAGATTGGCCCCGACCAAGTCTTCACTGGAGGGACGGTAGACTTGGAGAGCTTCACTCAACATTGCAACCACCACGGTAAGGAATATTGGTGCTGGTATGTGTATTCCGGCCCTTGGCACGTGGTTCGGGGAAAGCTTCTCGGAATGAGCTTTCAGCTTAACGGAGAAACCTACTATGGATGGGCGAAGTTGACTCTTCTGAAGGGCGGTGTGGAAGGGGCGACGCTGTCCGGCTACGCTTATGAAAGCACGCCCGGCATGCCAATCAACGCTGGCCAGACAAAATAAGCACTCAGCAACCGAAAAACAGCTAGCCATCAACCGATGGTTCACTGGCGGCGAAGTCGAATCTGTCAACTTCGAGCGCCTTCGCAGAGCAGCTAACGGAGAACCTCATATGAAATTCCGAACCTGGATGACCGCATTGTCCTTGCTCGC
>Ga0302326_10007151_pt1 | contig 24940 bp, 20 predicted proteins | sample Palsa_T0_3_FD_202264 | JGI IMG/M metagenome (GOLD analysis project Ga0302326, IMG submission 202264) | Peat permafrost microbial communities from Stordalen Mire near Abisko, Sweden - Palsa_T0_3 | ecosystem: Environmental > Terrestrial > Soil > Palsa > Peat permafrost | place: Sweden: Abisko... | reverse complement strand
CGAGGGGATCGCGGACGAGCTCGGTACCTACAACCCGCTGATCCCCGACGGCAGCAACTGGAAGGTGACGCTCTTGATCGAGTTCACCGATCCGGTGCAGCGCGCACGCGAGCTCGCGCTCCTCAAGGGGATCGACGATCGCTGCTGGGTGCAGGTCGAAGGCCACGAGCGCGTGTTCGCAATCGCGGATGAGGACCTGGAGCGCGAGAATGAGCACAAGACCTCCGCGGTTCACTTCCTGCGCTTTGAGCTCACGAAGCCGATGATCGCGAGCCTGCGTGCCGGCCGGTCCCTCACTGCCGGCATGGACCACCAGCACTACCGCCACCAGGTGCTGGTCTCGCAAGCCAGCCGTCAGGCGCTGAGTCAGGATTTTTCCTAGTCCACCGCTGGCCCACCGCGCGCACCCGCAGCTGCTAAACTCGGCGCCGCTGCGTCGGTGAGCTCGCAGCGCGAAGGCGCCCGCGCGATGCGCATGGAGTGCAAGCAACCGGATGAGTCAGTCCTATACCGCCTCCGACATCGAGGTCCTCACCGGACTTGAGCCCGTGCGGCGACGGCCGGGCATGTACACGCACACGCAGCGGCCCAATCACCTCGCGCACGAGGTGATCGACAACAGCGTCGATGAGGCGATCGCAGGGCACTGCAAGCAGATCGACGTGACGCTGCACAAGGACGGCTCGCTCGAGGTGGCCGACGACGGCCGCGGCATGCCGGTCGACATCCACCCGAAGGAGAAGGTGAGCGGCGCGGAGCTGATCCTCACGCGCCTGCACGCCGGCGGCAAGTTCTCCGACAAGACCTACAAGTTCGCAGGCGGTCTGCACGGGGTTGGCGTGTCGGTGGTGAACGCGCTGTGCAAGCACCTCGAGTGCTGGATCAAGCGCGGCGGCAAGGAATACAACATCAGCTTCAAGGACGGCAAGATCTCGTCCAAGCTCGAGGAGATCGGCAGCGTCGGCCAGCGCAACACCGGCACCACCATCCAGTTCTGGCCGGATCCGAAGTTCTTCGACTCGGACAAATTCTCCGTCCCGCAGCTCAAGCACACCCTCAAAGCCAAGGCGGTGCTGTGCCCGGGGCTCAGGATCAGCTTCACCAATGCCGCCAACGGCGAGCGCGAGGAGTGGTTCTACACCGGCGATCTTGGCGCCTACCTCCTCGAGGAGCTCGGCGAGCAGCCGCACATCCCTACCGAGCCGATCACCGGCACGCGCGCAGGCGATGACGATGCGGTCGACTACGCACTGTGCTGGGCGCCCGATGCGCCAAGTGCCATCGGGGAGAGCTACGTCAATCTGATCCCGACCCCTGAGGGCGGCACGCACGTCAACGGCCTGCGCGCCGGGGTGGCGCAGGCGGTGCGCGAGTTCTGCGAGTTCAGAAATCTTGTGCCGCGCGGCATCAAGCTCAGCCCCGAAGATGTCTGGGACCAGGCGAACTACGTGCTGTCGGTGAAGATCCTCGAGCCCCAGTTCGCCGGCCAGATGAAGGAGCGCTTAGGTTCGCGCGATGCGGCAGCGCTCGTTGAAGGCTTCGTGCGCGACTCCATGGCGCTGTGGCTAAATCAGCACCCCGATGCCGGCGAGCGCATCGCGCAGTTCGCGATCGCCAACGCCCAGGAGCGCGCCAAGGCCGCGCAGCGCGTGGTGCGCAAGCGCCTGACCGGAGGTCCGGCGCTGCCCGGCAAGCTCGCCGACTGCACCAGCCAGGAGCCGCGCCGCTCGGAGCTCTTCCTGGTGGAGGGCGACTCCGCCGGCGGCTCGGCCAAGCAGGCGCGCGACAAGGAGTTCCAGGCCATCATGCCGTTGCGCGGCAAGATCCTGAATACCTGGGAGCTCGATGCCGGCGAGATCGCCGGCAGCCAGGAAGTGCACGACATCAGCGTGGCGCTCGGGATCGAACCGGGCTCGCCGGATTTGAGCCAGCTGCGCTACCACAAGGTGTGCATCCTTGCGGACGCCGACTCCGACGGGCAGCACATCGCGACCCTCCTGTGCGCCTTGTTCCTGCGACACTTCCGGCCGCTGGTGGCCCACGGTCACGTGCACGTCGCCATGCCGCCCTTGTATCGCATCGATGCGGGCAAGCAGGTGCACTACGCACTCGATGAAGCCGAGCGCGATCAGCTCTTGAAGAAGATAGAGAAGGAGAACGCGCGCACCAAGACGACGGTGACGCGCTTCAAGGGCCTGGGCGAGATGAATCCCACGCAGCTGCGCGAGACCACCATCGATCCGCGCACGCGCCGTCTGGTGCAGCTCACCATCGAGGGCAAGGACAACACCGATCAGCTGATGGACATGCTGCTCGCCAAGAAGCGCGCCGCCGACCGGCGTGACTGGCTCGAGGAGAAGGGCAACCTCGCGGAAGTGCAGGTCTAAGGGATGGCCGGCGAGAACCAGGAGCTGAACTTCGAGGGCGTCGAGCGCCAGCCGCTGCGCACCTTCACCGAGAAGGCCTACCTCGACTACTCGATGTACGTGATTCTCGATCGGGCGCTGCCCGCGCTCGGGGACGGTCTGAAGCCGGTGCAGCGGCGCATCGTCTACGCCATGAGCGAGCTTGGGCTCTCGGCGATCTCCAAGCACAAGAAATCCGCCCGCACGGTCGGGGATGTGATCGGCAAGTTCCACCCGCACGGGGACAGCGCCTGCTATGAGGCGATGGTGCTCATGGCGCAGCCCTTCGCGTACCGCTATCCGCTCATCGACGGGCAGGGCAACTTCGGCTCGCAGGACGACCCGAAGTCCTTCGCCGCCATGCGCTACACCGAGGCGAAGCTCACGCGCTACGCGGACGTACTCCTCGGGGAGCTCTCCGAGGGCACGGTCGATTGGAGCGCGAACTTCGACGGAACGCTGGAGGAGCCGGTGATCCTGCCGGCGCGGCTGCCGAACCTCTTGTTGAACGGCACCACCGGGATCGCGGTCGGCATGGCGACCGATATCCCGCCGCATAACCTGCGCGAGGTGGCCGCCGCCTGCATTCACCTGCTGGAGGAGCCCGAGGCCACCACCGCCGCGCTCATGAAGCACGTGAAGGGCCCGGATCTGCCCACGGGAGCGGAGATCATCTCCCCGCGCGCGGATCTGAAGGAGTTCTACGACAAGGGCGTCGGCACGTTCAAGGCGCGTGCCACCTGGGAGATCGAGGAGGGCAACGTCGTCATCACCGCCTTCCCCTACCAGGTCTCACCCACGCGCGTGCAGGAGCAGATCGCCGAGCAGATGCGCGCGAAGAAGCTGCCGATGGTCGATGACCTGCGCGATGAGTCCGATCACGAGAACCCGACGCGCCTGGTGATCGTGCCGCGCTCCAACCGCGTCGACCTGACCGAGCTCATGAATCACCTGTTTGCGACCACCGACCTCGAGCGCAACTACCGCGTCAACCTGAACATCATCGGACTCGACGGCCGCCCGCACGTGATGCCGCTCAGACAGATCCTGGGCGAGTGGGTGGAGTTTCGTACCCGCACCGTGACGCGCCGGCTCACGCACCGTCTGCAGAAGGTGACGAGGCGGCTGCACATCCTCGACGGACTTCTGATCGCCTTCCTCAATCTCGATGAGGTGATCCGCATCATCCGCCGCGAGGAGGAGCCGAAGCCGGTGCTGATGAAGCGCTTCAAGCTCACCGACGAGCAGACCGAGGAGATCCTCAACACGCGCCTGCGCCACCTGGCGAAGCTCGAGGAGATGAAGATCCGCGAGGAGCAGAAGGCACTCGCCATTGAGCGCGAGGAGCTCGAGGCCTTGCTCAAGAGCAAGGCGAAGCTAAAGAAGCTGATCGCCGCCGAGATCCGTGCGGATGCCGAGAAGTACGGCGACGAGCGGCGCACCAAGATCATCGAGCGCGAGGCCGCGCAGGCGATCGATGAGAGCACGCTGATTCCCAATGAGCCGGTGACCGTGATGCTCTCGACCGGCGGCTTCGTGCGCTCGGCCAAGGGCCACGAGATCGACCCGCGCACGCTTTCCTACAAGAGCGGGGATGCCTTCCAGGCCGCCGCCCGCGGCCGCACGCTCCAGACCGCGGTGTTCATCGACAGCACCGGCCGCACTTACGCGCTGCCCGCGCACTCACTGCCTTCGGCGCGCGGGCAGGGCGAGCCGCTCTCCGGGCGCCTGGATCCCCCGGACGGGGCGAAGTTCGCCGGCGTCATGATCGGGGAGCCGGAGGATCTGTGGCTGCTCGCAAGCGATGCCGGCTACGGTTTCACGGCGCGCCTGAAGGATCTCGTGACCGATCGGCGCGCGGGCAAGACGGTGCTCAACGTGCCCGAGAACGCTCTGGTGCTCGCGCCCGCACCGGTGCTCTCGGCGGACTCACTCGTGGCCGTCGTCTCGAGCGAAGGCAAGCTCCTTGCCTTCCCGGTGAGCGAGGTCCCCGAGATGCCGCGCGGCAAGGGTAATAAGCTCTATGACATTCCCGGCAAGAAGGCCGCCGCGCGCACTGAGCTCATGAGCGCAGTGGCGGTCGTGCCGCCCAAGGCGAGCCTGGTGCTGTGGTCCGCCGATCAGCACAAGACCCTCGATTGGAAGGAGCTGCAGGAGTATGTCGGTGAGCGCGCGCAGCGCGGTGCGGTGCTCAGGCGCGGCTGGCCGCGCAAGATCGAGCGCATGGAGGCGCTGCTGCCGGTGGCGGCGTAGCGCGGCGGGAGCGGCTGCGCCCTTAAGCGCGCTCTTCAGCGCTCGGCGCGCAGCACCACTTCCTCGGGCGCGTGCACGAAGTAGCCCTGGATGTACTGCACGCTCAGCTGCCAGAGCACCGCCATGGTGTTGGCGTCCTCGACGCGCTCGCCGATGGTCTGGATACCGTGTTTGCGCGCAGCCTCCACCAGCACGCGCACGCGCAGCTGCACCTGCGGGTCGGCGGCGAGATCCTGGATGAGGGTGCCGTCGATCTTGATGAAGTCGAGCGGGATTGATTCGAGCAGTCCCATGCTGTCGCGCCCGGAGCCGAAGCCCTCGAGCGCGAAGCGGAAATGCCGCTCGCGCAAGGCCACGGCGAGCTCTGCGACGTGTGGCTGCGTGTTCGCGGCGGCCTCCTCGGTGATCTGAAAGCACAGCCGCTTGGGCTCGGCGCGGCTCGAGCGCAGATGGTTGTCGAGCCACTCGATGAAGGTGCCATCGCGCGCGGTCTCGCGCGAGAGGCGCACGAACAGGCACTGGGGCTTCTTTTGCGCGGCGAAGGAGAGCGCCGCCCCGATCACCCAGCGGTCGATGTTCCTCATGAGGTCGTTGCGAGCGGCGGCGGCCATGAACTCCGAGGGCAGCACTTCCTTACCCTGGCCGTCGATCATGCGCACCAGCACGTCGAACATGCCCGGATCATCGCCCTGAAGACTTGCGATCGGCTGCTGCACCAGGCGGAAGCGGTTCTCCATGAGCGCCGCTTTGATGTGCTTCACCCATACCTTGTCGTAGGACATCACGCGGCTGTCGGCATCCGCGCGATCGGAGTTCATGCTCTGGTTGCCGCCGCGGGCGACACCCTTGCGTACGCAATCGAGCGCATCGGCGATCACCGCATCGACATCCACGCTGCCGCGCGAGACTACCGACAGGCCAATGGTGCCGGTGATCGACACGGCTTTGTCCCCGATGCGTATGACGTGCTTCTGCACGCGCGCGAGCAGCCGCTCGCTCCAGGCGTTGATGTCGTGCTCATTGCCGCGCTCGAGGAGCGCGAGGAAGCGTACGCCCCCGAAGCGTCCCACCAGCTCCTTCGGATGCAGGCTCTCCTTGAGGAGCCTGCCCGCCTCGATGAGGATCTGCTCGCTCGCAGTGGCCCCGACCACGCGCTCGAGAGAGGCGAACTTGTCGAGCTTCAGGAGCGCCACGCAGCGCATGCCGCCGGGGGCTGGGGTGTTCAGGCGCTCGGTGAGGGCGACCAGAAGCTCCGTACGGCGCAGCAGTCCCCCGCTCGCGTCCGGGCGCGGCGCCTGCACCTTCTCGATGAGGGGGGTCTCCTCGCGCGAGCGCGAGGGCACCACCAGGCGCACACACGGCTCGTCCTCGTGCTCCCCGAGGGCGAGGGTGATCTCGATCGGCAGCACGCTGCCATCGGCGATCAAGGCGTTCGCACGCAGCGGGTACTCATCGTTCCAGCGTCCCTGCAGGCATGCCGCGAGCGCTGCGCGCAGCGCCGCATGCGTGGATTCCTCGAACAGGTCCATGACCGGCTGTCCGGCCAGGTCTTCGGCCACCCCGAAGAGCTCCAGCCACGCGGGGTTGGCCTCGGTGACGATGCCTTCCTGCACCTGGATGATGGCGTCGTTGGAGCGCTGCAGCACCACGTCCAGCTGACTGCGCGCGTCCTGTGCGGATTTGAGGGTGGCATCGAGCGCGCGCGCGGTGCGAAACACGTGCAGCTCGCGCAGCACCACCGCCGTAAGGCGTTGCTCATTGGCCAGTGTCACCACATCGCGCGCACCGGCGCTCACGGCCGCGGCGATGTGGGACTCGTCCACCGACATGGCCAGCACCAGCAGTGGCACCGTGGGGGCCAGCTGATCGCGCACACGGATCGCCGACTCGAGCTCCCCGGGGTTCTCGGGGGCATAGATCACCAGTTCGGGGTTCAGCTGCGTGAGGGCATCTCCCAGGTCACGCAGGGCGGGGATCCAGGTGCAGTACACCGGCTCCCCGGCCCGCCGCAGCATGCCGTTGATGGCGTCAGCCGGGTCGCGCGCGGAACTGACCACGATCAGCGGTACGGCGCTGGGCTCGCTCAGAACGGTCTGCAGTGCGGCTCCCACGCTCAGGATTCTAGCACCGCGAGTCAAGCGCCCCGCGTGAGCGGCCTCGCGGAAAGCGCGGCCGAATGGCGCTCCGGTGGCAGGGGTAGGGTGATGTGGCTATCATACGCGGCCCTTTTTCCCGGGTTGCCCCTTCTGCAGCCCCAACCGCGAGTCCAGAGCAAATGGCCAGCTACACCACCAGCGAGATCCGTGGAGGCCTCAAAGTCCTGCTCGACGGCGACCCGTACGCCGTGATTGAGAACGAGTTCGTGAAGCCGGGCAAGGGCCAGGCCTTCAACCGCATCAAGGTCCGTAATCTCAAGACGGGACGGACCATCGAGCGCACCTTCAAGTCCGGGGAGTCCCTCGAGGCCGCCGACGTCGTGGACACCGACATGCAGTACCTCTACCAGGACGGGGACTTCTGGCATTTCATGGTGCCGGAGAGCTTCGAGCAGTACACCGCCGACAAGTCGGCGGTGGGCGAGAACGCGCGGTGGCTCAAGGACGGCGTCGTGTGCATCGTCACGCTGTGGAACAACGAGCCGCTGCTCGTCACGCCCCCGCCGCACATCGAGCTCAAGATCGTGGAGACCGACCCGGGGCTGCGCGGGGATACCGCCACCGGCGGTCAGAAACCGGCCAAGCTCGAGACGGGCGCCGTGGTGCGGGTGCCGCTGTTCATCAACGAGGGCGAAATGATCCGCATCGACACGCGCACCGGCGAGTACATCTCGCGCGCCAGGCAGTAGGGGCCCCTTCAGGCGGGTGCCGCCGCGCGCACCGCCGAGGCGCGTGCGCGCCGTACGCCATCGACGGCGTAGATCAGCAGCGCCAGCCAGATCAGCGCGAACCCGAGCGCCAGTTTCGGGGGGAAGCTCTCATTTAAGAAGAGCACCCCGCACAAGAGCTGCAGGCTGGGACCGATGTACTGCAGCACCCCCACGGTCGAGTAGGGCAGCAGCCGTGCGCTGTAGGCGAAGAGGAACAAGGGCACCGCCGTCACCAGCCCGCAGCCGACTAGGAGCGCTGCAACCTCCGGCCCCGAGCGCGTCAGCGCCCCGCTGCCGTGCGCCTCACACCAGATGAGATACGCCACCGCCAGGGGCACGAGCAGCAGCGTCTCGGTCGCAAGTCCGGGGAGGGCGTCCACGCTGATGACCTTGCGTACCAGGCCATAGGACGAAAAGCTCACGGCTAGCGTGAGCGCGATCCACGGCGGACGGCCGGCGAGCACGCCCAGGTACAAGACCGCGAGCCCCGCCAGCCCCACAGCGATCCACTGTACCGGTGTCAGCCGCTCGCGCAGCACGAGTATCCCGAGCAGGACGTTCACGAGCGGATTGATGTAGTAGCCGAGGCTGGTGTCGATGACGTGCCCGTTCGCCACGCCCCACACGTACACCAGCCAGTTGCAGCTGATCAAAAGCGCGGACAGTACCAGTCCCGACAGGAGCTTAGGCTTTGCCAGCACGGCGGTGAGCCGGCCCAGCTCGCCCCGCAACGCCATCAGGGTAAGCAGGAACAGGCACGACCAGCTGATGCGATGCGCGATCACCTGCAGAGCGGGCACCGTGCGCAGGGGGTGCAGGTAGAGCGGGAACAGCCCCCAGATGCTGAAAGCGGCGATGCCGGCGGCGAGACCGCGCGGCGAGAGCCGCGCGCTGCTCATCCCGGGTGCATGGAGGCGTGCGTCTCCCGGCTGCCGGCGACGAACAGCCCCGCCAGCGCCTCAAGTCCGCGGGCATCGCCGGCGTCAAAGCGCGCCAGGCGCGGGCTGTCGACGTCGAGCACGCCGAGGAGCGTGCCGCCAGCCAGGAGCGGCACCACGATCTCCGAGCGCGAAATCGGATCGCAGGCGATGTGCCCCGGGAAGGCGTGAACGTCAGGCACGAGGAGCGTGCGCCGCTCGGCGGCCGCGGTCCCACATACCCCGCGCCCCATGGCAATGCGCACACACGCCGGACGGCCTTGGAACGGGCCGACCACGAGTTCGCCAGCCTTAAGAAAGTAGAAACCCGCCCAGTTGACCTGGGGCAACGCGCCGAAGATCACCGCCGCGGTGTTGGCGGCGTTGGCAATGAAATCGTGCTCGCCGGCGAGAAGCTTGCGCAGCTCCTGCGTGAGCTGTGTGTAGTCGGTGGGCTGGTCGATCAAGGGCTGCTCCGCGACGGCTCGTTGATGGGCATATTCTGCCCTATACCGCTGATGCGTGATGCAATAGCATCAGATGCATGCGCACGACGCTGGACATCGCCGAGGACGTGCTGCAGGCGGCGAAGGAGCGCGCACGGCGCGAGAACAAGACGGCCGGCGAGGTGATCTCGGAACTCGCGCGGCGCGCACTGAACGCACCGCTTGGCGCCGCCCCCGATGCCGCAGGCGTACGCGAGCCGCGGGCGGTGTACGGACTGAAGCCGTTCGCACGGCGCGGCGGCACCGTGACCCACGAGCTCATCGACAACCTGCGCGACGAAGACGGCCTCTGATGCGCTCGCACCTCGACGTCCGCGCGTTTCGCGCAGGCGGGTAGCGCACCAGCGGCCACTCGCGCCGAGCGCGGCCGGAAGCATGAAGTGCACCGCGCACTACGCGCGCGCGGTCGGAAAGGCGAGAACCTCCTCGATGTGCCTGGCACCGGTTGCGAGCATCAGCACGCGCTCGAACCCGAGTGCCACGCCGGCGCACTCGGGCAGTCCTGCCTGCAGCGCCGCCAGCAGCCGCTCATCGGGTGCGGCAACCGGCAGCCCGCGCTGCCCGCGCGCGAGGTTCTCGCGCATGAAGCGCGCGCGCTGCTCGTTCGCATCGCTCAGCTCGCTAAAACCGTTGGCGAGCTCGATGCCGTCGCAATACAGCTCGAAGCGCTGCGCCGTGCGCGCATCGTCCGGGTCGAGCCGCGCGAGCGCGGCCTGACTTGCCGGATAGCCGTGCACGAACGTGAGGGCCTGGTGCCCGAGGCGCGGGCCGACGAGTGCGCCCATGAGCAGCTCGAGCACGGCGTCGCGATCTGCGCCGGCGGCCGCAGCGGAGGGGCCGAGCGGCTGCGCCGCCGCCGCGAGCGCCGCATCGCTCGCGCTGAAGGGATCGAGCTTGAGTTCCCGGCGGAACGCATCGCGGTAGCTCAGCTTCTGACTCGTGCGCCCCGCGCACGCCTCGCCCATGAGCTCGCGCACCAGCTCTTCCACCTCCTGAATGAGGGATTCGAGCGAGAAGCCCAGGCGATACCACTCCATGAGCACGAACTCGGGGTTGTGCAGCCGACCGCACTCAAGCCCGCGCACGACGTGGCAGATCTGGTAGATGTCACCGCTCCCTGAGGCGAGCAGGCGCTTCATGGCGTACTCGGGGGAGGTGTGCAGGAACAGCCCCCCGGGGGCGTCCTCGAGCGCCCCGGCCAGCTGCACGCGAGCTGAGTGGATGTGCAGATCGCTCACCGGGGCATTCACCACGAGCGGGGTGTCCACCTCGAGCACGCCGCGGGCGGCAAAGAAGGCGCGCGCGCGCGCCAGGAGGGCAGCTCGCGCGCGTAGCCGCTCGCGCGTGGCACTCGGGCGCCAGTCGGCCGCCGGCGTGCTCACTTAAGCTCACCGAGCTTGCCACCCATGCGCACCGCGCTGCCGGGAGCGACGCCCGCGAGCCACTCGCAGCGCTGCGGCGGCAGCAGCAGGATGACGGTCGAGCCCATGTTGAAGCGGCCCATCTCCGCCCCCCGCGCAAGTGTCAGAGGCGCGCGCGCGGCATCGAGCGGCAGATCGATGCGTTTCCGCGGGCGGCGCGGCGTGACCTCTCCGTGCCAGACGGTCGCCATGCTGCCCACCAGCAGCGCCCCGACCAGCACCAGGGCGAAGCTGAGCGTGCCCTCACCGAACACGCACACCAGGCGCTCGTTGCGAGCGAACAGCCCCGGAACTGCGGCAGTGGTTGCAGCGTTGACGCTGAACAGCGCCCCGGGCACGTACCACGCGGCGCGCAGCGTGCCCTCGAGCGGCATGTGCACACGGTGGTAGTTGCGCGGCGCCAGATACACCGTCGCAAACGCACCGCCGTGAAAGCTCTGTGCCCAGGCATCGGAGGCGAGCAGCGACTCGAGGGTGTACGCGTGCCCCTTGGCCTGCACCAGCCAGGGGCCGTCGAGTCGCCCGAGCTGACTGACGGTCCCGTCGACGGGGGACACGAGCACGTTGGATTCGCCCTCGATCGGGCGCGCCTCTGCGCGCAGTGCGCGCGTGAAGAAGGCGTTGAAGCTCGGGTAACCGTAGGCATCGGGCTCTGCGGCCTCGCTCATGTCGGGGTGAAACTCGTTCAGGAAGCCGCGGATAAGCAGGTTTTTGAGCCAGCTTAATTCGCTGCGCGCGAGCTGGTGGGCGAGCTGCGAGAGCAGGTGCTGCGGCAGCAGGTACTGCAGGGCGACGAACAGCCGGTCCGAGAGGGCTTCCGGATCCTCCGCGCTCATGTCGTGGCGCGCGCCGCGCGGCTCTTGAGGTAGGGCGCCGCGCGCTCAAGATCGGCACTGAGGGCTGCGACCTCGAAGGGCGGGGTGAAGATGGCGGCGATGCGCCCGGCATCATCGAGCAGGAACACCACCGCGGAGTGATCCATGGTGTAGTCACCGCCGGGCAGCTCGACGCGGTTCACCGCTACCCCGAAGTCTCTGGCCACATTCGCGATCGCCTGTGGCTCGCCCGTGAGTCCCTGGAACTCTGGAGCGAAGGCGTGCACGTACATGCCGAGTAGCGGCGGGGTGTCACGCTGTGGATCGATGCTGATGAAGAGCACCCGCAGCCCCTTGACGGGGGCGCGCTTTTCCAGCTGCGCAAGCTTCAGGAGCGTGGTCGGGCACACGTCCGGGCAGTGCGTGAAGCCGAAAAACACCAGCGTGGGTGCGCCCGCGAGGCGCTCGAGCGTGAACGGCCGGCCGGTGGTGTCGGTGAGCGTGAAGTCGGCCACGCGCCGCGGCGCGGGCAGCCAGGTGCCGCTTGCCAGCCGCGGGCCCGGCCTGTCAATTTGGTGCGCCAGCCAGAAGCCGGCGAAGGCCGCGCAGACAGCGGCCGCGACGAGGAGCCAGCGGGCGCGCATCGAGGTCATGGGCGAATTATTTCACACACGCCGCCGCGCCGGGCGCAGGCCGCGCGCCGCGCGCGCCCTGAGCGTGCGTACGCTGATCGCGCGCGCGGCCGCACGCCTCAGGCGTGGACGCGTGTTCTTCGGTCACGGCACCGACAATGCCTGGGATGAGGCCGCGGCCCTCGTGCTGCACGCGCTCGATCTGCCGGTGCATGGCGGCCCGCAGCACTACCGGCGGCGCGTCGGTGTGCGCGCGCAGGAGCGCGCACGGCAGCTGGTGTCGCGGCGGATCGCCGAGCGGCTGCCGGCGGCCTATATCACCGGCGTCAGCTACTTCGCCGGGCTCTCCTTTTGCGTCGATGCGCGCGTGCTGGTGCCGCGCTCACCGCTTGCGCAGCTGATCGAGCGGCGCTTCGCGCCCTGGATCGATGCGGCGCGGGTGCGATCGATCCTGGATGTCGGCACCGGCTCGGGGTGCATCGCGATCGCCTGCGCGCGCTATGTGCCAGAGGCCCACATCGATGCCATCGACATCTCGCCGCAGGCCCTCGAGGTGGCACGCGCCAACGTGCGTCGTCACCGCCTGAGCGGGCGCGTGCGCGTGTTGCAGTCGGACCATTTCAGCGCGCTGCGCGGCGCACGCTACGATATCATCCTCGCCAATCCGCCCTACGTGGGGGCACGCGAGCTCAAGGGGCTGCCAGAAGAGTACCGGCACGAGCCGCGCCTCGCGCTGGCGGCCGGACGCGACGGGCTCGACTCGGTACGCATTATCCTGAGTCAGGCGGCGCAGCACCTGCGGCCGCGGGGAGTGCTCATCGTGGAGGTGGGCAATACCGAGAAGGCGGTGCGGCGGCTGTGGCCGCGGCTGCCGTTCGTTTGGCTCGAGTTCGAGCGTGGCGGGGGCGGAGTGTTTATGCTCACGCGCGAAGAGCTTACGGGGCAAGAGAAACGCGGCTGATCCGCACGGCTCATCATGTCCGGCAACACCATCGGCAAGTTGTTCACGGTGACCACCTTCGGTGAGAGCCATGGACCTGCGATGGGCTGCATCGTCGATGGCTGCCCGCCGGGACTGGCACTTTCCGAGAGCGACCTGCAGCAGGACGTCGACCGCCGCCGCTCGGGCACTTCGCACTTCGTCAGCCAGCGCCGTGAGGGCGATCAGGTACGTATCCTCTCGGGTGTATTCGAGGGACACACGACCGGCACGCCGATCGGCATCCTCATCGAGAACACCGACGCGCGCTCGCGCGACTACGAGAAGATCAAGGATCGCTTCCGTCCGGGACATGCCGACTACACCTATCAGCAGAAGTACGGCGTGCGCGACTACCGCGGCGGCGGGCGCTCCTCGGCCCGCGAGACCGTCATGCGTACCGCCGCGGGCGCGATCGCGCGCCGCTACCTCGCCGAGCGGCTCGGGGTGCGCATCTTCGGGTACCTAAGCCAGATCGGGCCGCTCGTGCTCGAGGCGCGTGATCCGGCGTTCGCGTATCAGAACCCGTTCTTCTGCCCCGATCCTGCGCGCATTGCCGAGATCGAGGCGCTGATCTGGCAGGTGCGCGGCGCGGGCGACTCGATCGGCGCGCGTGTCACCGTCATTGCCACGGGCGTCCCCCCCGGGCTCGGCGAGCCGGTGTTCGATCGGCTGGACGCGGACATCGCGCACGCGCTCATGGGGATCAACGCGGTCAAGGCGGTGGAGCTCGGTGCGGGCACGCACGCGGCCGCACAGCGCGGGAGCGAGCATCGCGATGAGCTCACCCCGCAGGGCTTTCGCAGCAACCATTCCGGCGGAGTGCTCGGGGGCATCTCCTCAGGTCAGGAGGTGATCGCGCACCTGACGCTCAAGCCCACCTCCAGCATCCAGGTACCGGGCAGCACCATCGATGTCGCGGGAAATGCGGTCGAGATCGTGACCACCGGTCGCCACGACCCTTGCGTCGGGCTGCGGGCGACGCCGATCGCGGAAGCGATGCTCGCGATCGTGCTCATGGATCACTACCTGCGCCATCGCGCGCAGAACGCCGACGTGAAGTCGCAGACACCGGACATAACCTTGCCGCGCCCGGCGCAATGAGGCGCGCGGGGCGCTCTCTAAGGCGGCAGGCCCCCTCAACGCTCGGGCTGGATCACGGCCGTGATCGGGCGCTTGCGGTTCCTGGTGTGGTGGCTGGCAGAAGACCCGGAGCGGCTATCCGAGTGGTCCCGGGCCGACTCTTAAATTACGCACGGGCGCCGTTTCCGGCCGCGGGGCTGATTTGGCTGTTTTCGCCCGGAAAATGCGGCGAGCGTCACGATTCTGCGCGGCGGGCGCAGCCTGCGCGCAGACCCCGCGCGCTCAGAGCCCGCAGCGGCTACCGAGGCAGCGAACCGCGACACAGTTTGTGTCTCAATAATCCGTGAAGATCTCGCCCCTCAGCGGGGACTTAACTTATGGATCGTTACGTACAATGTAAACAAGGCAGCCGCCAGCGACACCGTGCACTTTACACAGGCTTTGGCCCGGCGCCTTATTTAAGTTATATTGCCGCCGAACTTGACGGGGGGTCGCGCCGCATGACCCATCCTTTTGTTTTTAATAGAGATTTCTCTCTAATGATTCCTGCCGGGGTGTCCTGATGGCCGTCAAACGATCAAGCCAGGCGTTGGCACTGCTGCTCGCGCTGCCGTCAGCCGGGTTCGCCCTCGGGTTGGGAGACATTCATCTGCTCTCGGCTCTCAATGCGCCGCTGGATGCGGAAATCGAGATTACCGACGTCGCGCCCGACGAAGCCAATACCGTTCAGGCCCAGCTTGCCTCGCGCGATGCGTTTGCGCGCAACGGGCTGGACTGGCCCGCCTCGCTCTCCAACGTGCAGGTCAAGACCGCGCGTACGAGCGATGGTCGCCAGGTCATCCGGATCAAATCGACCGATGCGATCTCTGACCCCTTCCTCACACTTCTGGTCGAGGTGAACTGGTCGCACGGACACCTCGTACGGGAATTCACCGTGCTGCTCGATCCGCCGGTGTATGCGCCGGCTCAGTCGCAGGTCGCCGCTGCACCGGTCGTAGCACCCACCACCGGCTCAGGCACACGCGAAGGTGCGATCGCACGCACCGAGCCGACACCGGCCGCACCTGCGAGCACACCCGCGCCTCCGGCAACGCACGCGCCCGCAACTTCGGGCAGCGCAGACTCCGAAGCGAGCGGTGCAGGATCGACGCGCGTCGTGCGCCCGGGCGATACGCTCTCGCACATCGCTGCGAACGTCGCCGGCGCGGATGCCACCACTCCGCGCGCCCGCGCGTGGATGGTCGCGATCTACCAGGCGAACCCGCGCGCCTTCGAACAGAACATGAACCTGATGCACTCCGGTGCGGTGCTGCGCATTCCGGACGCGGCGACCGCGGCCGCCATCTCCCCGGCGGATGCGCTGGCCACGATTCGCAGTCAGTACGCGGCCTGGCACACCAACGGTGCCGCCGCGCCGTCCGAGTCGGCCGCTGCAGGGCCAGGGCAACAGCCCGGTCGCCTGAAGCTCGTTACACCCTCGCAGGGTGGCACCGGCGGCGTCACGCCCGGCTCTCCGGGCAGCGAAGTGAGTGCGCTGCAGGGTAAGGTGCACGACCTGGAGAGCCAGCTCTCGGAGTCCAAGCGACTGCTCGATCTCAAGAACGCCGATCTCGCGCGATTGCAGGCGCAGCTGGCGGCCAAGCAGGCCGCAGCGAACGCACCGGCGGCTAACCCGCCGGCTGCCACAGCGCCACCTGCCGCCCCGCCCGCTCCGCCACCGGCTCCCATGGCTCAGGCGCCGGCCACCGAGACCGCCCCGCCGGCTGCGACTCCCCCACCGGCACCGGAACAGAAGGCCCCCGCTGCGCAGGCTACCCCGCCGGTCGCCGAGGCGCCGCCGGCTGCCGTCCAGCCTTCCGGCGGATCGCTCGGCGATACGCTCAAGCACTACTGGTGGGTGGTCCTGCTGCTCGTGGCGGCGGCGATCGCTTTCGTTCTCTCGCGCGTCATACGCTCGCGGCAGGACTCGGAGTTCGATGACTCCCTCGGTCGCCTCGCCGCCGCCGGCGGCGAAGGCCCCGCACCGAGCGGTGCGCGCGGCGGCTTCGGATCGTCTGCGTCCACGGCTGCGACGGGCGCGCGCGCAGCGGCTGCGCCCCAGCCGGGCTTCTTGGTCGAGGAGACTGGCAGCCACGAGCGTCCACGCATCGGGACCGCGGCCGCGCCGGTGCCCGCCCCGCGCCACGTGGCGACCGATGAGACCATCAGCAGCGAGACCGCGATCAATCTTGATCAGGGCGATCCGCTCGCCGAGGCCGATTTCCACATGGCGTACGGCCTGTACGACCAGGCCGCCGACCTGATCCGTATCGCCATCAGCCGCGAGCCCGAGCGGCGCGATCTTAAGCTCAAGCTCCTCGAAGTGTTCTTCGTATGGGGCAACAAGGAGCAGTTCCTGCAGAGCGCCCGCGAACTCGCGGAGACCCGTGCACAGGCGGTGCCCGGGGAGTGGGAAAAGATCCTCATCATGGGCAAGCAGCTCGCCCCCGAGGATCCGCTGTTCTCCGGCTCCGGCACCGTCACCGGTGCGGCCGCGGGCGGGGTGGACCTGGATCTCGAGGGCGGCCAGAGTCGCGTCGACTTCGACCTGTTTGGTGAGCCGGTTGCGGCCGAGGCCGGCGGACAGAGCCTGGATCTGGATATTGGCGCGGCGGCGGAGGCGAGCGCGGAGTCGCCCACCAACGTCACCGACCGCAACGAGCAGCTGCTGGAGGACACCTTCTCGAGCACGACCGCATCGACGCGTCAGATGACCCAGCAGCAACGACGCCCCGGCGCCACCGGCGAATTCGAGGGCCCCACCGTGGAGCAGCCCTCGCTCGCCCCGAGCCACCACCCGACGGTGCGCCAGAAGGTCGAGAGCGCGCTGCGGCACGGCGCTGTGCCCGCCGAGTCGACCGCAGAGCTCGCGATCGACGATCTGGGACTCGATGTGGATTCGGCACGGCTCGACACGGTCGATCAGCCCGGACCTGCCAGCGCGGCTGCCTCCAGCCCCGACAGCCCGACCATGGTGACCGGGCTCGATGAGCACGCGAAGGCCCACGCCGCCGATGAGTCCTCCGGCGCCTGGAGCTTCGATCAGACCGAGCTCGAGACGGCACTCACCCAGACGAGTCTTTCAGTACCCGATACGTCCTCGACTTCGCGCCTGGCCGCGCTCAAGGGACATGCGCTGGATGTGGACGTCGGGGATTCGACCGGCACGCACGAAATGCCGCGCGGGGAACACCTCGACCTGGATGTGGGGGCGGCCACCGGCACCCATCCCGCCAACGGTGAGCTCGACCTCGACGTCGGGAGGGAAACGACACCCGATGCCGGCGGCTTTACCGCCACGCAGAAACTCTCCTCCGATGATCTGGCCCTGCCGGACTTAGAGCCCGTGACCATGAGCGAAGTGGGCACGAAGCTTGATCTGGCGCGCGCCTACATGGACATGGGTGACCCGGACGGCGCGCGCAACATCCTCGAGGAAGTCCTGAGCGAGGGCTCGGCCGCGCAGAAGCAGGAAGCCCAGCGGCTGATGGAGTCGCTCCCCGGCTGAGGGCCTGGAGGCGCCGCTTTTCGAGCGCTCCAGCCAAGTCCGCAGGCGTGGTCAGGATCGCCGTCGGCGTTGAATACGATGGCAGCGCCTATGCCGGCTGGCAGGTGCAATCCGGGCTTGCCACCGTGCAGCAGGTCACCGAGCGGGCACTCGCTCAAATCGCCGCGCAACCGGTGAGTCTCACCTGTGCCGGCCGCACGGACACCGGAGTTCATGCCTGCGGGCAGGTCGCCCACTTCGATACTGACTCCCTGCGCAGCATGCGCAGCTGGGTGCTCGGCACCAACAGCGAGCTGCCGAGCGATGTGAGTGTGTCGTGGGCGCGAGTGGTGCCGGCGCATTTTCACGCACGCTTCAGCGCCGAGGCGCGTACCTATCGCTACCTGATCGTGAACCGACTGGCGCGCCCGGCGCTGCTGGCCTCACGCGCCGCGTGGGTGCACCGGCCGCTCGATCACGAGCGCATGGAACAAGCCGCACAGGCGCTCGTGGGCGAGCACGACTTCAGTGCCTTCCGCGCGGCCGGCTGCCAGGCCCGATCTCCCGTGCGGCGCCTCGAGCGCATCACGGTCGAGCGCTGCGGCGAGCGCATCCTCATCGAGGTCACCGCGAACGCCTTCCTGCACCACATGATGCGCAATATCGCGGGCCTCCTGATCAGCATCGGCAAGGGGCAGGCGCCGGTGGAGTGGGCCCGCGAGGTGCTCGCCGGGCGCGACCGCAGCGTGAATGCCGCAACCGCCCCGGCCGCGGGGCTGTATCTGCTGTCGGTACGCTATCCGCAGGCGTTCGCCTTGCCCGCACCGGCGCCCCGCGAGGTGTTTGCGGCCTGATCGGCTATCATCCACCGGTGTCCTGGTTCGAGAAGATCATGCCCTCGCGCATCAAGACCGAGCGACGCACGCGCTCGGTACCCGAAGGGCTTTGGATCAAGTGCCCGGCCTGCGATGCGGTGCTGTACCGCGCCGAGCTCGAGCGCAACCTGTATGTGTGCCCCAAGTGCAGCCACCACATGCGCATGGGCGCGCGTGAGCGCCTCGAGCGCTTCCTGGACCCCGATTCGGGGGAAGAGATCGGCGCGGGCATTGCCCCTGAGGATCCCCTCAAGTTCCGCGACAGCAAGCGCTATCGCGACCGCCTGGTACAGGCGCAGAAGGCGACCGGCGAGAGTGATGCACTGGTGGTGCTGACCGGTACGCTGCACGCGCTCCCGGTCGTCGCGTGCGCGTTCGAGTTCCAGTTCCTCGGCGGCTCGATGGGCTCGGTGGTCGGGGAGCGCTTCAAGCGCGGGGCCGAGTACTGCATCCAGGAGCGACGCCCGTTCGTGTGCTTCTCCGCCAGCGGCGGGGCGCGCATGCAGGAGGCGCTGTACTCGCTCTTTCAGATGGCGAAGACCGCCGCGTCCCTCTCGCGCCTCGCCCAGGCGCACCTGCCGTTCATCTCGGTGCTCACCGACCCGACGACTGGCGGGGTGTCGGCGAGCCTGGCGCTGCTTGGGGACGTGAACATTGCCGAGCCGCGCGCGCTCATCGGCTTCGCAGGTCCCCGGGTGATCCAGCAGACCGTTCGCGAGACGCTGCCCGAGGGCTTCCAGCGCAGCGAGTTCCTGCTCGATCACGGTGCGATCGACATGATCATCGACCGCCGCGACATGCGCGACAAGATTGCAGTGCTCCTGCGGCTGCTGCTGAAGCTGCCCGCGACCGCCGCCTGAGGCGGCCCATCCGGCCCCGATGCGCACGCTTGCCGAGTGGCTGAGGCTGCAGGAGTCGGTGCATCCCAAGAGCATCGACCTGGGGCTGGAGCGCGTCGCTCAGGTTGCGCACACCCTCGGACTCACGCAGCCGGATTACGCCGTGATCACCGTGGGCGGCACCAACGGCAAGGGCTCCACCGTCGCACACCTCGAGGCGCTTACTCTCGCCCTCGGAGTGCGCACCGGCATGTTCACCTCACCGCACTTCATCCGCTACAACGAGCGCATCCGCGTCGCGGGCGAGGAGGTCGGGGACGGGGAGCTGATCGAGGCGTTCGAGCGGATCGAGGCGGCGCGCGGCTCACTCACCCTCACGTTCTTCGAATACAACACCCTCGCCGCGCTCATCATCTTCACGCGCCGTGAGGTCGAGATCGCACTCCTCGAGGTGGGGCTCGGCGGGCGGCTGGATGCCACCAACCTGCTCGCAGCGGACGTGGCCGTGCTCGCCTCCGTCGGCTTCGATCATCGCGACTGGCTTGGCGACACGCTCGAGCTCATCGGCGCGGAGAAGGCGGGCATCTTCCGCCCCGCACGTCCGGCCGTGCTCGGCACCCCCGACATGCCAGGGAGCGTATTCGCAGCGCTTCAAAACCTCGGCACGCCCGCGTTCGTGGCCGAGCGCGACTTCCGCTGGCGCGTGCACGGCACGAGCTGGGATTACGAGGGCCTGAGTGTGAGGCTTCAAGGCTTGCCGCCCTCGGCTCTCGCGGGGGCCATCCAGTACCGCAACGCCTCCACCGCACTTGCTGCGCTCGAGGCGCTGCAGCGCTCGCCCCGGCCGGCCGCCTCAACCGTCCCGCTCCAGGGGCGTCTCGCCGCACTCGATTCGGGCACGGCGGCAGCGGCGCTCGCGCGCGTGCGCCTCGCCGGACGCTTCCAGATCGTGCCGGGCCCGATCGAATGGATACTCGATATCGCGCACAACGAGCCGGCCGCGCAGGTGCTCGCCGCGCAGCTGCGCGCCCGGCCGCTGCCGCCGCACGCGGGAGGCACGCGTGCCCGCACCTTCGCCGTGATCGGCGTGCTCGCGGACAAGGACGCCGCGGCGATCGCGCGCGCGCTCGCAGAAGTGGTCGATCACTGGATCGTGTGCACGCTCAGCGGTGAGCGCGGCACGAACGCATCCGAGCTCGCCGCGCGCATGGCCCTCGCTGCCGGCAGCTTCGAGCTGGCCGACTCGGTCGAGCGTGGCTGCGAGCTCGCGCGCGCGCATGCGCGCGCCGGTGACCGCGTCCTCGTATGCGGCTCGGTCCACACGGTCGGGCCGGCACTCGCGTGGCTTCGGATATACTAGGGCGCAGGCGGTGCGGCGTACGCCGCGCTTGGCTCCGTCGTTTTCGCCCCCATCGTGGGTGGTCAAGGTGAAAGAACGCCTGACGGGCGCGATGATCCTCGTGGCCCTGATTGTTTTACTGGTGCCCGAGCTCTTGACCGGACCGATCCGGTCGGGGTCCCGGGGCGCGGCCGTCGCCTCATCCACCGAGGAAGCGCAATTACGCTCCTACACCATCAATCTCGCGGACGATGCGCACGCGCACAACGCCGCGACGGCCGCGAGCGGTCCTGCGCAACCGGCACCTCTCGCAGCCCCCGCGCCGGCACCGACGGATCCTCCCCAGGCTGCGAGCGCGCCGCCTCCGGTGGATGCGGTCCCCCCGCCGCCGTCGGCCCCTGTAACGAAAGCCCCCGCCCCGAGGGCGCCGGCTCCCACACCGCCGTCTACATCCGCCCCGTCCGCATCCAGCGGTTGGGTGGTGCAGCTTGGCAGCTTCGCCAGCGAGGCCAACGCCGAGCGCCTGGCGCAACAGCTGCGTGCGCAAGGCTTCCCGGTGAGTGTCTCGCGGAGCGCCTCGGGACGGCACCTGTACCGGGTACGCGCGGGGCCCGTGCGCGAGCATGCCGCCGCCATACGGCTGGCGCAGAAACTCGGTGCCGACGGGCACCCGGGTGCGGTCCAGTCGCGTTAGCTTGGCCGTCGCGCCCGTCAGCTTGGCCGTCGCGCGTGAGCCAGGGCACAGGCCATGAGCCTGAGGCTCTTGTACAATCCGCGCGGCGCGTAACCGGCGCGCCCAAACCGAGCTGTGATGAACGCGACCGACTACCTGGTCATTCTGGCCATCCTGGTCTCCGCCGCCATCGGAATGGCGCGCGGCTTTCTGCGCGAGGGCATCGCGCTCGGGACCTGGGTGGTCGCGCTATTCGTGGCGTGGCACTTCTCCGATCTCATCGCGCCTCACTTAGGCGGACTGCTTGCCCCATCCGACGTGCGCCCCTGGGCGGCGCGCGCCCTCATCGTGGTGCTGGTGCTGCTTCTGGGCTCGTTGGTGGGAGCGGTCCTCGGGCACTACGTGCGCCTGTCGATCTTCAGTGGCGTCGATCGGCTGCTGGGGTTCGGCTTCGGCGTGCTGCGCGGGATCGTGCTGCTGGGCGTGTTCGTGATCCTCGGCCAGCTGCTGCAGCTGCAGAGCGAGCACTGGTGGCGCCGCTCCATGCTCATTCCCTACGGGGAGTCGATCGCGAACGGCCTGCGCGTCATGGTGGGCGAGGCGCGCGTGCATCCGGCGCAGGACGAGCACCTACGGATCTGAGGAGCTAGTCCCTTATGTGCGGCATCGTCGGTCTCGTCGGTACCAGCCCCGTCAACCAGCGCCTCTATGATGCGCTCACCGTGCTGCAGCACCGCGGCCAGGACGCTGCCGGCATCGCCACCTCCTCGGGCGAGGGCGCGCTGTGCGTGCGCAAGGGCAGTGGGCTGGTGCGCGACGTGTTCCAGCAGCACCACATGCTCGAGCTCAGGGGCAACGTCGGCATCGGACATGTGCGCTATCCGACCGCCGGCTGCGATGGCGCGAGCGAGGCGCAGCCCTTCTACGTCAATGCGCCCTACGGCATCTGTCTGGGTCACAACGGCAACCTCACCAACGCGGACGAGCTCGCCGAGATCCTGATCCGCGAGGACCGCCGGCATCTGAACACCACCTCCGACTCGGAGGTGCTGCTGAACGTGTTCGCCTCCGAGCTGCAGCGGGTCGGCTCGGTGCGCGTCACCCCGGCGGACGTGTTCGCAGCCTTGAGCGCGCTCTATCGGCGCTGTCGGGGCGGCTACGCGGTGGTCGCCATGATCATCGGCCACGGGGTCCTGGGCTTTCGCGACCCGCACGGCATCCGTCCTCTGGTGCTCGGCGAGCGGCGCACGCCGCGCGGCACGGAGTGGATGCTGGCCTCCGAGAGCGTGGCGCTCGATGCACTCTCGTTTCGCCTGGTACGCGATGTGGGCCCGGGGGAGGCGGTATTCATCGATGAGCTGGGGCGGCTGCATACGCACCAGTGTGTGGCCACGCCGAGCCACACGCCGTGCATCTTCGAGTACGTGTACTTCGCGCGCCCGGACTCGAAGATCGACAACATCTCGGTATATCGCGCGCGCATGCGTATGGGAGACCGGCTCGCCGACAAGATCCTGCGCGAGCGCAAGGTGCACGACATCGACGTGGTCATCCCGATCCCCGACACCAGCCGCACCAGCGCGCAGCAGCTCGCGCAGCGGCTGGGGGTAAAGTACCGCGAAGGCTTCATCAAGAACCGCTACATCGGCCGCACCTTCATCATGCCGGGCCAGGAGGAGCGCGAGCGCTCGGTGCACCGCAAGCTGAACGCGATCGACCTGGAGTTCCGCGGCAAGAAGGTGCTGCTGGTGGATGACTCCATCGTGCGCGGCACCACCTCGGCGCAGATCATCGAGCTGGCGCGCGAGGCCGGCGCGGCGAAGGTGTATTTCGCCTCCGCCGCACCGCCGGTGCGCTTCCCCAACGTCTACGGCATCGACATGCCGGCGGTGAGCGAGCTGGTGGCGAACGGGCGCACGGTGGAACAGGTGGCGACCCTGATCGGTGCGGACTGGCTTATCTACCAGGACCTGGACGACCTGATCGCCGCCTGCAAGCACGAGGATGCGCGCATCGAGCAGTTCGACACCTCCTGTTTCTCCGGCGTGTACGTGACGGGAGACGTCACCCCGGAGTATCTCGAGCGGCTGCAGGAGGCGCGCTCGGAAGAGGCCAGACTTGCGCGCCGCGAGCAGCGCGGCGCGCTGAAGATGGTACGCGGCAGCTGAGGACCGCGGACGCCAGCGACCCGCGCCGGCAGCTGCTGCTCGCGCTCATGCAGACCGCCTTGCAGCGCGTCGAGGGGCGTGGCTGCGTGCGCGCCGCGCTCACCGTCAAAGGGCTCGCAGCACCGGTGTGGGTGGCCGCGGTCGGCAAGGCTGCGACCGCGATGGCGCTCGGCGCGCACGATGCCCTCGGCAGCGCCATCGAGCGCACCCTCATCATCACCCGCGATGCCCAACCCCTGAGCGACTTCCCGCCAGGGGCACGCCCGGAGGTGTGCTTCGGCGCGCACCCGGTGCCCGATGAGCGCTCCCTGAAGGCCGGCGCGCGCCTCGTCGAATGGGTCGATACGCTGCCCGCTCATGTGCAGGTGCTGTTTTTGATCTCTGGAGGCGCTTCCGCGCTGGTCGAGGTGCTGGCAGCGGGCAAGACGCTGCGGGATCTTGAGGCGCTCACGCGCGAGGCGCTCGCTTCCGGCATCGACATCAACGAACTCAACGTGCGGCGTGCCGCGCTTTCGGACATCAAGGGCGGCCGGCTCGCCGCGCGCCTGCACGGGCGCCCCGCACGGGCGCTGTTCATCTCGGACGTGCCGCACGATGACCCGCGGGTGATCGGCTCAGGAATCATGGGGCCCGCTGCGGGCGCTCCCGATCAGGTCGAGCGGCAGGTGGTGGCGAGCATCGAGCACGCGCTCGAGGCCATCGCCGCGCAGGGCGTGCAGCTGGGACTTAAGGTCCATGCGCCGCCGGCGCGCTTTGAGGGGGAGGCAGTGAGACTTGCGGCGCGCTTCGCCCACGAGCTGCGCCTCACCTCCGCGCAGCTGTGCGCGTGGGGCGGGGAGTCCACGGTGCGGCTGCCGGCGCAGCCCGGCAGCGGCGGACGCAACCAACACCTGGCGCTCGCCGCGGCACGACTGATCGCCGGGCACGCGGACCTGCTGCTGCTCGCCGCCGGCACCGACGGGAGCGACGGGGTGACCGAGGATGCCGGCGCGCTGGTGGACGGGGACACCTGGGCGCGCATTACCCTGGCCGAGATCGATGCCGACGCGTGCATCCGGCAGGCCGACTCCGCGCGCGCACTGGCGGGGAGCGGGGACCTGGTGCATACCGGCCCGACCGGCACCAACGTCGGGGATCTCGTGATCGGACTTAAGCTGGCGCTCGCTGATGCACACACCGTGACGCAGCCTCATGGCGGCGCCCCGACACGCGTGCTGTAATTCTAAAAATGCGTCTTTTACTGATCGAGGAGGACGCGGACCGCTGTGCGCACATCCGCCGGCGGCTCGCGGCGTGGCGCCCCCATTCGCGCCTCGTGGTGCACAGTCCGGTCTCGCAGGGGGCCCTCGAGAAGGATTTTCTCGCGCAGGGGTTCGACGCCGTGTTGCTCGCGGATGAGTGGCCCGGGGGGCGCGGCCTCAACTGGGCGCGCGAGCTCGCCGGGCGCGCGGGCTTTGCTCCCATCGTGCTCCTTTGCCAGGGGCCGGATGCGGCCCTGCAGCGCGATGCCGCAGCGCTCGGCGCATACACCATCAGCCATGCGGATCTCGACCGCGAGGTATTCGCGCAGGTGCTCGCCACCGCCGAGCGGCGCCAGTCGCACGCGCGCGCCGTGTGGCGCAGCAGCCGCGCGGGGCGTGACA
>Ga0302326_10007150_pt1 | contig 24941 bp, 23 predicted proteins | sample Palsa_T0_3_FD_202264 | JGI IMG/M metagenome (GOLD analysis project Ga0302326, IMG submission 202264) | Peat permafrost microbial communities from Stordalen Mire near Abisko, Sweden - Palsa_T0_3 | ecosystem: Environmental > Terrestrial > Soil > Palsa > Peat permafrost | place: Sweden: Abisko... | reverse complement strand
GCGTTGTGAAGTTGCGATTGCGCCGACCAGCTCCGGCGGGCGGCTGCAGGCGATGTAGAGGGGCGATACGGCGGTGAGCGGAGATCGAGCAGCTGAGCAGAAACCCGATCAAAGACCCTTCGCAGGATCGCCCAGCGCAATCCCTTCTCATGGCCTTCCTGACCAACGGTGTAGCCGAGAACCTTTAGGGGCCCCATTGGCATCCAATCCTCACCAGTCAGGCCCCCGCTTCCCCCAGGTGCAAGAGTGTCCGGCCATCGGAACCACCCATCAGGAAGGCTTCCTGAAGCGCGTCGTTTCCAGACTTCTTCAATGGCTGCGACAAGCACCTCAGCCTCGCGGCGCGTGCCAGCACTCTTTGCTTCATCCCCGAGGATGCGGAGAGCATTGATCCACGCAGTCATCGTCTCGGCGGGTGAACACTTGCGCCGGCAGACGCGTGAAGCCAGCCGCGACCGAAGCATAGAAGCGATGGAAGCCGTTGCGTACGGCGTAGCGGTATCGGCCGGGCACGGGCAGTTCGATCACCTGCGCGAGCGGAAGCGAGCACTCGGGTGATTGGAATGCGAAGAGCACCCGATCGCCGCGCCATTCGGACCGCCGCCGCAATCAGCGATTACATCCTGCCGACCATCGGGGTGGATGCGAGTCAGCGTCCCGCGTTCCATCTCCGTGACGATGACCGAACCGTCGCTGATGGCGATCGGCCCCCTTCTGGGAAGAGCAGCCCGCCCGTCACCAGTTCCATGTCCATCCACGTCGTTCCTCTGCCCGCGCGGCCGGCCTATCGCCAACGATGGCGGCGACCATTCCTGGCGCCAAAGCCAAACGCCGCGGATCAGGCGGGCTTCTGTGCCGACTCGCGCATCCACTTGCCTTCCGACTTGGTGCCTGGTCCCATGGATTTCTCGGCGACGCCGTCGCCCAGGAAGTACCAGTTCTGCAGGTCGCGATACGTGATGGGTGGGAACTCGGCCGGATGTTCGGGCGTGTCGCAGGTCGGCACGCAACGGATTTCGGCGTCGAGGTTCGCCCCGAAAAAGGTCGGGATCGAATAGCGCCCTTCGCCGGTCGAGTTGATCACGTGGTGCTTGGTCGAGAGGAACCGCCCGTTGGTCCAACGACTCAGCGAATTGCCGGTGTTCACGACGAAGGCCCCTGGGCGAGGATCGGCCAGCCGCCAGCGGCCTGACGGCATGCGCACCGCGAGCCCAGGTACATCATCCGTGGTGAGCAAGGTCATGATGGTGTTGTCGGTGTGCGGCTTGATGCCGAACACCCGATCCTTCGACACCGCGCGGGGCGGGTACCAAGTCAGCCCCATCGAGAGCCACGGGTTGGTGAAATAGGGCTCGAAATAATCGGCCGGCAGATCCAGCGCCCGCGCCCACAGCGGCATCAGCTTCAACGCCAGCTTCTCGACCCGTTGATAGTAGTCGAGCACCTGTTCTCGAAAGCCGGGCATCCAGTCAGGCCAGACGTTCGGCAAGCGGAACGGATCCTCGGGGTTTACGACCGGGTCGTTGGGGCCGCGCTCCATGTAGAAGAGGTAGCTGGACGACAGGTTGTGAGGCGGCTGACCAGGGACGGGCTCTTGATCTTCAAGCGCCAGATAGCCGATGGGCAGCTTCGGCCGACGCTTGGGCAGTTGGCGGCGTACCTCGAGCGGCTGCTCGTGGAAGCGCTTGGACTGCGCGAAGGCGGCCTGCATCACCTGCGGCGGTACGTCGTGACCCTCCAGGTAGAAGAAGCCGATCGTCTCGGAAATTTCCCGCAACTGCGCGGCTGTGGCGTCAAGAGCGCCCGGTTCGCCCGCGAGATAGCCGCTGATGCTCAGGGTCGGGATTTCCTCGGTGGAGTCGGGATGTTCCGCCAGCCAGTGGTCGTCCATTTCCATCGTCTAGCTCCATTCGGAAAAAAGAGCCCTGCAACGGGCGAGGTCGCCGCGAGAATATGATAATTGTATCCAGAATGGGCGGCCGATCAACCGAGATTGCGTTGGGGCGCGCGGTTTTGCACAGAGAGCGCGCCAAGCGCCGAGAAACTTGGACGTGCCGCTGTGATTGGGCTTGACGGGAGACAGGCTTAAACTGGATACAAACATCCAGTGTTACCAGCGAGGGTTCAGATGGCCGGGTCGGCGGAGAAGCGCGAGATCGATATGGCGGAGCTGCCAGATCCGATCAGCCACTATTGTCATGCGGTTCGCTTCGGCGACCTGCTGTTCATCTCGGGGATGACGGGCGTCGATCGCTCGACGCCCGGCGACAAGGACGTGGTCGCCCAGACCCGTGAGACGTTCCGGCGCATGCAACTGGTGCTGGAGCAGGTCGGCGCCTCCTTCGCCGATGTTCTGAAGGTGACGGTCTTCCTGCTGGATGTTGAGGACCGCACGAAGATCAATCCCGTGCGCAAGGAATTCTTTGGCGACGCCCGCCCGGCCTCCACTCTGATCGGAGTAAAGGCCTTGGCTATGCCCGATCTGCGCATCGAGATCGAAGCCGTCGTCGGTATTCCGAGCTAGACCGCCAAAGACATCGACTGGAGAAGCGTCGTGGGACACTTCATGAAGCACAATGACGATTTCTCGTCTGTGCAATATGGCATCTTCCATTCTCAGGAGATCTACGAGCTGGAGCGGGATTTGATCTTCAGCAAGGCATGGACCTATCTCTGCCTTGAGGCCGAAATCCCTAACCCCGGCGACTTTCTGACCGCCGAGATCGGCGACATCCCGGTGCTGGTCAATCGCCGCGAGGACGGCGTCATCACCGCCTTCGAGAACCGCTGCATGCACCGCGGCACGAAGCTGCGGCGCGAGAACCGCGGCAACGCGGCCGACCATACCTGCGTCTATCACCAGTGGTGCTATTCGCTGGACGGGCGCCTGACCAGCGTGCCGTTCCCACGCGGGGTCCGCGGCGTAGGTGGTCTGCCGGCCGATTTCGACAAGTCGAAGGTACGGCTGCCGCCGATGCGGGTCGAGGTGATGCACGGCGTCGTGTTCGGAACCTTCGATCCCGACAACGTGCCGTTGGAAGAGTACCTCGGCCCGGAGATCGTCGCGCGCCTTGGTAACCTCTTCTTCAAGCCGATCGAGATCATCGGCTACCAGCGCCAGCGCGTGTTCGGGAATTGGAAGCTCTACAATGAAAACCTGCGCGACCTGAATCACGGCAGCCTTCTGCACATGTTTCACGCCACCTTCGGCTTGGCGCGACCTAATCAGGTTGGCGGGTCGATGATGGACGCGAAGCGGCGCCACAACATCAGCCGCAAGGTGATGGGCACCGATGACAAGTCGCTCACCGTGGAGCTCTACAAAGACGTCAAATCCTACCAGGAGGATTTCGTTCTCTCCGATCCGAGCATCTTGAAATACACGCCGGAGATACCGCACGAGGAGAGCCTGATCATCGCCTCGGTTTTTCCGAACGTCATTTTCCAGCAGATCACCAATTCGCTCTGCTCGCGGCAAATTCGTTTGCGCGGCGTGGACGAATTCGAGCTCTATTGGACCTACTATGGGTTCAAGGACGACACGCCGGAGATGCGCGAGCACCGTCGCCGTCAGGCGAATCTGGTGGGACCAGGTGGGCTGATCTCGATGGAGGACGGCGAGGCCGTGCAACTCGTGCACGAGCAGACGCGCAGTCGTCTCGAAGAGTCGTCACAGATTATCATCGGCGGCCGCGGCGAGATCAAGGACCTGCCGGTCGGGGTGACGGAGATCCCGGTCCGTGGATTCTGGTCCTACTACTTCGAACTTATGGACTCCGCCCAGTCCGCCTGAGGCTGAGCGTCTTCGCGCAATCGACATTACGGAGCGGCGTTCATGGTGCTCGCACGCGTCATCGCTTTTCTATCCGCCCACGCCCAGCGTCTCGACGTCGGCGACTTCGACGCCTGGATGGCGCCGTTCGAAGAGGGCGCCACCTATCAGATCGTTTCGGCGGAGAACCTGCGGCTGGGTATGGACATGCCCCTGTTGCTGGCGTCGAGCAAGAACATGATCCGCGATCGGATCCTCTCCTTGCGCGAGGCCAACATCTACAACATCCACGTCGACCATCACGTCCTGGGCCTACCGGTGATCGAGGAGGAGGGCGGCGCGGTGTTGAAGGTCCACACGCCCATCGTGGTCCACCAGATCGATCAGGACGGGGTCGCGACCTTGTTCTGTGTCGGTCGCTATGACGACGAACTGGTGGACGAGGGTGAGAGCTTCGCCATCCGCCGGCGCGAGGTCGTCTTCGAAAACTTCGGAATTCGGCGACTACTCGCGACCCCAGTCTGACCGCCGCCGGTCAGCCTGTTCGACCCTCAACCCGCAGTATGAACGAGCCCGCCGGTCCTTTGAGGCCCGGCGGGCTTTTCGTCGAGCGCTAGCGCGCAGCGACGACCGTATTGTCGAGGGTGCCGATGCCGCTGATCGTCGAGACCACGCGGTCGCCCTCTCTCAGAAAGCGGGGCGGCGACATGGCGAAGCCCGCACCGGATGGTGTGCCGGTCAGGACGATGTCGCCGGCCTCGAGCCGGAGCCCGGCCGACAACTGAGCGATCAGAGTGGGGATATCGAAGATCATCTCGGACACGCGGGCGTGCTGGCGTCGCTCGCCATTGACCTCGAGCGTCAGCTCTAAGGCGGCCGGGTCGGGGATTTCGTCGCGCGTGACGACCCATGGCCCCAGTGGAAGACTGCCGTCGAGGGCCTTGCCTTTGAACCACTGGCCATGGCGCCGCTGCAGATCGCGGGCGCTGACATCGTTGGCGACGCAGTAGCCGAAGACGTGCTCGAACGCTGCTTCAGCTCGGATGTTTCGGCCGGGTCGGCCGATGATCAGCGCCAGCTCCACCTCATAGTCGAGTTCCTCGGTGACCCCGATCCAATGCGGGATGGCCCCGCTGGGGGCTGTGATGGTGCTGGGCGGCTTGGTGAAGAAGTGCGGCGTCTCGATCGTCCGCGGGGCGGCCAGCTTGCGCCAGCGATCACCCTCCGCGACGTGGTCGAGATAGTTGAGGCCCACGCAAAACACGTTCCGGGGCGCCGCGACAATCGGGGCCAGGAGGGTCGCCGAGGAGAGAGGGATCTTCGCAAGATCGCCAGACGCGGCGGCGGCGCGGAGCCGCTCCAAGAGCGCCGGTCCGCCCTTCACGACATCGATCACATCGTGGAGGCAAAGGTCCGGCGAGGCGGCGGTGCTCAGTCGCAGAATCAGATCCCCCGCGACGAGCCCGACTTCAACGGTGGCCTCATAGGCATAGCGAACCAGCTTCATGAGGTGCGGTCCCGCAGCGCGAGGATCCTGCCCGCGGCGAGCAGAACCACCTGTATCCGTTCAAGCAGCGTTTTGTCGTTGATCGGCATGGCGTCGACGCGAACGGAGTGGCCGAAGGCGGTCGGGCGGGTCTTTGCGATCATGATGGCGCTCCTTCCGATCGCCCGCGGCGCCAGATATCGGCGACCGCGGCGCTGGGAACCGTGCGCGCGAAATCGAGGGCGATCTCGCGCAGGGCGTAGTCGTGGAAGGTCCGGTTGGAATCGCGCTGGCCGACGGCGTCGCTCGCGACGGCCACGTAGAAGTCGCGCATCACCGCATCGCGCACTGTCGATTCGACGCACGTGTTGGTGACGACGCCGGCGACCACCAGGCTGCGAACGCCCTCGCGGCGCAGGACGGCGTCCAGGCCGGTGTCGACGAAGGCGCTGAACCTGTGCTTGCGCAGGATAAGTTCGCCCGGCCTCGGCGCCAGTTCATCGACCAGCGCCTCGCCCCAGGAGCCGTGCGTGCAGACCTCCGACCGGGGGCCGGAGCCTTCACGCCATTCCGACGCCGCGGCGGTGTAGACCGCCCCCTCGCCGGAAGGCGCCAGATAGCCGCGCGGCTGGCCCGGGCCGCGGAACATCGGTCCATATTCCGCCTGCACGAAGATGACGCGGCAACCGCTCGCGCGCGCCTCGTCGAGCAGTGAGCGGGCGACGCCCACCGCGCGGTCGATCTCGATGAGATCGTCGAGCGAGCCGCCGGGGGCGCGGCAGAAGAAGTTCTGCATGTCGATGATGACCAGCGCCGTGTGCGCGGGAACGAGCCGCGCCGCCAGGGTGGGCAGCAGCGCCTGGTCCTTGGGCTCGGCGTGCCAGGGCCGATGCGGCGCGGTTTCGGCGCGCCAGGCGGCCTCGAGCTCACTTAAGCTGACGATGGCCGGGCCGGCGCCCTTACCGAACAGGGCGTTGGACAGGTACTCCGCCGCCGGCGCCTCGGCCGGCTCGACCAGCACCGCCGCGGCATAGCCGCGGGACAGGGCCTCGCTGGCGTCGCGCATCGCCCGGCCAAGATCGCCGGCCAGGACGACGGCCGTCACGCCGCCGCTGCGCAGGACGAGGTCGAGCTCGCTGCCGTGGAACGCCGCGTCGGCATGACGGATGAAGGTGCGTTCGTGAGGATCCGCGCCGGCGCGCGCTACGCCGGAGGTCTCGCCGACGAGCGTCAGGACGTCGAGTGCGGCCGCCAGGCGTCGCGCCGGTTGACCATAGCCCGCCTCGACCACCAGCGCGCAGCGCGTCGGACTAAAATCCGGCCGAGCCGGAAGGAAGGCGAGGCCATCGGTTGTAGCAGTCTTCTCGCTCAGCATGAGCGCGGCCCCCTGAAACGCGTGCGGTTAGGCTGAAACCGGCCAACGCCCGACTGCATGGCTGACGGGCGGGATGGGGGCATGATCCTCACGACGACGCCTGGGCGACGCGCTCTTCGAGTCTCGGGGCCGAGCGCGGAACCGTCAGCTTGAGGCGGATTACTTCCAGCACCGACAGGTTGATGACGATGTCGGTGACGATCAGCGGGGTGTTCTTCAGCAGGATCGCGATCACGGTCCAGCAGACCAGGCCAAGCGACAGGGACACATAGGTCGACAGGGAGATCGCCGAGACCTCGTGGGTGCGATGCATCTTCCAGACTTGCGGGAGGAAGGTGATCAGCGCGGCCCCGCCATAGATCGAGGTGAGCAGTTCCGCCCATTTGGTTGTGCGCAGTTCGGCGGCCAGTCCGGGGGTCAGGAAGATCACGCCGGCAGCGAGGGCGGCGACCGCGAGCACATAGACGAGGCAGACCCTCGCCGAGACCTGGAAGAGGACGCCGATGCTCATCAGCAAAGCCAGGACGTTCACGCCGAGCATCGTCGGCACGGCGTATTCGAAGGCGACCAAGGTTAGGATGGTGCCGTTGACCACCTGCAGCAGGGTGGTCGCCACCGAAAGCCCCGCGACCTCGCCCGTCCGAATGATCCGCAACGACTGAAGTCCCGGCGAGATCATGCATAACAGGCCGGCGATAAGCGGAAGGACGTTGAGCAGCATGGGTGGGTCCGCCTCGTGGCTTGGACGATCGCGCGGCCCCGGCGGCCACGTATCTGGATACAGTTATCCAGCTTGCGGCGGCTGGCAATAGGTCTGAAGAGGTTTGCGCTCGCGAAATCACGCTTGCGCGGATGTCAGGCGCCGGATGTTCCTGTTAAGGTGGCGCGTTTAATGACGGTCCACTTGGCTTTTTGCATCCAGCGGGCATAAACGCGCGACGGAGGAACACGAAAACGAATGGTCGGGCTTTCCTACATGGCCGATCCGGGCGGGCGGCAACTGCCGAAAGGGCGCGCCTACAGCTATATTCGCGACCGCATTCTGAACGGCGATTGGCCCGGCGGCGCGAAGCTGATCCCAGAGAAGATCGCCCAGGAATTGGGCATCAGCCGGATGCCGGTGCGTGACGCCATCGCACAGCTGGACGCCGAAGGTCTGGTCACCATGCGCCCGAACCAGGGCGCATTGGTCACCTTGCTGCCGCCCAACGAAATCCAGGAGCTGTTTGAGATCCGCGCCGTGCTGGAAGGCCTTGCGGCGCGCAAGGCCGCGGAACTCTGGGAGGTTGGCGATCTCGATGAACTGCACCTGCTGAACGAGCGGCTGAAGCGCAAGGACCTCGAGCTCACCAAGTGGCTCGGCTACCACAACGAATTTCACGACACAGTCTGTGTGATCAGCAAGCAGAAGCATCTGCTGCAGGAAATCCGCCGGGTCCGCACCGCCGTGCAGCCCGTACTGCTGCTGTATTTTCAGGAATACAAGCAGGACAAGATGGTGGGCAACGAACATGAAATGCTCATCGACGCGATCGCCAGCCGCAATGGCGGGCTGGCGGAGCGCATGTTCGTCGAGCACGTCGAGCGGGCAGGGCGGGCGGCCAACTTCACCCAGGCCGTCAAGCAGCGCCGGGGCGCCGACAAGACTCCCGCCTGACCGGCGCGGCCCGCAATCCGTCAACCTTCGACTTGAACACGGCCGTCGACGATCCGGATCGGATAGACGCGCAGAGGCCGCGGCGGCGGCCCTGAGCGCACCTCGCCGGTGGTCAGGTCGAACACGCCTTCGTGCAGCGGGCACTCGATGCAGTTATCGCTGACGAACCCCTGCGACAGCGAGCCGACGCCATGGGTGCAGCGGTCCTGCACGGCGCGCCAGCCGTCGGCTAGGCGGACGATCGCAACGGCGCGGCCGTTGACTGGCACCGCCACGGCTTCGCCGTCCGGGAAGTCGGTTTCGACGCCGACATCGTGCCAAGAGACAACGGAATTGGCGGGGGTTGAGGATGTCATGACCTTGTCCGTCGCCGTTGACGTCAGGTCGCCGGAGCGGTGACGTCCCACGGCAGCGAGGCGAGCAGCCTCGACAACAGGGGGTGGAAGATGTGGGGCGCGTCCAGATAGGGCGTGTGCGCGCCGCCCGGGATGAGATGCAGCACCCCCCCGGTGAGGCGGGCTGCGGCTTCGCGGCCCATTTCGGGGGGCGTGACCGGGTCTTGTGCGCCCCAGATGAGGTGGACGTCGACGCCCTCGAGCCGGGCGCCCACGGCGTCGGCATTCAGACCCCCGCGCCAATAGTCTGATAAGGCGGCGAAGGCTTCGGCGGCTCCCGGCGAATTGTTGATCCGCCACTCTTCCTCGATCAGCGCTTCGGTGACTTGCTGCGGGTCGGCCATCACCCGCCGCAGCTTCGCCTCGATGTCCGAACGGCTCGTTCGGCGCAGGCTCTCACTGACCCGTTCAACGATCTCGATCGGCGCCGGCAGCAATCCCACCGCGCCCACCAGCACAAGCCCACGCGCGCGGTCGGGGCGATCCAGCGCGGCCGTCGCCGCGACCTGCGCGCCGAGGGACGTCCCGACGAGCGCCGCGCGCTCGACGTTCAATTCATCGAGCAAGGCGTTGACGAATTCGGCGAACCCGGGCGCCGTGTAAGTCGGGCCCGCGCCCTTAGTGGCGAAGCCGTGGCCGGGGAGATCGCAGGCCATCGCGCGGTACCCCTCTCGGGCAAGCTGAGCCACGGTGGGAGCCCAGCGATCGGCGCGCGCGCCGACCCCGTGCAGGAGGAGCACGCAGCGCGGCCCATGACCCTCTTCGATGACGCGGGTCTGCAGCCCCCCCGCGCCGACGGGATAGCGGATCATGGCGCCGCTCAACTCGGCTCGAACACGCCGGCGCGGCGCGCTTCGTCGTAGAGGAAGCGTCCCTGCAGGTAGTTCTGGGACTTCTCGTAACCGTAGATCTTGCGCGGTGGGATCACGCTGGTGATGTCCACGACCTCGCCGGCCTTGATCACGGCTTTGCGGCGGCTGGGTTGTTGGACGACGGTGATGTCGCTGAGGGGGTCACCGTCCAGCAGCAGGATGTCGGCGAACTTGCCCGCGGCCAGCACGCCGACGCTATCCTGAAAGCGCGGCAGCAGGCGTGCGCCGACGCTGGTGCCGGCGGCGATCGCTTGCGCCGGCGTCAGCCCGAGGTGCTCGACGAAGATCTGCATTTCGAGGCCGTGCCATTCGCCGAACGGCACCGTCGACCAGCCGCTTTCCGAGCCGGCGGCGAGTGGGACGCCGGCGTCGAAGGCGCGCCGTAAGTTCGTCGCGGCGGCTTCGTATTCGCGGCTGTAGTAGGCGACCGCCGCCTTGCGCTTGGCGTTTGGGTCGATGGCGTTGGCCAGCAAAGTCAGCGTCGGGACGACGATCGAGCCGGCTTTGAGACAGGCCTCGATGCCCGCGTCGTCGATATAGCTGGCGTGCATGATGTAGTCGAAGCCGGCGCGTGCGGCGTAGAGCACGGCGTCTCGGCTGCGCGCGTGGACGGCGCACTTCCGGTTCAGGCGGTGCGCTTCCTCGGCGATCAGATCGAACTCGGCTTGCGAGAAGGCCACCCCGTCGATGGGGTTGGTGTTGTGCGGCACATCGCTCGAGCCCGAGACCTTGATGCAGTCGACGCCGTCCTTGACCTGTTTGCGGACCACGGCGGAAATCTCGTCGCGGGACTGCACCAGCACGCCGGCCTGGCCCGGCGGCCATGGGGCCCAGGCAGGAAATGAGGCCTCGAGTCCCTGATAGGTGGTGAGCTGGGGGCCGCACACCGCCATGCGCGGGCCCTCGTACATGCCCGCTTCGATGGCGTCGCGGACCGCCGCCGCGACATTGAACGTCGTGGCGGCGTCGAAGGCGCTGGTGACGCCCGCTCTCAGGACCTTGCGCGCGAACCACGCCGCCTTCAGCGCGCGGTACTCCACCGAACTATAAAGCGCCACCTCCTCTTCGGAGCGCGCCTCGCCGAAGGCGATGTGGATGTGCGCGTCGACGAGTCCGGGCATGACGGTGTGACCTGGGCCACCCATCCGCCGAGGCGCTCGAGACGTGTAACCGTCGGGCAGATCGCGCTCGGCCCCTACCCACGCAATCTGATCGCCCTCGACAACGACGGCGCCGTCCGCAAGTGGGGCGGCGCCCGAGCCAGCGATCACCTGGCCAAGCAGGATTGTCGGATTAGCGGTCTCGGGCACGTGCACCTCGGTCTTCCGGAGCCACTTAAGCGGCGGCGGCTCAAATCTGTATCCAAAAATACAGACGGGCTCAAGCGAGGCTTTTCGAGCCGCGAAGCGCCGGAAGGAGTAGTGCCGGGCGACGGCAGGCCGCGCTGGGCGGATGCTCCAAAGGTCGTTCTGTTGACCGGTCCGGAAAAGTGGATACAGTTTTGCGGCGGCTCACGCGCGGTCGCGAGATCGCCCTTGGCCTCGTCCTAAGCCAGTCCAGTTCAGCGTGTTCGAGAGGTCGCCGCCCGCGCCAGCGGGTTCGGCCGCGGCATTGAGGAACAACATGTCTGTCGCCGTTGAGACCACCCCTATTGGGTCGCGGGATGTCAACCTCGCGAATTGGCGCGTAGCACCGTTCAGCAAGTGGGCGTTCCAACACGTGCGCGACCTCATACCGACGGCGGATATCGCGCACGCGCCAGGGCAGATATGGCGCCTCGAGGTCGCCCCGCGCTCGCTCGCCGCCTTCCGGGCGCCGACGCTGGAGGGGGAGCGCGTCGATCTGGAGGCGTTCCTGACGGCGACCGCGACGGACGCTCTCGTGATCCTCTCGGAAGGCAAGATCGTCTACGAATACTATGCCGACCGGGCCACGGCGCACACGCCGCACATCATCATGTCCGCGACCAAGGCGGTGATGGGCCTGTTGGTCGGGATCCTCGCTCGCGCCGGCGCGATCGAGCTCGACGCGCCGGTGTCATCCTACGTCCCGGAGGTGGCCAACGGGCCCTACGCGGGGGCGACGCTTCGGCATCTGACCGACATGCGCACGGGCGTCTTCCTGGAAGAGGCGGAGCAAGGCGCCTACGATGCGGCGACTGGTTGGGAGCCGACGACCGGCGATGCGCAGTCGCCCAGCTTGCACGGCTTCCTCAGTCTTCTGGAGGGAAGCGGGCGGCCGCACGGCGGTCCCTTCGCCTACTATTCCGCCAATACCGACCTGCTGGGCTGGGCCCTGGAGCGCGCGACCGGCAAGAGCTGTGCGGCTATGCTGAGCGAGCTGCTGTGGCAGCCGCTCGGGGCGGAAGCGGACGCCTACATTACAACGGATGGCAAAGGGGCGGCGCGGTGCACGGGCGGCCTGTGTGCGACAGCGCGCGATTTCGCGCGCATTGGACAGCTGCTGGTGGGGCATGGTCGCCGCAGCGAGCGGGAGATCGTCCCAGCTTCGTGGATCGACGACATCGCCCAGGGCGGCGACCGCCAGGCTTGGCGCGACGGCGCATGGGGTGAGCTATTCGCACCGATCAGTCGAAACATGAGCTACCGTAGCGGTTGGTATACGATCGACGACGAGCCGCAGACTCTGTTCGCGACGGGTATTCACGGCCAGCAGCTATTCGTGGACCGTCGAAATCAGCTGGTCGTCGCCAAGGTGTCTTGCTGGCCCGACCCGACCGGTATGCCGCCCTTCGTGCTCACTCAGTTCGCCTTCCGGGAAATTCGTCGAATCCTGACGGAAGGCGCTCGATAGTCCTAAGCCGGCGCTGGACAAAGCTAGCACGACGCCCTCGCAGCGCGGCGGCGGGGCGGGAGTTTAGGACGCCAGGCGAACGCCGCCGTCTGTTTTGTTCTGCTTCATGGCGATGAAGTTGACCGTCGAGCGTCCCGCCCAGAGGACATGGTCCCGGAAGGTGCGCTCGGCCAGCAGGCCGTTACCGCTGGCGATGGCGTCAAGCAGCATCTTATGCTCGTCGCCAACCATCTCGCTGTGCCGGTATTCCTGGAAATAGATGATGATGTACGGCTGCACCGCCGTGCGAATACGACGTATCTCGCGCTGCAGATGCTTTTGCTGTCCGATCTCGGAGACAGCGTCGTGGAATTGGTCGTGGTAGGCCTGCCACTTCGGGTTCTCGAAATCGTTGCGCATCAGCCGTTCGCTCAGCAGTTGCAACTCCTCAAGGTCATTGGGGCCCATGACCTCCGCCGCCTTTCGCGCGGCGAGCCCTTCGAGCACCGCCCGGATCTCGAAGAGATCGGACAGTTCATTCAAGGGCAGCAGCGTGACGACGGCGCCTTGGTTCGGACGCATCGTCACCAGGCCCTCGGAGTCTAGCTGCGATATGGCATCGCGGACCGGCATACGGCTGATGCCAAGCGCGCGCGCGATCCGCTCAGGCTGCAGCCGATGACCGCCAGCCCAAACGCCTGTGACGATCTGCTCGCGGATGTAGCCGTACGCGCGCGCTTTCGGAATGAGCCGGGCTTCTGAGTCTGACAGGTAGGTCGCGCCCGTCATGATCGACCGAACCTTTACAAGTCCAAAGGCGGCGTCGAGCCGACGCGCACTCCGGAACGCCGAGAAACCGCTGCACATGTGTATCCAGATTGCACGCGCCGGGCAAGGCGGGCGCCCGACCGGCCACTCCATCAGCTCGGTGTCTTCCCTCGGCGGCGTAATGAAGACGCCAGCGGCAAGCAAAAAGCCTAGCCGCTTTGTATCCCGATATCCATCGTCGCCATTTTTGATGAGGCCTGCGGCGGGGTCGGTTCGAGCGGGCCTGCCCTTGCCAGACGACCCTCAGGGGCGTCGAGCCCGCCAAATTGGCACTCTTTGCTCCATTTCGAGCCACTTTGAGGTCTCCCTGCGCCGCCATGCTGTGGAAAGCGCGGCTATCGAAGACAGTGGTTTGACGGCATCCTGAATAAATGGATACAATTATCATCTTGTCGCATCGCGCCTCGGGGCGCGCATGGGAACGGGCAGGGGGACGATGGGCGCGGACCATACGAGGACGGACGTTCGCCGCGGGCTGAAGTCTTGGCAAGACGCCAGCGCGCAATACGAGCCGTCTTTGGCGGTCCGCTCCGCTTCTCTGCAGGTGACGAGGCTGGATTTTCACATCTGTCCTGCGGGGACAGCAAACTGGGGGCGTCAACATGGTTAGCCGTAGAACCGGGTTCCTACTCGCGGCAGTCTCGATCCCGTCGATGTTGATCGGCGCAGCGCCTTCCTTTGCGCAGACCGCGGCGCCGGCGACAGTCGCCGGAGGTGCGACGGGTGTCGACGAGATCGTCGTCACCGCGCAACGACGCGAAGAGAAAGCGATCGATGTGCCGTTGGCGGTGGCGGCGGTGAGCGGGACCCGCCTCAAGTCTCTCGGCGTGCAGCAAGGAACCGACCTGGTAAAAGTGATCCCTGATCTGACGTTTGTGGACGCAGGGCCGATCCCGAAGCTGGCGATCCGCGGCATCAGCCTCAACGACTTCGGCGACTCCAACGAGTCGCCCATCGCGGTGTACGTCGACGATGTCTATATCGCCTCGCCGGCGGCGCCGCTGGCCCAATTCTTCGACGTCGATCACGTCGATGTCTTGCGGGGGCCTCAGGGCACGCTGTTCGGCCGCAATGCGGAAGGCGGCCTGGTGCAGATCGTCTCCACCAAGCCAGGATCGACGTACGGCGGCGACCTCAGTCTCCAGCTTGGCAGCTATGGTCAGGTCATTGCCACCGGCGGGTTCAACATCCCGTTCAGCGACCAGATCAGGACCCGGACCGCGTTCATCTACAACGACGACGACGGTTGGCAGAGCGACCCGATTACGCACACGCGGTACGGAAGCACGAACGCTGTGGCGGTTCGCGAGATCATCGACTTCGACATCAGTCCCCGGTGGACCAACGAACTCAGCGGCAACTTCAGCGACTCTCACAACGTCGATCCGGCGCTGGGATTCCGCGGGGCGCTAAACCCGACGACGGGCGCCGTCTGCGCGATCGGCCAAGTCTTCGCGAACCAGTGCGTCAACAACGTCGGGATGTACGATCCCAACCCAAATCCGCACGTCGTCTATAGCCAGGTGCCAAAGCCGCTGACGGTCATTCAGAGCGAAGGCGTCGCGGACACCCTTCACTATCACGGCGACGGATTTAACATCAGCTCGATCACGGCCTACCAGGTCACCGACAAAAACCACGAGTTTGACGAAGGGGGCAGCGGGAACGACACCGACGGGTACACGATCTATGCGGCGAACCGCGCCCAGTTTTCACAGGAAGTCCGTCTTGACGGAGAGACCGGGCCACTCAAGTGGGATGTCGGCGGCTACTACTTCAACGAAGCCTTGACCAACGGCTTCGTCACCATCCCGTATCTGGTTCCGATCATTGGGACCGACGGCATCCAGGATGAGTTCAATCAAACGACCAACGCCATCGCGGGCTTCGGGCAGATCGACTACACCATCATTCCCAATGTTACGCTCACGAGTGGCCTTCGCTACACTGACGAAGACAAGAAGTTGAATATATCGAACGACTTCTCCAACCCGCTGTTCGTCAATCACGAGGTGGCGAAGACCGATCGGTTGACCTGGAAGGAGGGGGCCAACTGGCGCTTCACCCCAGGTTGGCTGACCTACTTCAGCGTCGCCACGGGCTACAAGAGCCCGGCTTTCGACACCTCGTTTGTCGGCGCGGGCGGCGCCGCTCCATCGCTCCCGGAGACGGACATAAGCTACGAGGTCGGCGTCAAAGGCGAGACGCCCGACCACAATATCGAGCTGACCGCGGACGCCTACTACAACGACTATACGAACTTCCAGTTGGTCGGGACGCCGCCGGGATCGGTTGGATATGCCGCGGTCACCGTGCTGACCAACGCCAAGCAGGCGACGATCTACGGTCTCGAAGCGGATATCACCGCCCATCCGATCGAGAATATGCTGATCAATGTCAGCGCGGATTACCTGCACACGCGGATCAATTCCCCAGGTCTGCTGTTCGGCGGCCTGCCGATCACGGGAGACCCGCTCGCACTCAGCCCCGAGTACGGCATCAAAGGTCTCATATCCTACGACTGGAAGATTCCGGGCATTGGCACGATCACGCCACGGCTGGATGGTCGCTATCAAAGCGCGTCCTACGACAGCTTTCCGACCGCAATGGACGTCGAGATCACGCCGTACACCGTTCTGGACGCCGGCGTCGCCTGGACCTCACCCGACGACCGATACAAAGTCGAGCTGCTGGTCGATAACCTGCTCGACACGCATTACTACACCTATACGAACTTTTACCTCGGTGTTGACGTGATCAACTGGGGCAAGGTCCGAACCGGGGCCATCCGCTTCTCGACCAAATTCTGACGCCGTCGGCTCGGTCTGGCTCGCCGCGGGTATCATCCGCACGTCCAGACCAGGCGCGGCTCACGCCCGGGCTCCAACGGTTGCGATCCTCCCCTATCTCCAGCCGAACTGTCGGCCGGCGCCTGCGCCGGCCGACCTTTTCTTCGTGGAGAGCTGTTCGGCCATCGGCCGAAGCAAGCCCGCCGATCCTCCCATCCGCTCACCTTCCTGGAAGGCAGCTCGTCCGCCGGCGTCTTCCTGGCGGGGAGCGTTCGTTCGACGCGAGCGGTCGCGTCGACTCAAGATGAGGAATGCCGCGTTTATCGGGTCAGGCGACTTTGCAGCCGTCGGATGGCTTGGTGCGTCATCCAGATCGCGAGGTTGTCGTTCGCGTCGCTCCACGAAGAGAATTTCGCAACCACGATCCGGTTGGCCTTATCGATAAACAGGTTCTGCCCATGGATACCCATGGCGAAGAGCAGGCGAGGGGCATCGTCGATCGTGTACCAGCCGCTCCGGTAGCGCATGTGCTTGCTGATGGGGGCGAACGATGCGCCCCACTCGCCCGTCTTCCACGCGTCTGGGTCGCCGTTGTCGAAGATATCGTCGATCCATCCCGTGGGGACGATCTCCTGCCCGCCGCGTTGGCCGCTGTCGACCACGAGTTGGCCTAGGCGCGCGAAATCTCGCGCTGTCAGGCAGACGCCGCCTGTGCATCGCGCCAAGCCTTGGCGATCTAGGGTGACGAGGCCACCGTCCTCCGCGCCCATTGGCTTGAGCAGATGGTCGCTGAGGAGCGACGCGACGGTCTTTCCGGATGCCCGTTCGATCGCCCAGCCGAGCAGGTCGGTGTTGGCGGAGACATAGCGGAAGGGGCCGCCGTGCGGCTTCACGGGAACGTCCAGGCGTTCGAAGAAGCTTCGAAAGTTGGCGCCGGGGTGCTTCGGATCGTCGGGAATCCAATTCGTCGCCGCCTCGTAGGCGGCCAGCGCGTCTCCAGGGAGTTCGACTCCGGTGCGCATGTCCAACAGGTGCCGGAGCGTCGCGCCCTGATAGGCGGTGTGGCCGATCTCGGGAACGTAGAGCGACACGGGGTCATCGACCCGCAGGCAACCCTTGCTCTGCAGGATCCCGACCAGCAAGCCGGTCACGGCCTTGCTGGCGGACATCAAAATGTGGGGCGCGTGTGCATCGTTGCCATTGGCGTATCGCTCGTAAACGATCTGACCGTCGACGATCACGACGATGGCGTCGGTCGCGGTCGCTTTGAGGAAGACCTGCTGCAAGATCGACGCGCCTTTGGTCCGCGGCGCGATCGCCAACGGAACCGCTCGCGCCGGATCGTTTTCGATCGGGGCGGAAGGCAGAACCTTGTCGATGTTGTGAAAAGCCCAACGGCTTTGCGGCGCCGACTGCCAGTTCGACTGGTCGGCGGACAGGATGGATTGTTTCGCGCGAGGCATGAGATCTCCGTCGTCGGCCGTCTTCGGCGACCGAGCTAAAGCTTTGGCCATTCGAGAGCCGCCTCGAAGGCGGCGGCGGCTCGGTAGAGCGTGGCTTCATCGTGATGTTTGGCCACGAGCATCATGCCGACCGGCAGGCCGTCGCTCATCCCGCAGGGTACGGAGATCGCCGGATGGCCAGTCACGTTGAACGGCGAGGTGTTGTTGAGAACCCCCAGCGCCCGGAAGATGCTGAGCGCTCGGGGCGCATCCTGCGGCGGGATCGGCGGGGCGGTGACCGGCGTCGTCGGCATCAGCAGCACGTCGATGCGTGAGAGCTGCTCGTCGTAAGCCGCCCGCAGCGCGCGGCTGATGTTCTGCGCTTTGGCGTAGAAGCGCCCGCTATGGTGTTTCGAAAAGTACTGACCGAGGAGCATCAGCAACTTCAGGGAGTCGGAAAGCTCGTGCGGTCTGGCGCGCCATCCTGCATGCGCGCGCCGAAGGCTGGTGACGTAGAGCCCTCTCCAGCCGCTGCCGAAGACATTGCCCTTCATCAACGCTTCGGTCGCACCTTCGGCGGCGATGCTGAGCCAGAGCGAGGGGCCCAGTGCATGCATGGGGACCGACACATCCTCGACGATCGCCCCGAGCCGCGTCAGCAGGGCTGCGCTGGCGCGAACCTTCGCTTCGACGCCGGCGTTCGCCTCCGGGTGGCCGAAGCCCTCCCTAAGCACGCCGATCCTGAGCCCCTGCGCGCCAAGGCCGAGCGCGGCCAGGTAGTCCACTGGACGCGAAACTGCGTCCTGACGAGGATCAAGGCCGTCCGGTCCCGCGATCACCTCCAGCAAAAGGGCGTTGTCCGCCACCGTCCGCGTCATCGGACCGGTATGATCGAGCGACATTTCGATCGGCATGATCCCGGTGTAGGGCGCCAGGCCATGCGTGGGCTTCATCCCGACAATCCCGCAGAACGCCGCGGGGACGCGGATCGAGCCGCCCTGGTCGCCGCCGAGGGCCATATCCGCCTCACCGCACGCCACCACCACGGCGCTGCCGGACGACGAGCCGCCGGAGGTATGGTCGCGGCGATAGGGATTGTGCGTCGGACCCGTCGGGTTGGTGTGGCTGCCGGCCGAGAGGCAGAAGTGTTCGCAGTTGGTCTTGCCGAGGATGACGCCGCCTGCGTCCAGCACCCGAACGACAACGGTCGCATCGACGTCCGGGATGTATCCTTCGAGCGTCGTGGATCCGTTCATCATCGGCACGCCCGCCAGGCAGATCGTGTCCTTCAACGCGACCGTCTTCCCGACTAGGGCGCCCGCCGGCGCCCCTCGAACGGGCGAGAGGACATACCAGGCATTGTGCTGGTTCTCGGCCGGCGATGGCCGATGCCCAGGTGTTCGGGGGTAGCGGACTTCGGGCAGATAGTCGGGGAGAGCGTTCAGCCGATCGTAAGTCCTGAACGTCGGCTTGAGCAGATCGTTGAAGAGCGCCAGTTCCTCTTGGCCTAGGTCGAGGCCCAACTCCTCCGAGACGGCGTGGAGCTGCTCCAGCGTCGGTTTGATCGGCATCAAAGGTTCGCCGCAGACGTGCCGGCGTCGCCGGCTGGGGTGAGGCGGTGCTCGAGCGTCGGAAAGACTTGCAAGGCGTTTTTTCCGATCTGCTGGATCTCGGCCTCGCTGAGGTCGGCGAAATCGAGCAGCGCCCGCATGTTCTGCGCGAGCGTCGTTTCGCTTGAACAGGCGACGCCGCAGTCCGACCCGTAGAGCAGATGATCGCACGTCGTCATCGCTAGTGCGGGCTTGAGACTATGCGCGGTCCCCGTCGCGGCGGTATCGAGGAACAATCGGCCGAGCTGGCGACGGATGTCATCGGCGCTGATCTGTCTGGCGTTCGGCACCCAGGGTTCGGCGCCCAGCAGCGCCAGACGCCCAGACAGCGCCGGCAACGCGCCGCCGCAGTGCGCTACGACGAACTTGATGTCCGGAAAATCGCCAAGAATGCCTTTGTAGAGCATGTCGACCAACGTGCGGGCTGTCTCGAAGGCGACTTCCAGCAGGGCGCTCGGGCGGCCCAACGAGGGCGGTGCGTAAGCGTTGGGATGGATGAACACGGCCGCTCCGCGTCCGTTCAACGCGCGCCAGACCGGGGCCAGACTCGCATCGCTCAACAAGACGCCGTTGTAGTCGCAGGTCATGGCGAAACCGTCGGCGCAGAGCGCGTCGGCGCGCGTGATCTCGCCCAGCGCCGCGTCTGGGTCGTCGGTCGGCAGAGCCGCCAAAAGGCCAAAGCGGCTCGGAAATCGACCGACAACCGCGGCGCCGTAGGCGTTCGAATCCTGTAGCTCGGCAAGCGTCTTGGGAATGTTGCTGAGCAGCTGCATGGCGACGCCGTGGCGGTCCATGTGGTCCAGGGCGCCCTCAACCGTCCACTCGAAGGGCGTCGGCGCCAGGAAGCATCCACGGTGCATCATCTTCCAGATGGTGTCGAGTTCCGTCGGCGTCTTCGGGATGTGGAAGTGGGCATGCACGTCGATCCACCCCTCCGCTTTCCGACGTTGACGCATGGCGCTCGTCACTCCCTCAGATCTTGGCCAAGTCGGCCGCCGTGGGTCACGGTCGCGGATCTGTCGGGGAGGCTAGCCGCCGCAAGTCAGATGATCTATCCGCGAAACACCGAAATTGATCAGAGATCGTCCGGGATGGACCCGTTGTCCCAAACTATCGCCTTGCTGCGCCCCCGCGCCCTGCTCTGGAAACAGCTCGACGCCCGGGGTGATTGGGCGGTTTCGTTCCCGGGGGCTACGGGCGTGGCCTTCAGTCTGGTCGCCCAGGGCAGTTGTGTTTTCCAGTCGTCTGGACGCGAACCCCAGCCGCTTTCCGAGGGGGATTTTCTACTGCAGTCGGAGCCTCAGGCTTGGTCGCTTGGGCGAGCGGTCGGGACGCCGTCCGTCGTCTACGACCACGCCCGGGTCCAGACTGGTGGTGAGATCAATTACTTGCATCGGGATGCGCCCGGACCTGTCACCCGCATCTACGGCGGCCGATTTGTCTTCGAGGACGCCCAAGCCGATCTGTCGGAGGGCCTTTTCCCCCCAATCGTGGTGGTCCGCGCCGTCGATGACGGTGCGGCGCGGCTCAGGAGCGTGCTTGATCTTCTCGGCGACGAGGCGGCGGCGGACCGCCCGGGCCGGAGTCTGCTTTTGGAGCGCCTGCTAGAGGTCATGCTCATCCAGGCGCTGCGACATGCATCCTCCGGGTCCGTTGCCGGACGTCAGACGCTGCTCGCCGGTCTGGCCGACACCAGGATCGCTGTGGCCTTGGCGGCTGTTCATGGGGATGTGTTCAGCCGATGGTCGGTCGCCAAGCTGGCGGCCATAGCAGGCATGTCCCGGTCGGCGTTCGCCGAACGCTTCAGCCGTGTCGTCGGCGTGGCGCCGATGGACTACCTGCTCCGGTGGCGCATGGCGCTGGCGAAGGACGCGCTCCAATTTGACGGCATGCGACTGGTCGATGTCGCGCTCCGCTACGGCTACAGCTCTGTGAGCGCGTTCAGCACGGCGTTTACGCGCACCGTCGGATGTCCGCCGTCTCACTACGCGAGGCGCAGAGCTCAGCGCCAAGGATAGGGACGTTTACTCTCAGGCCCCCAGCGACACCCCTTGTGGGGGTTTGCCACTTCCCCGCCGAAAACGCTGCTAAATCAGCGAGAACAAAAGGGGCTGGCGGTGAGAGAGGGATTCGAACCCTCGATAGGCTTTCACCTATACACGCGTTCCAGGCGTGCGCCTTCAACCACTCGGCCACCTCACCAGCGCGCGCGGGCGGGCCGCGGCGAGCGGCGGAATATAGCGATGGCGCGCTTCGCCACAAGCGAGCGTGAAAGATGGCCGCGAAGCGACTATGTAGGGGCGTCTTTTCACCGCGAGGCGCGACGCCGATGTTCTTCCGCAAGGCCCTGGAAATGCCGACCCCCGAGACCGCCCTGCCGGGGCGCGGCCAGCCGTTGCGCACGGCCGAGCGGCACTTCGTGAACGGCCATCCGCTGAAGGGGCCCTATCCGGAGGGCTCGCAGACGGCGGTGTTCGCCATGGGTTGTTTCTGGGGGGTCGAGCGGATGTTCTGGCAGGTCCCGGGCGTCTGGGTGACGGCGGTCGGCTATGTGGCCGGGATCACGCCCAATCCGACCTACGAGGAGGTCTGCAGCGGCCGCACCGGCCACACCGAGGCGGTGCTGGTGGTGTTCGATCCCAAGGTGGTCAGCTACGAGGACCTGTTGAAGGTGTTCTGGGAGGGCCACGATCCCACCCAGGGCATGCGCCAGGGCAACGATGTCGGCACGCAGTACCGGTCGGGGGTCTATGTGCAGGGCGCGGGTCAGCGGGCGGCGGCGGAAGCCTCGCTCGAGGCCTATCGTGGGGCGCTGGGCAAGGCCGGCTACGGCGCGGTCACCACCGAGATCGAGGACGCCGGGCCGTTCTATTTCGCCGAGGACTATCACCAGCAATACCTGGCCAAGAACCCGGGGGGCTATTGCGGCGTCGGCGGCACCGGCGTCAGCTGCCCGATCGGAGTGGGCGTCAAGGCGTGACGCCGGAGCCGGCCTACTCGGCGGCGTCGGCGGTGTGCAGGCGCCCGTCGGCGCGGGTGATGTCGAGGGCGTAGAGCAGGCCGACCACGGCGCCCTTGATGATCGGCAGGGCGGTGAGGGTGATCGCGCCGACGGCTATCAGCGCGCTCGGCACGAGCACCCATAACGGCGCTTTCCAGATCAGCGGCGCGCACAGGATCAGGAACGGTATGATCACCACGTGGCCGACGATCAGCACGGTGAAATAGGCCGGACCGTCGTCGGCGGGGTAGCGGTCGAGGTCGTGGCCGCAGGTCTGACAGACCGGCTCGACCTTCAGATAGCGGTAGAACAGCTTGGCCCCGCCGCAGCAGGGGCAGCGGCCGCGCAGTCCGCGCAGCATCGAGCGGGCGACAGGGCGCGGTTCAGACGTCATGGCCTCCATATGCCCCCGGCGGGCGGTGGACGAAAGGGCCCGCGGCGGTTTGGATCGCAAGCCGGCACGCATATGTTGTAACCAGCGGCGACGGGAGAGACCACAGATGACCTATGAGCTCCACTACTGGCCTGGCATCCAGGGCCGCGGCGAGTTCGTGCGGTTGGCGCTGGAGGAGGCCGGCGCGGACTATGTCGACGTCGCCCGCCTCCCGGCCGGCGAGGGCGGCGGCGAGCGGGCGCTGATGCGGAAGCTGGCCGAACTGGCCCCGCCGCCCTATGCGCCGCCGGTGCTGGTGGCCGGCGACCTGGTGCTTGCCCAGACCGCCAACATCCTCTTCTTCCTGGGCGGGCGGCATGGTCTGGCGCCGGCGGACGAGGCCGGGCGGCTGTGGGTCAACCAGCTGCAGCTCACCTTCACCGACCTGGTGAAGGAGGCGCATGACATCCACCACCCGATCTCGGGCGAACTCTACTACGAGGACCAGAAAGAGGCGGCGAAGGCGGGCGCCGAGGCGTTCCGGCGCGGGCGGCTGCCGAAATATCTCGGCTATTTCGAGCGGATCCTGGAGCGCGGCGGCGCGGGGCTGGCCGGCGAGTTTTGCTACGCCGACTTGTCCCTGTTCCAGGCCGTGCGCGGGCTGCAATATGCGCTGCCCGAGGCGATGGCCGCCCTGGCGCCCAAGATCGGCCTGGCGCTGGCGCTGGCCGACCGGGTCGCAGGCCGGCCGAACATCGCCCGCTACCTGGCCTCGCCACGCCGCATCGCCTTCAACGAGGACGGCATCTTCCGCCACTATCCGGAGCTGGACGGCGCCTGACCCGCGCCTCGGCCGCCTCGGGCGACGCGGAACCTTGCCGCCCGCGGCCATTGCTGACGCGATCTTGTCACCGGGGTCGCCCAATGGTCTCGTGGGCGAAACGGGAGGACGACAATGCTCAGGGAAAAGCCGCTCGACTACGCCACGGCCGGCGCCGGCGATCTGGCCCGGGCGCTGGCGGCGCGCCAGGTGAGCGCCGTCGAGCTGTTCGAAGCGGCGGTCCAGGCCATCGAGACCAAGGACGGACCGATCAACGCCATAGTGGTGCGCGATTTCGACCGGGCGCGCGAGCAGGCCAAGGCCGCCGACGCGGCGCTGGCGCGGGGCGAGGCGCGGCCGCTGCTGGGCGTGCCGATGACGGTGAAGGAATCCCACAACGTCGCCGGCCTGCCGACCACCTGGGGCCTGGAGCCGTTCAGGGGCTGGACGCCGGACGCCGACTCCACCGGCGTCGCCCGGCTGAAGGCCGCCGGCGCGGTGATCCTCGGCAAGACCAATGTGCCGCCCAGCCTGGGCGACTGGCAGGCCGCCAATCCGATCTATGGGCGCACCAACAATCCGCACGACCTCACCCGCAGCCCGGGCGGTTCGTCCGGCGGCGGCGCGGCGGCGCTGGCGGCGGGGATGGTCCCGCTCGAGTTCGGCTCGGACATCGGCGGCTCGATCCGGGTGCCGGCGCACTTCTGCGGCGTCTTCGGCCACAAGCCGTCCTACGGCCTGATCCCGCTGACCGGCCACGCGCCGCCGGGCGTCCCGACGACCGGCGAGCCGGTGCAGTTCGGCGTGGTGGGGCCGCTGGCCCGCACCGCCGCCGATCTCGACCTCGCCCTGGGTGTGCTGGCGGGTCCCGAGGGCGACATGGCGCGCGGCTATCGGCTGGACCTGAAGCCGCCGCGCGCCGCGGCGCTGAAGGATTTCCGGGTGTTGGTGATCGCCGAGCACCCGCTCGCCGGTGTCGACGCCGAGGTGCTGGGGCCGATCGAGGCGCTGGCCGAGCGGCTGGCGCGGCTCGGGGCCAAGGTCGAGCGCCAGAGCCCGCTGGTCCCCGATCTCGTCGCGGCCCACGAGACCTATATGCGACTGCTGGGGACGACCCTGAGCCGCGGCCAGAGGTCGGACGGCGGCCGGCCGCCGATCGACGCGCACGCCTGGATGGATGGCCTCGACGTGATCGCCCGGCATCGCCGCCAGTGGGCGGCGCTGTTCGAGACGTTCGACGTGGTGCTGGCGCCGCCGCTGGGCGTGGCGGCGTTCCCGCACAAGGACGCGCCGGACTGGGGGTCGCGCACCCTGACCCTCAACGGCGAGGAGACCCCGTTCGGGGCCCAGATCGCCTGGCCGGGCCTCGCCGGCTTCCCCGGCCTGCCGGCCACCTGCGCGCCGCTCGGCCGCACCCCCGGCGACCTGCCGACGGGGGTCCAGATCCTGGGCCCGCTGTTCGAGGACCGCACCCCGATCGCCTTCGCCGGGCTGGCGGCGCGGGAGCTCGGCTGAAATAACGGGGCGGAACCAGCCAGGAGCCCGTCCATGACCACCCGCCGCATCGCCGTCATCGGTCTTGGCCAGCGCATCGCCCATGTGCTGGCGGCGATGAAGGAGATGGGCTGGGACCTCGGGCTGGACGGCTATGTCGATCCGGCCCCGATCGGCGCGCGGATCCTCGACGCCGCCGGCATCCGGCCCGGCCGCGCGTTCGAGACCCCCGAG
>Ga0302326_10007148_pt1 | contig 24946 bp, 18 predicted proteins | sample Palsa_T0_3_FD_202264 | JGI IMG/M metagenome (GOLD analysis project Ga0302326, IMG submission 202264) | Peat permafrost microbial communities from Stordalen Mire near Abisko, Sweden - Palsa_T0_3 | ecosystem: Environmental > Terrestrial > Soil > Palsa > Peat permafrost | place: Sweden: Abisko... | reverse complement strand
AGAGCATCATAAAGACGGCGCAAGCGGGCAAGTTCACCGGTTCGCAGTACAACGCCAACTTCATCGGCACGTTCAAGTCCGGTGACAACCCGCTGGAACTGGCTCCGTTCGGCTCGGCCGTGAGCATGGCGACGCGGTCCAAGATCCTGGCCGCTGAGGCAAAACTCAAGGCTGGCGGCTCGATATTCACCGGCCCGATCTACTGCAACAACGGCAAGGTGCTCGTGCCCAAGGGCCAGACGGCGACGCCGGCCGCCATCAACCAGTTCACCTGTTTCGTGAAGGGTGTTGTGGTTTCGTCGTGAACACGACGGACGCTCCGGTCAGGCCCGCGCCGACAGTGGCCCAAACATTGTCGGCTGAGCCATATATGTGGCCCTACCACGGTTCTCTCGACCCCGGTCGCACCGCACTCGTCGCTTGCGTAGATCCCAAGTGGCGGGCGCCGGTCCCCGACAGCGACCAGAGGGACTCCCGTTTGGGCCAGATAGCCCGGGCCGTCCGTGCCAGCGGTGGGTTCGTCGTCGCCTTGACGGCTACGACGGGCCCACCGGTCGGGCGCCGCCCGGCGTTCAGCGTTTCCCCCGGGGGCCGCCCCGACGGCTCAGCGGGCGCCGGCCCAGAGACCGCTTTGCAAGGCACGGTATTGGCGGTCCTTGACCCCGACGCCACGCTGGAAGCCGGCGCCACCAATGGGTTTTACTCGAGCCGCCTCGACGATGTCCTTCGCGTCAATGGTCGTACGGACATCATCGTGGCCGGCTGGGGCCTCGAAGGCCCTGTCCACTCGACCCTGCGGGCCGCCAACGACCGTGGCTACGAGTGCCTGCTAGTTGCTGATGCTTCGACACCGCTCGACCCTGATCTGGTGTTCGGCTCTTGCGAGATGGTCCGGTTTTCCGGAGGCATCTTTGGCGCCTTTGCCGGCACCGCCGATGTAGTCTCCGCTTTCGGGGGCGACCCCGCCACAACCTAAGGAGCACTTGAATGACCGTCGACACCGTGGCCGCAAACCGCCGAGTGGACGCCAAACCTTAAGCCTGGCCCTACGACGGCTCCCTCGTGCCTGAGCGGACGGCCTTGATTTGCATCGACTGGCAGGTCGATTTCTGCGGGCCCGGCGGCTACGTAGACCGCATGGGCTATGACCTTTCCTTGACCAGAGCTGGGCTCGAGCCCACCGCCCGGGTCCTTGCTGCGTTTCGTTCCTGGGGCGCGAAGGTCATCCACACCCGTGAAGGTCACCGGCCCGACCTGAGCGATTGCCCACCCAACAAGTTGTGGCGTTCCAAACAGATCGGCGCCGGGATCGGCGATCCTGGACCGGCTGGGCGGATCCTGGTGCGAGGAGAGCCGGGATGGGAGATCGTGCCCGAGGTCGCACCGGTCGAAGGCGAACTGATAGTGGACAAGCCCGGAAAGGGAGCCTTTTACGCCACAGATCTGGACTTGCTCCTGCGCCTGGGTGGGATCACCCACATCGTGTTCACCGGGATCACGACGGACGTGTGCGTGCATACGACCATGCGCGACGCCAACGACCGCGGCTACGAATGCCTGCTCCTTACCGATTGCACGGGGGCGACCGATCCCGGCAACTATGCCGCCGCTCTCAAAATGGTGACGATGCAGGGCGGGGTCTTCGGTGCGATCGCCCCCTCCAGCGCCCTGCTCGAAGTAATTGCTGTGCCGGCGAGCTCGGTCACGCGGTGAGCCAACGGACAGACAGCGTTGCGGGTCGGTCCTTCGCCCAAGCAGAGGCATTACTACACGCACTCGAGCTGCCGTACCCGCGGCTGGCCCCGCCGCTGGAGCTCCAACTGGTGGCCGTTCCGGCTGGCCCCCATGTGGGTGGGGGCGGTGTGGGGCCCTCGCCCACCCGTCGTTATCGCCCGCTCACGGCGCCCACGACACATGTGAAACGGTCGCCGGTGCTGACCAAGGGCCCGACGGTGACCGAGGCATTGGTGCAGCTGGCTGAGGGGAGCACCACGACCAGGGACCTCGTCGAGTCGGCCCTGGACGTCGCGGCCAGCACAACGGACCTCGGTACCGTCGTCGCCCTCGACGAAAGAGCCGTTCGCAACGAGGCCGACCTGCTTGATGCCGAGCGCGCCGCCGGTCACCTACGGGGCAGGCTCCACGGCATCCCCGTCACGGTGAAAGACATCATCGATGTGCGCGGCCTGCCCACCAGGGCGGGGTCGCTCGCCTACGACGACCCGTCGCCCGGGGACGCCGCCTCCGTGGCCCGCCTGCGGGAGGCCGGAGCGTTGCTGCTGGCCAAAGTGGCGACCCACGAGTTTGCTCTTGGCGTGGCTACGCCGCAATGCCGTAACCCGCATGACCCGACCCGGATATCCGGTGGTTCGAGCGGCGGTTCTGCCATCGCCGTGGCCACCGGCTTCGGCCTCGCTTCACTGGGCAGCGACACGCGGGCGTCGTTGCGCGTCCCCGCCCACTGCTGCGGCGTCGTCGGCTTCAAGCCGACCTTCGGGCGGGCCCCCGCCTCCGGCATCGTGCCGCTGTCGTGGACCATCGACCACATCGGGCCGATAGCTCGGACAGTCGAGGATGCGGCCTTGCTGATCGATGTGCTCGCCGACCAGCCCTTCCTCGAGCTTTCCGGGAGCACGGTTGGCTCGGCTGTCGTAATCGGGGTGGCGCCAGAGATCTTTGCCGACGCCGAGCCAGACGTGGTCGCCGCCTGCGAGGCGGCCCTCAGCACCCTGGAGCAACTCGGTTACCGGGTCGTGGAGCTCGCCGGTCCAACTACTGAAGATCTGGAAATCTCCAATGCTCTCGGCCTCCTCGTAAGCCGGAGCGAAGCCGCCTCTTTTCACCGGGGGCAAGGGACCGACCTGCAGCGCTGCATCCCCGAGGTGCGCGACCAACTGGCGGCGGGCCTGACCATCACGGCGGCGGACTATCTCGATGCCCAGCGCCAGCGCCAACGGCTCGTCGAAAAGACGCTCGGGTATTTCGGGGAATGTGACGTCATTGCCACTCCCACCGCACCCCTCGTAGCTCCTGCCCGCGCCGATTACGAGCGATATCTGTTGCGCCTCTCCCGCAACACCATCATCTGGAGCCTCGCCGGCGCGCCGGCGTTGTCGATGCCGTGCGGAGCGAGCGCCGACGGCATCCCCATCGGCCTGCAGCTGGCGTCCCCGCCGGGCCGGGAACAGGACCTGGTCGCGGTAGGCATGTCTCTCGAGCGGGCGCTGGCCAGCCAGCCGTGAGCCTCGAGGTAAACCTGCCCGAGGTCGTCGACGAGGTCCGCGCCGAGTTCGAAAGCTACGAGCGGGCGCTGGTGGGCCGCGACCTCGCCGTCATGAAGTCCAGCTTTTCATCGTCGCCCGAGGTCGTCCGCTTCGGGATAGCGGACCGCCAGCGTGGCCCGGAGGAGCTGGCGCATTGGCGGGCCAACCAACCGCCGCTGCCGCCCGGGCGCCTGCTCACGGAGACCCTGGTCACCACCTATGGCCGGGACGTCGCCATTGTCACGACGCTTTTTTCTTACCCGGGGCGACCGATGACGGGCCGGCAGAGCCAGACGTGGCTCAAGTTCGACGACGGCTGGCGCATCGTGCATGCCCACGTGTCCGAGGTCAAAAACTAGTTGTTGGGCCGGACACAGGATCTCTTGACCGGGGCCTGATGTAACAGATACAGTTACAACAGGAACCGAAAGGAGACCCTCAATGACCAACCTCCGTTACGACACACTCCTCGCCCGCCGCGAAGGACTTACACGAGACCTTCCGCCCGGAGACAACGAAGATCTGCGCTGGGTCACCAATTCGGCGACGTTGATCTTCGGCGACCACGATGCCGTGCTGGTGGACACCTTCACCACTATCGAGCAGAACGAAACCCTGGTCCAATGGGTCAAGGACCATGACCGCCAGCTCACTCACATCTACCTGACCCACGGGCACGGCGACCACGTCTATGGGATCGGGCAGCTGCTTACGGCGTTCCCCGGCGCCCGCGCAGTCGCCACTCCGGGAACTCTGGCCGGGGCACGCCTGCAATCCCAGGACGAGTACCGCGATGGCTTCTGGGGCCGTTTGTTCCCCGGTCAGATCCCCCGGCCCGTTCTCCCCGAACTCCTGGGCAGCAACCGGTTCGCCCTGGAGGGCCACGATATTTACGTCGTGGAGACAGGGAACACCGACACGAGCGGTACGACGGCGCTCTGGGTGCCCGACATCGCCTTGGTCGTCAGCGGTGACGTCGTTTACAACAACACGCACATGTACCTAGCCGAGACGACCAGGGGTACCCGCACCGAGTGGATTGCCGCCCTGAGGGCCCTGAAGGCCCTCGGGCCCACTCACGTGGTCGCAGGGCACAAACACCCCGACCGCGACGACGACCCTCGCAACATCGACGAGTCGATCCAGTACCTCACCGACTTCAACGACGCCGAACTGGGCTCCGTGACAGCCCTCGACCTTTACGAGTCCATGCTGAAGCTCCACCCTCGTCGGGCGAACCCGGGGTCACTCTGGGGGGTCGCCAAGCTGATCAAGGGCGCGCCGTGATACCCGCCGGCGTCTGATCCAATGAGCGCGAACAGCCGGCTCACCATAGCCATCCACGCCTTGGAATGGGTCGCACTTCACTCCTATCTCGGTGGTGGGCCAGCGACGTCCGAGGCCATCGCGGCGAGTGTGCGGACCAACCCGGTCGTGGTGCGGAGATTGCTCGGCCAGCTCCGGGAACGTGGGCTTGTCGTCTCTCACCGGGGCACCCCAGCAGGCTGGACACTCGCCCGACCAGCCGCACAGATCACCCTCCTGGACGTCAAGGAGGCCCTCAACGACGGACCGGCGTTCGCTCTGCACAGCTCCCCGCCATCACCAAATTGCCCCATTGGCTACAGCATCAGGCCCGTCCTCGCGGACGTCTACGAGGAAGCCGAGCAAGCTGCCAACACAACTCTTGCGAACGTGACGGTCCAACAAGCGCTAGACGAAACCCTCGCCCGGTCAAATCAGACCCACCCAGAGTTATTGGACAACTTTGCTGGGACCTTGCGAGCCTCGCCATCCCCATAGAACGAAGCGCTTCAGCCTGACGGGATGGGGCACGGGCTTTCCCGGCGTGGTAAGGCATTTCTCGGCGTGGCCCAACGGTTTCGGCGTGCGCGGATGGATGTTTGGGCCGGAGGGGCGCCGGGATAGGTCGAACCACACCGAGATAGCGAAACCACGCCCCGGTGAGCCGAACTGCGTTAGCGAAGCCCGTTAGCCAAGCCAGGTTAGCTGAGGCTAACCATTTTCCCTTTACCACCCTACGCTTACTCGCCCAAGGCCAGTACCGCCGCACTGATGTCCTCGCGCCCGTGGCCGGCGTCAATCGCCGCCTGCCACTGGGCGGACAGCGCTGCCAGAATTGGCAATGAGCCGTCATCCGCGGAGTCGATGGCGAGGTTGACGTCTTTCAGCGCCCACTCGAGGGGGAACTCTGGGGCGAAATCGCCTTTTTCCATCTTGTGAAGCTTGGCGTCGGCAATGGGAGCGTCCAAGGGCCCGCCCTCGATGCACTCCGCCAATTGTGCGGCGTCGATGCCCAGCCGGCGGGCCAAGACGAGCGCTTCGGCTACGCCCTCGATCAGCACCGACATGTAGGCATTGACGACCAGCTTCATGCGCGTGCCTTGGCCCGCTTCTCCCAACCACACCGTCTTGCGGCCGATCGCGTCGAAGGCAGGCGCCACGATTGGGCGCGCCCCGGGTGGCCCCGATGCCAGGATGAGCAATTGGCCTGACTCGGCGGGGCCTTTACTGCCCGAGACGGGTGCGTCCACCAACATAACGTCGGGGCGGAGCTTGGCGAGGCTGCTTATGAGCTCGGTCGTCCCCGGCAGGCCGATGGTGCCCATCTGGGCCAAGACCGCACCGGGCGCGAAAGCGTCGCTCACCCCGTCGTCCAAGAGGGTGGTACTGACGATTTCCGCTGTTGGCAACATCGTGATCACCACCTGCGCGCCCCTGACTGCCTCCGCCACTGATGCCGCCACCGAGGCCCCTGCCTTCGAAAGTGGCTCGGTCGCCGACTTCGACCGGTCCCAAACCGTCGTGGATAGCCCGGCCGAGATCAGGTTGCGGGCCATCGCCGAGCCCATGATGCCGCTACCAACCACGGCAACCTGCAGGTGCGTACCGACGTCGCTCACGCTTCACCTCGTCTCGTGGAGGTTGGTCTTTACCTCCGCAGCCTACGGTTAGTGTCTCGCTCCCTACAAGGGGCGGCATCCTCTCGGGCTGCCACGCCTAGTGCACGAGGTAGCGCTGCGCGCAACGCCGGAGCCCTCCCCGTCTTGGTTTCTTTGCCCATGGCGGAGGTGGTGTGTACCCTTCCGTCAGAGAGCACAAAGTCGGTCGGCGCACGTGCATGAGAGGAGCCGAAATGCTAGCCAAACGCATTCTCGTCGTTATCGCTGCGGTCATCGCAGTGGTTGCAGCAGGCGGGGGACTGGCTGACGTAGGCATAGCCGGGGCGACGTCGCAGCCGGTTACCTACTACGGATGCCTCTCACACGTAGGCGGGCTTCTCTACGACGTCAACGAGACGTCCACCCCGACGTGCTCGGGCAAAGATCTCGCAATTAGCTGGAACCAGGTCGGGCCGGTGGGAGCAAACGGCACCAACGGCAACACCATCTGGAACGGGACCGCGCTCCCGGCGGCGGGGACCGGCATGAACGGTGACTTCTACCTCGACACTGCTACGCACACGCTTTTTGGCCCCAAGGCGAACGGTCAGTGGCCTACGAGCGGGACGAGCCTGGTGGGCCCGGCCGGGTCTAGCGGGAACACCATCCTGAACGGCACGGTACCGCCAACAGCCGGGACCGGGAACAACGGCGACTTCTACCTCGATACCGTGCTTCATTCGCTTTATGGCCCGAAGTCGGCCGGAGCATGGCCCCCAACCGGCACGAGCCTCATCGGTCCCGCGGGACCGAGCGGTGCGGGTGCAACTGTCGCTACCGCGGCTCCCGGGACAAACTGCCCGGCGGGCGGCCTCGAGGTGACCGCCGGGAGTGGGGCCGTGAGCTACGTCTGCAATGGCTCGGCGGGGGCCGCCGGCGCCGCCGGCGCGCCTGGGGCTCCCGGCGCAGGGGCGACTGCCGTGCCGGAGCCGGTCGGGCCGAACTGTGCGACCGGAGGGATAAAGGTCACCGACGGTTCAGGAAATGTCACATATGTCTGCAACGGGGCCCCCGGTCCCGACGCTACGCCCGATGCGGTCTACGCATGGATGATCCAGTCAACCCAGGCCTGGGTGGTCGGGGTCGAGAACTGCTGGATCGCGGACGGTTCCTTCGCCAACTGCAATGCAGGCTCCAATGGTGTGCCAGTTGACGCGACTGATCTCCTCGGCGGAGAAATCGCGAGCATCGCGGTGTCGACGGGGGGAGTGATCACCCTCACTCCTTCGAGCTCGACGCCTGGGATATCGCCATCTGACACCTATATCCTCACGCCAACCGCTGCAGCGACCATGCCAAGGATCGCCCAGGACATTGCTTGGACCGCTTCAGGCGGGGCGGTGGCGGCTGGTCTTGCACCAGCGGGTTACGTGCAGCCCGCCGGGAGCATCGACAACCCCGCAGCGGACGCATTTCCCTGGGCGGTCGATAGTACCCAGGTATACGTGGACGCGGTCGAAAACTGCTATGTCGAAACGGGGTCGCTTATTGGTTGCGGTGCCGGGGAAAATGGCGTGCCGGCGGCGGCCACGAACCTTCTCGGCGGTGAGGTCGCGTCTATCACCGTCAGTTCGGCCGGGGTCGTAACTCTCACGACGGGTACAGCGGTCTTCGGTGCGAATTACACCTATATCCTTACGCCCACATCGAGCGCATCGTCGCCGCGGATCCCCCAGGACATCACCTGGACCGCTTCGGGGACCGCAGTCGAAGCGGGCCTCGCGCCCTTCGGCTATGTCCATCCCGCTGGGAGCATCGCCAATCCGGCAGCGGACGCATTTCCCTGGGTAATGGGCACCACCCAGGTCTACGTGGACGCGGTCGAGAACTGCTACGTCGAAACGGGGACGCTTATTGGTTGCAGCCCTGGGGAAAATGGCGTGCCGGCGGCGGCCACGAACCTTCTCGGCGGTGAGGTCGCCTCTATCACCGTCAGCCCGGCCGGAGTCGTAACCCTCACAACCGGTACAGCGGTCTTCGGTGCGAACTACACGTATATCCTCGTGCCCACAGCGAGCGCCACGTCGCCCCTGATCCCACAGGACATCACCTGGACCGCCTCGGGGACCGCAGTCGAAGCGGGCCTTGCGTCCTCCAGCTATGCGCAACCCGCAGGGAGCATCGACAATCCTGGAGCCGATGAGTTCGCGTGGATCAGTGAGGGGACGCAAACTTTCGAGACCGCGGTTGAGGACTGCTATGTCAGCACTGGATCCCTTACCAACTGTGCCAACGGGCAGAACGGGGTACCTGCCGCCTACCTCGGCAGCGGAGGCCCTATAGCGAGCATTACCGTAAGTAGCGGCGGGGTCATCACGCTCACCCCTGCGGCGTCGGAAGGGATCTCTGCGAGTGACACCTACATTCGCACGCCCACGGCCCACCCTCCCTCGAGTGGGCCCTATCTACCTCAAGACATCACGTGGACTACATCGGGCGTAGCTTGCGTCGACGGTCTCGTCGTATGTGGGTGAGTCTCGTGTGTGGGCGAGCTGTAAAGGGGCCGACGTCCGCCCTTAACCCGGCGGCAGGATGTCCGGGACGAACGGCATGAAGTCGTGCCGGTGAAGGCTCAACGTAAGTGCCGGGCTTGCCGCCATGACATCGGCTTGGCGGGGCACCCCGTGCAGCGCCGCGATCTCGCCGAATGAGTCACCCGCCCGGAGCTCGAGCTGGTGGCCATCCGCGATGACAACGGCCTGTCCTTCCAGGAGCAGGAAAAAGCAGTCCCCCTGATCGCCCCGCTTGATGATCAACGCACCCGCAGGCCACTCTTCGCGAACGCCTCGGTCCGCCAGCTGCGCCAATGCCGCGGTGCCCACGTGCGAGAGGAGAGACACCCGGGACAGGCAGTCAACGAGCCGGGATTTCGTCCATTGCCTGGCCTCCGGCACCGAGGAGCCCAGGGACAGGGGCGCGTCGTCGGGGTCGGCCACGGCGACTGCGGCCAAGAAGTTCTCTCGTGACAATGCAAGCAGGCGCATAGGGCTCAGAGACCTCACCGTTGCCATACGGGGCACTTCCCGCAGCAAGGCGCGCTCGCCGAAGCTGTCACCCCGGCTCATCGCCCCCACGACGTAACCGTTGACGAGCACGTCAGCACTACCCGAAACCACGATGTAAAACAGATTGCCTTCGTCGCCCTGGCGCACCACATCGGTCCCGGCCGTGGGGACGAACACAGGCGCCAAACGGCCAACCAGATTTTCCAGTGACGGCACGTCCAAGGAGTGCAACCAATGAACCCCGTGGACCAGCTCGAGCAGTTGGGCTCGTTCCCCGGCAGTGGCATCCATGCGGTGCAGCATCCTCCACCCGGCGATGGCGACGAGCGGGAGGGGGACGGCCGCCACCCACAGAGCTCCTCGGACACCGATGAGCAGGGCCAGGACCGGGGCCAGGAACCCCCCAAGGCCTTCGAGAGCCAACTTGGTCGATTCGATAATGCCGGTGACCCTTGGGGCCATAGGTGTCTCCACCAACCGGTACACGATCGACGTGGTCGTTATATCGGCCAAGGCCATCCCGGCACCCCAGGCCACAACGACGGCCATAGCGAGATTGAAAACGGGCACTCCCGCGACAACGGCCAGAGGTAACCCGCAGGCGACGAGTGCCACGACGGCCGGCGTCCCCACCAAAGCTCGCCTGAGCAGTAGCGACGAAAGCGGTGCCGCGATAAGCGAGCCAACGCCGGCGGCCAACATCAAGAGCCCCACGCCCGTACTGCCCGCGTGCAGCAAGCGGATTGACGCGATGACGGCGACTGCGAGCCACATCCCGCGCACGAAGGTCCGCAGGCCGCTCAGCACGAGTATGCCCCCGAGGTGGGAGCGACGAGTGACCTGGGCCGCGTCAGCGACCGTTCCGGCGAAGCGGGCCAACATCGGCCCGGCCTTGACGGCATGGGCCTCCTCTTCGGGGACGAGCCGAGCCGTTTTGACCCCGAAGTTCAAGGCAGCTGCGACGACGAACAAACCTGCCGCCCCTGCGAACACGACAGCCGGTGTTGTCACAGCGAGCAGGGTGCCGCCAGCGACGCCCCCGAGGGCCTGGCTCAAAGTCTTCACCGTGCTCGTCCCGGTGGCGGAGGCGACAAGCTCTTGGGGGCTGCGGGCGAGGAGACGAACTATTCGCGACTGGGCTGGCCGGTACTGACCGGAGGCAGCCGAATCCAGAGCCAGCAATACCAACAGAAGAGCGAGCGGGGCGCCGGCCGCGACGAGAGCGGCACTGGCTAGTAACCCGAGGGCACGCGCTGTCGAGATCCATGCCAGAGCGTTCCGGCCGCGGCGGCGCAGCCAGGAGGGCGTGTCGATGAGGCTGCTGATGGCGCCGACAAAGAAACGCAAACCCACAAAACCGACGGCGATTGTCCCGTCCCGGCGCAGGGCGTGCACCGACAACGCCGTGACATACGCCCACTCGGCCGTGCTGACGAAGGCGAAGGCGACAACGAGCTGTGTCAGGGGCCGGTTCCCTGCGAGCGTCTTCATCGGGCCGGGCTGCTCAGGGCGACGGGCGGCCGTCGGCTCAGGATCGAGCGACCCCGGCCCAGGTTGCTGAGCGCGCCGAAAGGTGTCGGCCCCGTCTGTCACATCTGAATACTGGTTAAGGAACCGAGCGTCCGCAACCGCGAAGGGCTCTAGTGAGCTGTTATCTCAGCGCGTAATACCGCTGTTCACCTTCGGTTAATCGGCCGTTAATCCGCTTGGTTGGCCCCAGCAGCCGTGGGAGAGACGTGGTACCTCAAACCGTCCCCGCTCGAGGACAACGGGGACGGTTTGAGGCAACCACGCTCGCTCCCTGGGGTCTCCCTATCAGTTGGCACTCTGTTCGGGCGGCACATTTGCGGGCTTCGCCCGGCCGTTGGCTGAGGGTTCCGGAAGCTTGGCCACGGCGGTCGTTTCTCGGGAAAGGAAGGCGCCCATCTCTTGGATGGTGCTCATGAGCGGGGCGGGGAACACCACTGTCGTGTTCTTGTCGACGCCGATCTCGATCAGGGTCTGCAGGTTGCGGAGCTGGAGAGCCAAGGGATGCACCATCATGATGTCCGAAGCTTCGCCCAGGGCGGCGGCTGCCAAGGACTCGCCCTCGGCGGCGATGATCTTGGCCCGCTTTTCGCGCTCGGCTTCGGCTTGACGGGCCATGGCCCGTTTCATGGTGTCCGGTAACTGGATGTCCTTCAGCTCCACGAGCGTTACGAGCACGCCCCAGTCCGCCGTCTGGATGTCGAGGATCTCCTTGATGTCTATGTTGATGCGGTCGGTCTCAGCGAGCATCTCGTCGAGGGTGTGCTGGCCGACGACCTTGCGCAGCGTCGTCTGGGCGATTTGGTTGATCGCGGTCTGGATGTTCTCGATCGCGACGACCGACTTGGTCGCGTCGACCACCCGGTAGTACGAAACGGCCGACACATCCACGCTCACGTTGTCGCGTGTGATAATGCCCTGTGATTGGATGGGCATGGTGACGATGCGGAACGACACCTTCCGCAAAACATTGATGAACGGGACTATCGCTACCAGGCCCGGCCCCTTCTCGCCGGTGACCCGGCCGAAGCGGAACACGACCGCCCTTTCGTACTGCTGGACAATGTGAAACGCGGAAACGAGGACGATGACCGCCAGCACCACGACAACGATGACCCCTAGGATCAGGGCACCCATTTGTTGTCACCCTCACGCCCACGCGGTCGTTGGCCCGTTAGGTCAAACATGTTCATCGACCTCCACTGGTGGCAGGTCGCGTACTTCGTCCTGGGTGAGGTTGAGCCGCACACCGTCGTTGGCGTCTTTGACGGCGCTTATCGGGATGGCAACCCTCTTTTGGCCCCAGAGGTGGCCTTCGTCGAGCAGCACATGGGTGACGCAGTGGTCTCCTGGGTGGATGACCAGTCCTTGTACCCTCCCGATGGCGCCGTCGGTGGCGAACACGTGATCCCCGCGGCGCACTTCCACCTCACCCAGGGGCACCCGGTCATTGGTGACCACCAGGGGGCGGTCGGGGTCCCTCATCATGACTGAACCTCCCATACTCAACGCCCCGCCACCTCCGAACCCGTAGTAGGGCCACGAGAGCATCTGGTCTTGGCCATAGCCCCATTGGTCTGTCGCACCCGGGAGTAGCTGTGTCTCTTCGGCTTCTTCAAGGTCGTCGAACTCAGCCCGTGTACATGCCAGTAGGACTCCGTCGCTTGTCGATGACACCAGGGCAATAGGGACGAGATGGCCCTTTTCGCGGCCGTGCTTGGGCTCTACGACGAGATGTGTGAGGGCGCGAGCGACAGGGTCGACGACTACTCGTCTCAGGTCGCCGCAGACGCCGTCGCTGCAGGAGACTTCGCTCCCAATGGTAAATTCTGTGGGCTCGCTCATGGTTTATTTCCTTTCATGCCGCTCGGGCATAGGACAGTTGCTCAAGTACCGCGATGCGCTCGGCGATCGGGGGGTGCGTGTCGAAAAGGTGGTGGAAGCGGCCTTCGTGATGCTGGAGCGGGTCGTCTATGCACATCGCCGCGGTGGCGTGGTTGAACTTGGCGAAGGGCTTGTCGTTGGCCTGGAGCTTCTTCAGGGCGCTGATCAACCCCACCGGGTTACGTGTCAGGCCGACCCCGCTTACATCGGCGAGCTCCTCGCGCCGGCGCGACAGGGCCAGGCGCACCAGTGGACCGAAGATGAGGGCCACAACTGCGAAGAGCGCTCCGGCGGCGAACACGATGATCATCAACTGTCCGCCCTGACGTCCCCGGCCGCGCATGAAGAACGCAGAGCGCCACACGACGCTTGCCAATAACCCCGCCAGCCCGATCAGGGTGCCGACGATGAGCAACAGGCGCACGTCGTAGTTCTTTATATGGCTCATTTCGTGGGCAATGACGCCCTCGAGCTCCTCGCGGTTCATTACTGCCAGCAAGCCCGTGGTAACGGTGATGGCGGCGTGCTGGGGGCTCATGCCGGTGGCAAAGGCATTGGGCGATGGGTCATCGATCACGAAGACCTCGGGCTTGGCGAAGCCCTCTCCGATAGCCAGGGCTTCGACGATGTCGTACAATTGTCGGTATTGGTCCGGGTCAGCGGGACGTGCCCCCGACACCGACAGGACCAGGCGCTTACCCGAGGTGAACGAGAAGCCGATCCCGAGCACAGCCAGGACCGCCGCCGCCACGGTCCCCGTCGTTATGTCCCCCGCCACGCTCGGGCTGGGCCCCGAAGCCGGCTGGGAAAGCTCAGCCCATAGGAAGCCGAGCAACGCACCGATCCCCACCCATACGACAAAGAACAAAATGACGCAGACAGCTGCTCGCCGTTTGTTCTTTGCTATCTGCTCGTACATCGTCGCTCAGGTCAAGCCGTAGGAGGACCGGAGCCGGTAGGGACCGGCGGGGTGGGGGAAGCCGACCCGTTTGGCGTCGAGCCGTTTGGCGGTCCGGTAAAGCTCACCACAGGCACCTGGCGCTCGGTCTCGTCGGTTTGGAAGAAGGCGACCGCGTGGAAACCGAACGAGCTCGCCAGCAGGTTCCGGGGGAAGCTCTGCAGTGCGATGTTGTAGTCCCGGCCACTGGTGTTGTAGAAGCGGCGGGCGTACTCGAGCTTGTCTTCAGTGGCAGTGAGCTGCTCTTGGAGCTGGAGAAAGCTCTCGACGGCACGCAGCTGCGGGTAGTTCTCCGATACCGCGAAAAGCGAACGCAGCGTCCCTGACAGGATGTTCTCGGCCGGGCCGATCTTGGTTGGGTCGCCGGTGGCACCGGCGCTCACGGCCCCAGCACGCGCGGCCGTCACTGCTTCGAAGGTCGCGCTCTCATGGGAGGCGTAACCCTTTACCGTCTCGACCAGGTTGGGTATGAGGTCATGGCGGCGCTTGAGCTCGACATCTATCTCGGACCAGGCCTCCTGGACGCGGTTGCGCCGGCGTACCAAACCGTTGAAGGCCAGGATCCCGCCGCCCACCACAACGACGACCACAATCACAACGACAATTACTAGGACCATTGCATCGACACCACCCTCGTAGGCACTTTGAAATCACGTGCGCTACCGGGGTCCGGAGCAACGCCTTACCAATCGCAGGCTACCACGGTTAACTCGTGACTCTGAGGGCCGTTCGTTGCGGCGGTCTGAAATTCAGCTGAGAGCCCTTTAGGTCGCAAGGAGATCACGGCGCACGGTGCACGGCGCACGGCGCACAGCCTCGGTGGGTTCCCGGTAGCCTGAGCGCATGGCACTGTTAGGCAAGAAGACAGCGAGGCTCCCGGCAGGCCCCACCTTCGTGATGCCAAAAATCAACCCTCTTTCGGATCCGCGCATGCGAGTACTGGTGCGAATGGCGGCAACGGAGGGGAATTACGAAGCGATGCTGGACGCCCATGCCCTCGCAATGCGTCTTCTCCCGCCAGGGGACGAACTGTGGTCCTGTTGGCTCGACGGGCTGGAGAGCCTCAGCGCCAGCAAAGACGAGGACCTCGCGGTGTTCGTGAAGTTCACGCGGGAGGCCGCGGGCATCGAGCCCTGGGGCAGCGTCCCCGCGGGAGCCCGCGAACGCCTGCGAGCCTTGGGAAGTTAGGGCCGCCCGGCCAGCGTTCCCGATCAAGGGTCAAGCGTCAAGCGCCTTGCGGATTAGGACCGGCGTGAGGGCTTCCAAAGCCTCGACCACCGGCTCGAGGGCGGGGCGCGTGGTCACGACGCGTACGATCGTTTCGTCGAGACCCTGCGATAAGCGAGCGAAGGCTTCAGCTGCGCCCGCCGCGGAGCCGAAGTAACCGACCGAGTTGAGAAATTCGTCGGGGGCAGCGGCGACCAGCGCACCCAGGGGTTCGCCGTTGTTTTTCCTTGCTTCTAGCTCCGAGAGCACTTCACCGAACCCCATCTTGCCGAACAGCCCACGGTAGCCCGCGGTCAGTGGCGTCCCCGGTTCGGCCATGGCGTAGTTGAGTACCTGCTTGCCGAGTGCCAGACGGGCCGCGTCGATATCGTCGTCCACACAGACCCGGATGTACATGGTCAGCGCCACTTCCGCGGGGTCGCGTCCTGCACGGGCGGCACCCTCGCTCAGGAAGCCCCGGCTCTCGGCGATCCGGTCGGTAGTGGCCCAGTTGAGCAGTGCCCCGTCCGCCAGCTCGCCGGCCAAGCGCAGCATCTGCTCGCCTAGCGCGCCCAAGTAGACCGGCACCCGGGCCAAACCGCCAACCGCGAGCGAGGCGTCCCGAAGACGCAGTGCAGGGCCCTCATAGGTGACCGTCTCGCCCGCCAGCAGCGCGCGCACGACTGTGACGTAGTCGCGCATGACGGCCACAGGGCGGTCTGGCATCCCGACCGACGCCCAGAACCCTGGACCGTAGCCTCCCGTGCCGATGCCAAGAATGAAGCGGCCGTCGGACAGCTGGCCCACGGTGGCCGCCTGAGCTGCCAAGGCGAGCGGGCTCCACATCCGGGCGGCCGGGACAACGGAGATCCCCGTCCGCAGGGGGGTGTCCAACGCCCAAGCGGTGCAGACGTGAAAAGCGTCCGGGATCCCTCCCGCGGGGGTCCACAGGCTTTCGAAGCCCAGCCGAGCCGCCTCCCGCCCGGCTTCACGAAGCTCGTCGAACGGGAGGCCCAACCGAGCATCAAGTCCTGCACCGATACGCATTTTCACTCACGAGGTTAGGCCGCCTGCTCCTGGTAGTGGTCGTTTACTCCCACGAACGACCGGCACCGACCGCGCCTCCGCCACCTCCTGGTGGGCGGCGAGTAGCGTTCTCGAATGGCGCTCAATAGGTCCTACCGACGAGTACCTGGAGCCCATCTGGCCGGAATATCGAGCCGCAAGCGATGCCTGGGGTTTGTAGCGGGTACGGTCGGGCTCCTCGGGCTCCTCGCTTTGACGACCCTGAGTGCCATCGTTGCACCGAGCCCGGCGACGGCCGGCCCCGTTGGCCGTCAGGCGGCATCGGTTGTTCCCGCAGATTCGCCGAGCGGGGAGTCAGCCTGCTCGCCCGCTCAGGAATACTATTCGCGGTTCACAGAGACCGACTGCGGCGCTGTAGCCAGCGGTCCGACGGCACTCACCGCCGGGTCATGCGCAGGCTACATGACGGCCATTGGCTATTACTGCACCCCGGCGTTCCGGATCAGCCTGGACGTTGCCGTCGAAGGGAACTGCCCGCCGAACCTGTACAGGCCTAACCCCCTCGACCCGCGCTGTACCGGCTGGCCTTCGCTCGTGGCCTCAGCAACGTCGCTCACCGGGAAACCCGTCAGCGAGAACGCGTCTACCCTCATTTCGCAAGGGTGGTGCGGGAACCGCGCCGATACATACTGTCCTACAGACGAGAGCGCACCCATTCGTCTCATTTTTCCGGTCAATCAAGGGTTCGGCACAGAGGTGAGGCAGTTCCATTTCGACATCGACTTGTCTGGGCAAGACGACGGTCAAGCTCCTTATGCTGTTTGGTCGGCCTGGCTCAAGATCCTCGTGACCATTGGCCCTTCTTCCGAGGACCCTTTGAGCGCGTCGGTCACCGTTTCGAATGCCAACGGAGCACCCGTGACGGCTCAGCAGGCGGTCGTCGGGATGACAATTGTGGCCACCGTGACCCTTTCGGTAAGTGCCCAAGCGAGCGGGCCTGTTACGGGTGTCAGGGCGGCCCCACCGGTCTTACTGACGCCAGGCACGGTCCTCAGCCCGCTGGGAGGGCCATCGCCACCAGTACCGGCCGGGGGCTTCACAATCTCCCCCGGCCAGAGCACAGAATATAAACAGAAGTTCAAGCTGGTCGTGGTGGGCACAGTCAAACTGTCGGTAAAAGCCACTGGTAGGGCGGCGAACGGTGATGCCGTCAGCGCGCACGACTCCGTTACGGCCCGCCTCGGACAACCCCTGACGATCACGGTCAACTGGCTGAAGGACGACAAGGCGTTGTCGACCCTGGTGAACAACAAACCTGTGGCTGACACGCTGCGCTTGGCCGACGGGGACAAGGCCGAGATCCCCGACGACGTAACGGCCCAGGTAGTAGTGAAGAACACCTCCAAGGTGACCCAGGACAACGTGGCCTTCAACGGGGTGCCCCCGTTCTCGTTCGCCACCAAGGCCCAGGCGGTGCGGGCGCTGCCCGTAAACGTGATGGCGGTTAACGGCTTCGCGCCAAGCAACTCAAAGGAGGCGGCGGACGCGCTGAAGATCGGGACTCTCGCCTCGGGCCAGTCGGCCAAGGTGACCTTCGCGGTGCATGTCGTCAACAACGGCAGCTTCCGGCTCTCCCCCCAGGTCCTGTCGGTGAGCCGGGGGGCGAGCGCGACCAACGTGAGCGAGGGCACTAGCACGCTCACCGTCCTGCCAACGGCTCTGTTATGGCTCTCACTTCACCCGCTCGAGAGCGGAGCGGTCAGCCCGGGCACGACGGTGCTTATTGGCGGCACGCTCACCGACCGGAGCCTGACCCAGAGCCTGGACGTCGTCCCCCTGATCCCCACCCTCGAAGGCAACGCCGGCGACGGCGCGCTCGTCGACCAGGCGGCTGAGCCCGACGCCGATGGGACCGTGCTCCCCTTTGCCGGTGAGGTCGCCCCCGGCGACACGATCGACCTGATGGGCGAGGTGGGCACATCGTTCGTCGAGGGCACCGACGCCAAGTTGACCTATAAACCAGACGGCACCGTTATCGAGCCCGACGGCAGCGAGCACGCCTTGGTCCCCGCCGAGATCGGCATGACCGAGGGCTCGTCGCCCATCGAGGTCGACGTCGACCACACGCCCCCGCCACCCCCGCCGAGCGACCTCATCACCATCGGGGACAACTTCGTCAACAACTCCTTTTTCTACACTGCCAAGTACTCCTATCTCGCCTTCGCTGGGGTGGGCGAGATGCTCCAGCACCCGGTCAACACGATCGAAAAGACCGCCGAGGGCCTGTCCACGGTGGTCGTGGCTGCTGGCTCGACGGTGGCCGACGTGGCCGAGATGGAAGCGGCGACGCTTCTGTTGGCCACGGTCGGCCAGGCCCTCACCCCCGAACAACGTGAGGCTTTCGCTACAGAAGTCGTCGCCGATGTCGCTGCCTCCAAGGCGGTGAAGATGGGCACCGCCGTTGCCGAGGCGGTGAAAAAGGCCGCCTACGACGCCTTCGTGCCCTTCCAGAACGCCATCAAGACCGGCGACTACAACCAGGCGGCCGCCCTGGCCGGACAGGGCTTTGGCGCTGGGCTCACAGCGGTGGGCGACTTCGTCGTCTCTGACGTCATCTTCCAGAAGTTCCTGGTAGGCCTCGGCCAGGTGCCGAGCATTGTCCGCCAGGTGCCCAACGCAGCTTCCGAGCTCTCGACGGCGACAGGCGAGGCGCTGACCAAGGTGCGTAGCGCCATCAAGAGCCCGTTCGCCAACGACATCACCCTGGCCCAAGCGCTGCGGGACTCCAAGATCGCGCAGAGCCTGGGCAAAGGGCTGCGAGGCATCGAGGCGGGACAGAACCTGCTCCTCGAGGGGGCCGCGGCTTTGACGGACATTTACGGGCTGACGATCAGCCAGGTAAAGAGGCTGCAGGCGTTTTGTGAGGCCAACGAGCTCGTTATCGCCGTGAGGAGCCGGTCACAACGGGCCGCCCAGCTCATCCGCGACGGCCTAGCCGTGGGCAAGAACGAGATCATCAAGGTGAAGAACGTCAACGAGCTCGACGTCCAGTACCTGGGCTACTCATCGGCCGACCTCAACACCATCGTGTGGGCCGAGCCCGTGCCGGTCGAGTACGTGTTCGACAAACTGGCCGCCAGCGGCGCCGACGAGCTCACCCGCGACACGGTGCTGCAGCGCTTCTATCTGCGCGAGTCCGAATGGGTGAACCCCGATATCACCAAGGTGATCAAAAGCGCCGACAAGTCCGGCACGATCGCCTGGACCTTGGACGGTTCTGGCAACGGGGCCTCGACGCTGATCGAGCAGACCCGGGCCTTTGGCCTCAAGTCCCAGCCCAACCCGGTATCGACCAAGAAGTGGCCCTCTATGAAGGACCGGACCTACCAACAGGTCCTGGTGTCCAACAAGCCCCTCGTCAACGGCAAGGCGCTGGCCGGAACCCGCCTGGTCCCCATTACCCAGGACATAGACATGATGGCCGTTCTCACCGCCAGCGGTGAGATCCTGGACGCAGTGCAGCGCTCCAAAGTCTATGAGTACCTGAGCGACCTCATCGGCATCGAGCATGGAGAAACGCCGTCGTGGATAAAAAACGGCGAGATCATCTTCCAAGCCAAGGCCAAGATCCTGGCCGATGCCATACCGGGCGGCGAGGCCCTGGCCGTGTTCGGCCCCGACGGTTCGGTCACTGCTGGTTTCTATAACGCCGCGCTGACGACGTTCAACAACGTGAACAAAACCGGGAGGATCTTCTTCGAGGGCGGCTACAACAACCCCTACTACCTGTGGAAGGCCAAACTGCAGACGAGCCTCGGGAACTTCGCCAACGGGCTGTAGCCACGCGGCAGCGCTCAATTGACCATGTCGGCTGCCGAGGGCCCCGGGAGCGATACCGCTTTCATCGCGGAAGTCGACGAGCTCGTACGGCATTGGCTCGATGTCGCGGCGGCGCGGCGCGAAGACCGGGCGGCACGGCGGCTCGCTTCCCTGCTGAAGGACCCCGCTGGTCTCGATTTCACGGTTGCATTCGTCGACCGGGTCGTCCGCCCCGAGGATGTTCGCGTCGCTGCGGCCAGTTTGCGTGAACTAGCCGTACGTCCGCCGCGTTTCTTGCCGCGGCACCTGCGCCTGGGCCTCCGCTTCGCCGGGGCGTTAGGGGCCATCGCCCCAGGGGCTGTGATGTTCGCCGTACGCGCTGCCCTGAGATCGATGGTGGGCCATCTCCTCATCGACGCCACGGACGGCCGCCTTGGCCGGGCTGTCGGCCGCATCCGGTCGCCGGGAGTGCGGCTCAATTTCAACCTGCTCGGCGAGGCCGTGCTGGGTGAGCGAGAGGCCGAGCGCCGCCTCGGCGGGGCCCGACGGCTGCTGATGCGACCAGACGTCGACTACGTGTCGCTCAAGGTGTCGGCTGCCGTGGCGCCGCTGTCGCCGTGGGCATTCGACGAGGCGGTCGGGCACATAACCGAGCGGCTCCTGCCGCTGTACAGGCTGGCCGCGAATGCGCCGGCGCCCAAATTCATCAATCTGGACATGGAGGAATACCGCGATCTCGATTTGACCGTCGCAGTGTTCATGGCGGTCCTGGACCGGCCCGATTTGGCCGGTCTGGAGGCCGGCATCGTGTTGCAGGCCTACCTGCCCGATGCACTGCCGGCCATGCGCCGGCTGCAGGCTTGGGCCGCGGACCGTCGCGCGCGTGGCGGGGCTTGCATCAAGGTCCGCCTTGTCAAGGGCGCCAACCTGCCCATGGAGCGCGTCGAGGCGACGCTGCACGGCTGGCCACTTGCAACCTGGGCAACGAAACAGGAGACCGATGCCAACTACAAGCGCGTGTTGCGATGGGCGATGACGCCGGAGCGGCTCGCCAATGTCCGGCTCGGGGTGGCCGGTCACAATCTGTTCGACGTCGCTTACACGTGGGTGCTGGCCGGTCGGCGGCAAGTGCGCGACCGCGTCGAGTTCGAGATGCTGCTCGGGATGGCGGCCGGTCAGGCTGCGGCCGTTCGGGAGACGGTTGGGGGACTGCTGCTCTACACCCCCGTGGTCCACCCGGACGAGTTCGATGCGGCCATCGCCTATCTCGTGAGACGGCTCGAGGAGGGCGCAAGCAGCGACAATTTCATGTCGGCGGTGTTCGAACTGCACGACGACGTGTTGTTGTTCGAGCGGGAGCGGTCACGGTTCCTCGCATCGCTGTCGGCCCTCGACAGCGAGGATCCGGAGTTCGTGCCGGCGGCCAACCGTGTACAGGACCGCCGTACCGAGCAGCCGGCGGTGGCAGACGGCTTCGGCAACACGCCGGACACCGATCCGTCCGTGCCGGGCAACCGGACCTGGGCGCGCGAGATCATCGCTCGGGTGGCCACGTCCACACTCGGCGCCGAGCTTGTTGCCGCCCATACCGTTACCGATGCAGCGGTCCTGGGGCGGATCCTCGGGGCGGTTGCGGATAGTGGCTGGGGTGCACGGTCCGGCGCCGAGCGGGCAGCGGTGCTCCGCAGGGCCGCCGTCGAGCTCGAGCGCCGCAGGGCCGACCTGCTGGAAATAATGGCGGCCGAGTGCGGTAAAACGCTGGACCAGGGCGATCCCGAGGTATCCGAGGCGATCGATTTCGCAAACTACTACGCCACTTTGGCCGAAGAACTTGACGAAATGGACGGCGCCCGCCACGTCCCAGTGAAGCTAACGGTCGTTGCACCTCCGTGGAACTTCCCGGTCGCGATCGCGGCCGGGTCTACCCTTGCTGCTCTCGCGGCCGGCTCGGGCGTGGTGATAAAACCGGCGACCCAAGCGCGCCGCACCGGCTCGATGATGGTCCAGGCACTTTGGGACGCCGGCGTGCCAACCGGTGCACTGGCACTCGTGCACGTCGACGAGGGCGACCTGGGCCGCAGCCTGATAGCCGACCCACGCGTGGACCGATTGGTGCTCACCGGCGCGTTCGAGACCGCGGCGCTGTTCCGCAAGTTCCGTCCCGACCTGGCGCTGATCGGGGAGACCAGCGGCAAAAATGCAATCGTCGTAACGCCGATCGCAGACTTCGACCTAGCGGTGAAGGACATCGTCGCCTCTGCCTTCGGCCACGCCGGCCAGAAGTGCTCGGCCGCCTCGCTCTGCATCCTCGTGGGCTCGGTGGCTCGTTCGCGCCGGTTCCTCAGGCAACTAATAGACGCGACCACGTCGCTCAAGGTGGGCTGGCCCTCTGAACCGACGGCCCAGATGGGCCCGCTCATCGAGCCCGCCGCCGGCAAGCTCCGCCGGGCCCTCACCGAGCTGGCGCCCGGCGAGACCTGGCTGGTCCAGCCTCGCCAGCTCGATGACACCGGGCGCCTGTGGTCACCCGGCCTCAAGTCCGGTGTCGCCCGCGGGTCCGAGTACCACTTGACCGAGTACTTCGGCCCGGTCCTTGGGCTGATGACCGCCGAGGATCTCACCGAGGCGATAGAGATGCAAAACCAGGTCGAATACGGGCTGACGGCGGGGTTGCACTCGCTCGACCGCGACGAGATTTCCCTCTGGCTGGACCGAGCCCAGGCCGGCAACCTCTACGTCAACCGCGCCGTCACCGGTGCGATCGTGCGCCGGCAGCCGTTCGGTGGTTGGAAAAGGTCAGCCGTCGGGGCTGGCACCAAGGCTGGCGGTCCCAACTTTCTAGTCGGCCTGTCGGACTGGACGTCCGCGCCAGCCACGGTCAGCGCCCCGGTGAGCGGAGCGGTCCGCAAGCTCATCGACCTCGTGTCGCCGGTCCTCGGTCCGCAGCAGCGGGACTTCCTCGAGCGCGCCGCTGGTTCGGACGCCGCCGCCTGGCAAAACGAGTTCGGCATCGCTCGTGATGTAAGTGCTTTGCGGGTCGAGCAAAACGTGCTGCGCTACGTGCCGGTCCCGGTCTGGATCCGCTACGAGCCCGGCACTCCCGCCGAGCTGGTGCGGGTCGTGGCGGCTGGGCTGCGGGCCGGGTCGGAAATGCGCATCTCGGTCGCTGAACCGTTACCCGCAGTCGTCACCGAAGCCCTCGAGCACATCGGGTGTTCTCCAGTCGTCGAGGACAGGTCGGCCTGGCGCACAGCTCTCGCCGGCCTTAGCGCGGGCCGTGTCCGGCTGGTGGGCGGGAGGACACTGGGCGGGCAACGCCTTGAGTTCGCCGAGGACAGCGGCGGCAGGCCGGAGATCGCCGTGCACGCGCAGCCTGCCGTCGAGGCCGGCCGAGTCGAGCTCCTTGCGTTCGTGCAGGAACAGGCCGTCGCCATCACCGCGCACCGCTTCGGTTCTCCCACCCCGGTTATGGAAATCGCACCGCGTGGGGCGGGTTCCTAAACGGTCCCGAACAAGCGGTCGCCGAAGTCGCCGAGGCCGGGGACGATGTAGGCGTGCTGGTCGAGGCCGTCGTCGATCGAGGCGGTGACGATGCTGACTTCGGGGTGGAGGTCTTGGAGACGGGCGATGCCCTCGGGTGCTGATACCACCGACAGGAGCGTTATCTGCGCGGCGCCTGCCCTTTCCAATTCACCGCAAGCTGCGGCGGCGGATGAGCCGGTCGCCAGCATCGGGTCGAGCAGGAGCACGGCGCGTCCCTCGAGCGGGGGAAGCTTGGAGTAGTAGAGAGAGGGTTCGAAGGTTGCGTGGTCGCGCTCCAGCCCGACGTAGCCAACGGTGACCTCGGGGAACAGTTCGGTAACCGCGTCCAGCATGCCGAGCCCGGCCCGCAGCACCGGGACAGCAACGAGAGGTTGAGCGAGCCGCGCTCCTGCGGTCCGCGCCAACGGGGTTTCCACCTCTACCGGCGTGGTGACCATGGCCTTGGTCGCCTCGAGGCAGAGCACCAGGGCGAGCCGCTTGGCGAGCAGGCGGAACAGGGGAGGTGGCGTGCTGCGGTCACGCAGGTCCGTGAGCATGGAGCTGGCTAGCGGGTGACTGACGACTTGAACGCCCACTTCGCCTACCTCCTGGTGTGCCGGGACTAGCGGACACTCTATGGTCCTCGAGAGGAGCGCTGCATTTGCGGCGGTTTCGGTCGGAAGCGATGGCCCAAGCCGAGGCCGGTATCATTTGGGCTTCGGCAGCGAATTAATTGGGCAAGCGGCAAGAATGCTGTCCAACTGAGCGGAAAGATGCTGGGGGTCCCCGATGGCCGACAGGTATGTGTTCGACTTTTCCGAAGGAGGCATGGAACAACTGGCTCTCCTCGGAGGCAAAGGTGCCAACTTGGCGGAGATGACGCGTCTCGGCCTCCGGTGCCGCCGGGCTTCACGATCACGACCGAGGCCTGCCGGGAGTACCTGGCCAGTGGCGAGGCCCCCGCGGCCTTGCGTTTCCAGGTAACGCTGGCGATGCGGCGGCTGGAAGATCTCGTTGGCCGCCGCCTCGGTGACGTGCAGGACCCATTGCTGGTCAGTGTCCGCTCGGGGGCGAGATTTTCGATCGCATGGGCTGCCACCGGGGAGCGGGCGGTCCTGGTCCGGCGTGAGACGAGCCCCGAGGACCTGGAGGGCATGATCGCCTCTGCAGGTGTTCTCACGAGCCGGGGGGGCCGGACGTCGCACGCCGCCGTGGTCGCCCGCGGGATGGGCCGGCCGTGTGTGTCGGGGGCTGAGGGACTTGACGTGGACGAGGTCGCAAAGGTGGCGCGGGCGGGCGATGTCGAGGTCCGGGAGGGTGACGTGATCTCGCTGGACGGCTCGACCGGCGAGGTCTTCGTCGGGGCGGTGCCGGTCGTACCGTCGCCGGTGCTGCACTACCTGGAGCACGGCCTCGAGGCCGTCCTGTCAGGCCTGGACGAGAGCGGGGACGCGACCGAGCTGGTGCGCGCCGTGGACAGGCTCTTGTGCCACGCGGACACTGTTCGCCGGCTCGAGGTGCGAGCCAATGCGGATAACGCCGCCGATGCCGGCCTGGCCCGGCGACTGGGGGGCGAGGGGATCGGGCTGTGCCGCACCGAGCACATGTTCCTAGGGGACCGGCGGGTGTTGATCGAGCGCGTCATCTTGGCCGACACCGCCACCGAGCGCGACGAGGCGCTGGACGCCCTCCGCCCCCTGCAGAGGGCGGATTTCGTCGACCTGTTGGAGGCGATGGACGGGCTCCCGGTCACGGTGCGGCTGCTGGACCCGC
>Ga0302326_10007147_pt1 | contig 24946 bp, 13 predicted proteins | sample Palsa_T0_3_FD_202264 | JGI IMG/M metagenome (GOLD analysis project Ga0302326, IMG submission 202264) | Peat permafrost microbial communities from Stordalen Mire near Abisko, Sweden - Palsa_T0_3 | ecosystem: Environmental > Terrestrial > Soil > Palsa > Peat permafrost | place: Sweden: Abisko... | reverse complement strand
TGAATTGAGGTTGGTTCAGACAGCGAAAAATGGACGGAATCCGTGGAGGATTCCGTCCATTTTTTGTTGAACCGGCTGGCTGCTTACTTGACGCGCACTTTGGGCTCGACGGAAAGACCTGGGCGCAGCGAGTGGCCGCTGTCCTCGCTGGCCAGATCGGTGAAGTCGATGCGGACCGGGACGCGCTGCACCACTTTGACGTAGTTGCCGGTGGCGTTCTCGGGCGGGAAGAGCGAGAGAACAGAACCGGTGGCGCCGCCGATCTGCGTGACCTTGCCCTTGTAGGTCTTGCCGGTGGCGTCCACGTCGATTTCGACCGGCTGGCCGGCCGCGACGTGCTTGAGCTGGGTCTCCTTGAAGTTGGCGGTGACCCAGATATCGTCAAGCGAGACCAGCGTAAGCAGGTTCTGCCCCGGCGAGATGTTCTGGTTGAGCTCAAGGTTCTTGCGGGTGATGATGCCGTTGGATGGAGCCACGATTTTGGTGTAGCCGAGGTTGAGCTTGGCCTGGTCGAGCTGGGCCTGGGCTCCTTCGACTTGCGCCTCGGCTTGCTGGGCGCGAGCGCTCTGCGCGGCAACCTGCTGAGGACCGGTTTCTGCGTACTTGTAGGAAGACTGCGACTGGACCTCGCGCTGGTTGGCGACGCGAATAGCGTCCTGCGCGGCCTGCACGCCTGCTTCAGCGTCGGCGAGCGAAGCCTTGGTTGCGTCGGCTGAGGCAATTGCGGCGTCATACTGCTGTTTGCTGATGACGTCCTTGGCTACCAGGGGCTTGTAGCGCTCCAGATCCTGATTGGCCTTGACGTTGTTCGCCTGGGCTTCGGCGACTTTGGCCTGGGCGGCTTTCAACTGACTTTCGGCCTGAAGGACGGAGTCGTGAGCTCCGGTAACGTCGGCCCCCGCGGAGCGGAGATTGCTGCCGGTGTTGACACTGGTAATGGGCACGTTGACCTTGGCGGCAACGGCGTTGGCCTTGGCGCTGGCCACGGAGGCTTCGGCGTTTTCAACGGCGACCTGGTAGTCTGCCGGATCGAGCTCGGCGATGACTGTGCCTTTGGCGACGTACTGGCCCTCATCGACGTTGATCTTGACCACCGTGCCGTTGATGCGCGAGCTGATCTGGATGAGATGGCCGTTGATCTGGGCGTCGTCGGTGTCTTCGCTGAAGGTCGAGTGCCAGTAGAAGGCGCCGCCCGCGACGACCAGGATCAGGAGCACGATGATGACGAGACCACGACGGCTTTTCTTAGGAGCCTCGGGCGCTTTCTGTTCCGGCTGCCCGCCGGGGGCTGGAGTTGCGTCCGCCACGTTCACTTACCTCCCAAATATTCTTTGTAGTTCTGCGCCACGCCCATGGCACGGGCCAGGTTCAGCTTGGCGACGTTGTGCTGGTAGAGGCTGTTGATGTACTGGCTGTTGGCCTGGGCCACGGTTTGCTGGGCCTGCGAGACGGCCAGGTTGTCGCTGACGCCGGCCTTGTACCGCTGCTGGGCTTCGGAGAGAACTTCGTTGGAGAGCTCGACGTTGGAGCGCGCGACCTCGACCTGCTGCTGCGAGGAAGCGATATCCAGAAGAGCGTCGCGGACGTCGGCCTCGATCTGCTCGTCCAGATCGTTTTGCTGGTCGCGCTGCTGATCTAGCTGCGACTGCGCGACCTGGGCCTCGCCGCGAAACTGGGCTTCCTTGAAGATGGGGATGGTCAAAGTGCCGGTGGCGTCGACGGTGCCATGCGAGTGACCCAGGGTGGTGCCGATGTCCCCGTAGTCCGCATCGGCCTTGAGGGTCGGGAGCCGGTCGTCCGTGGCGGCCTTGCGCTGGTCGGTGTTGGCCTTGGTCAGCTCGGCGGAGGCCTGGCGGTCTTTGCGGTTGGCCAGGGCCTGTTTGATGGCGGCCTGTACGTCCGGCTGGTCGAAGGCGGCGTAAGGCGCGACGTCGGTCACTTGGAACTTTTGCGCCAGGGGAATGCCGGCCATGCCGGCCAGCGCCAGTTTGTCCTTCTCCAGGGTGTTGCGGGCTACGATCAACTGCTGCTGGAGGGTCTGGTTGTCGACCCGGGCGCGCAGCTCATCGAGCCTGGGCGCGGTGCCGGCGGAGTGATTGCTGACCGCCTGGTCGAGCGAGACCTTGGAGGTTTCGACCTGGGCCTGGGTAGCTTCAATCTGCGCCTGGTCTGCGAGGATGCGGAGATAGGCGTTGCCCACGGTAAGGATGACCATCTGGCGGGCGTCTTCGGCGGAAAGCTGCGAGGCCTGGAAGTAGTGCTTGGCGGCCATGTAAGTCTTAAGCGAGTTCAGGCTCAGGACGGTCCAACTGAGATTGGCGCGAATGTCGGTATAGCCGAACGGCCCGATGATCGTCGGAAAACCGGGGATTTTGAGCCCCTGGGCGGCCAGGTCGCTTTGCAGGTAACCTTCCTTCAGGTTGGCATCGATCGAGGGCAACAGGGACTGAAGATACTGGAGACGCTGGCCGCGCTCATTGGCGGACTGGGTGTTCGAAAGCAGGATGCCGAGGTTGTTCTGAAGGCCGCGCTGGACGACGTCGTCGAGGGTAAGCGATAGCGTCTCGCCGTTCGGCGCGACGGTGGTCACGCTGCCCTGGTAGGTGGAATTGGGCAAGGGAGCGGGCGCGGATTGCTGACTGCCGAGATTGAGCTGAGCGGCGGCGGGAATCGCAAGGCTGGCCAAAACAGCAAAGGCCAGATTCATCCGGAACAGGGGTTTCCTCTTCGAGATGCCTGAAGAATGATGCAATTTTGGCATGGTTGCGGGTGTCACTCTCACTCTACTCGTTCGATAGTCTGCTGCTAATGGATGCTACACCGGCCGTGAAGGGTTCCAAAACAAATCAAAGAATGGCGTTACAGCCGACAAAAGGGACGTTGAAACTAAAAACCTGACTATTTCTTTCTTACCGGATTGCGGCTGTGTGAATCAGCTGCGAGGCCAACGAGCAGAGCGCCTGGCGGAAGGTGCTGCGGACCGCGTCCGGAGTCCAATTCTGGGCGCTTGCGCCGCCATGCTCCGCGAGCAGACCGGCGACCTCCGGCGAAGAAAGGCCCGCGACGGCGCGCAGGACAAAGACCGCGCGCAGCGGGACGGAGAGACCTTCCAGCCAGTCGCGCAGGCGGCGCCCCTCAGGACCGCCGATCATCCGTTCGAGTTCGTCCGGTGTGACGCCGGCGGCGGAGAGATCGTCGTCCTCGATGCAGCTCACGGGGCCGGACTCTTCTTCGGCCGGGGCTGCCAGCGCCGAGGCGTCGCGGCCTGCCACAAGGGCTATGGCCTGCGCGCCCAGAGCCAGGCGGGCGTTGTGGCGGGCTTCCATGTGGTCGTGACAGGCGGGCAGGTCTACCGTGGCGACGACCTGCTCGATCAGGCGGATGGACTCTTCGCCTTCTCCGAGGAGCATGGAGCTGATGCGGTAGAGCTCGGCCGCCATCTTCTCGAGCAGCCCATCCCAATCGGAGAGCGCGGCTTCGACGGCCGCCGGGTCATGGGGCCGACCGTCCAGCATCCCCGTCACCTGCTCGAAAAATGCCGCGCCCTGAGGGTGAAGCGGCTCCTCGGGAATGAAGCTGCGATCGAGAGAGATGGGATTTGAGGGCATGGTTTCACTCCTTGAAGGGAGAGCGCCGAAGCGGCAGGTAAGGGAGGAACGGCCGCAGGGCTGCTGGTTCCCTTCCTATATCCTCAAGCCCGGTGCCGAACGGCGTCAAATTGGCGGAGCGTTTTGGCGAAGCGCGCGCTCAGGGATTTATTCATGAGTTAACACGCGGCAGGCGCGGGATGCGGTAAGAGATGAGAAGCGCCCATGGAATGAGAGCTTTTCGGCATTGCCGGGAGATTGCGGAAGCACTAGACTTTGAGGACTCTGAAGTATCGGAGGCGCGGGTTCAGCAAGAGACCGGTGCGGGAGCGGAAAAGGAATCGCATGGCGAAGAACACACAGCGGAAAAAGCAGTTCGCGGGGCGCGACAAGTCGTGGATGAACTTTAACCGGCGGGTGCTGGAAGAGGCGGAGGACAGCTCCAATCCCATTCTGGAACGGGTGAAGTTTCTTGCCATTACGGGCAGCAATCTGGACGAATATGTGGAAATCCGGCTGGCCGGGCTATTGCAACGGACAGAAGACGGGCATACCGAGCCGGGATACGATGGACTGCCGCCACATGAGTCGCTTGAAGCGCTCACCCGCGAGATGCATGATTTTGTGGGAGCGCAGTATCGCTGCTGGAACGAGCACCTGCTGCCCGAACTACGCCAGCATGGTATCCGGCTGCTGCAATGGGACGAGCTGAGCGAAGAACAGCGGAAGCTGGCGCTGGTGTACTTCCAGCGCGAGATCGATCCGCTGCTGACCCCGATCACCATCGATCCGGCGCATCCCTTTCCCAGAGTTCTGAACCGGGCTCTCTGTCTGGCGATCCTGCTGCGGCCCAAGCGGCGCAGCTCCGGACCGGCGGTGCTGGGGGTTTTAACGGTGCCGCGGGCGCTGCCCCGATTTGTGCGGCTGATCGATTCCACCGCGGCGAATGGAAGCTACGACTACATCTTGCTCCAGGATCTGGTCGCGCAAAATCTGAGCGGCATGTACCGCGGGTACGAAGTGCTGGCCAATGCGGCCTTCAGGGTGACGCGCAACTCGAACCTCTATTTCGAGGAGGAAGAAACGCGGTCGCTGCTGGAGTCGATTCGCAGCGAATTGCACAACCGGCGCAAAGGCGACGCCGTGCGGTTGGAAATTGCCTCCGATGCGCATCCGGAGATTGTGGACAAGCTGCGGGTGAACTTTGAGCTGGACGGAGACCAGGTCTACCCGGTCGACGGTCCGGCGAACCTGGCCCGGTTGATGTTCTTTTACAGCGATATTCAGCGGCCCGATCTGAAGTTTCCACCGTTCGTGCCCCGTCAATTGAACTTGAGCAGGAAGGTTTCGGATCTGTTTGAGGATTTGCGGCAGCGGGATATTTTGCTGCACCATCCTTACGACTCCTACGAGCCGGTCGTGAGTTTTATCCAGCAAGGCGCCGTCGATCCGCGAGTGGTGACGATGAAGCAAACGCTCTACCGCACCAGCACGGATTCGCCGATGTTCGAGGCGCTGACCGAGGCTGCGGCTTCCAAGGAAGCTACGGTGGTGGTGGAGTTGATGGCGCGCTTCGACGAGGCTTCGAATATCCGCTGGGCGCGCAGCATGGAAGACGCCGGCGTGCAGGTCTTCTATGGTGTGGTTGGTCTGAAGACTCATTGCAAGCTGGCCATGCTGGTGCGGCGCGACGAAGATGGCGTGACGCGTCGCTATTGCCACCTCGGAACCGGGAACTACAACCCGGTGACGGCGCGGTTCTACACCGATCTCAGCCTGCTGACCAGCGATCCGGCGATTACCGAGCAGGTGCACATGGTCTTCAACTACCTGACGGCACATGCGGAGATCGACGACTACAAGCCGCTGCTGGTGGCTCCGCTGACCATGGCGGAGAATTTTCTCCAGCTTATCCGGCGCGAGACCGAGCACGCGGCAGCAGGAAGGCCGGCGCGGATCGTAGCCAAGATGAATGCGCTGCTGGAGCCTTCGGTGATCGAGGCCATGTACACGGCTTCGCAGGCCGGCGTGGAGATTGACCTGATTATTCGCGGAGTCTGCACGCTGCGGCCGGGGGTGAAGGGGCTGAGCGAAAGGATTCGCGTGCGGTCGATCGTGGGACGTTTTCTGGAGCATAGCCGCATCTTTCACTTTGCCAACGGCGGCAAGGAGGAGATTTTCCTGGGCAGCGCCGACTGGATGCCGCGCAACCTCTTCGAGCGCTGCGAGGTTGTCTTTCCAGTGCGGGACAAAGCTGCCAAGGCGCGGATTCACGACGAAATCTTGCCTGCGTATCTGGCGGACACCGCAAAAGCGCGGTTGATGCAGGAGGATGGCGGCTACATCCGCGCCTACGATAGCAAGAAGCCGAACAGCGGATTCAGCGCGCAGGAGTTTCTGATGCGGCTGGCGGAGGGCAAGGCTGAGCTGGATGCGATTCCCAAGAGCGCGAAGGCCACTGCAACCGACGGCGCGCTGGCCTTAGACAAAGCCGGCGCGGAGAAATCCCGGCCTGAAAAGTCCACAACCGAAAAGCAACCGGCCGGCGTTCCAAGCTAGGTCCGAATCAGCGATGGTTTATTGTGGGCTTGGAAGCGGAACGGCTTGGAGTTGCGGGCTTGGCTTTGACCGGCGCGCCGGTGAGCTTCAGGTACTCCGCTTTGGCTTCTTTGAGGCGCGGCAGGTCGGGGTCGGCGTCTTTCCAGAATTGCAGAACGACTTTGTAGGCAAAGGCGGCCTCTTCCGCTTTGCCTTGCTGGACCAGCGCGCGGGCCAGGCCGAGTTGGGCCAGCGGGTAGTTGTGCGAGAGCGGCTCGACGCCGGGATGGTCGAGGATCTTGTGGAACTCGGCTTCGGCGAGAGCGGGCTGGTTGGCGGCCAGATAAGCGCGGCCGCGCAGCGCTGGCGCAGCGAAACTGCGAAGGTCGAAAGCGACGGCGGGCTTGAGAGCTTCGATGGCGTCTTCGGGTTTCTGCTGACCGAGTGCGATCGCGGCCTTGATCTGTGAAGCAAAATCCTCCTGCCAGAGGACGCTGGCCGGGTGCGCGTCGAGCTCGCTCTTGAGCAGCGCCTGGGCGCGGGAGGCTTCCCCGGCCTGAGCCCAGGCAACGGAGATATCGGCTGCACCGCCGGTCAAGCTTTGGTTCGATTCCGGTTGGCTCGCTCCGCTTGGGTTCGATTCGCTGTCCTCGGACATGCGGGTGAGCAGAGCAATGGTCATTTGGGTGAAACCGAGGTCCGATTCTATGCGAGGCATCGCGCTTAGAGTCCGGTCCACAGCTTCTTTCTGACCTTGCTTGCGATAGGCGTCGACCGCGCTGGCGTAGGTTTCCTCGGCTATCTTGACCCTCCCCAGGGCAAAATCCATGAGCGCCTGCTGCAGCATCATGTAAGGCGCTGCCGGCGTATCTTTGGCCCAGGCGATTTGCGCGTCGATCGATGACCGATCGAGATGCAGGAAGGCCATCTGCAGCAGAATGCCGTGAATCTGCCCGCCGTCGAGATGGCGTTCGATGGCTTGATGGCAGGTGTTGGCGGCTTCGGCAAATTGGCCCAGGCTCAACTGTGTCCGGGCCAGCATGGCATACAGGGCTGCGTCGGCAGGATTGAGCTTCAAGGCGCGCTGGGCCGGTTCGAGGGCCAAGTCCGGCTTGCCGATCTGGTTTTCGCGCTCGGCGAGACGCAGGAGCGGCAGGGGGTCGCGCGGATACTCATCGCTCCAGTCCTTGTAATTGTGAATGCTGGCCAGGATGTCGCCGGTGACTAGGTCGTTATAAGTGGCGACAATCTGCAGGCGATGCGGTTCGTCGACGGAGCCGCGCAGCTCGAAGGCCCGCTTCAATGCGCCAATGGCAGGCTCGCGCTGGCCAACATCGGTGTAGACTGCGGCCAGATCGGCGAAAGCCAGGGCGAATTGCGGGTCGATTTCGACGGCGTGCTGCAGCAGCGTCAGAGATTCTTCAGGCTTGCCTTCCGATCGAAGCAGCCGGGCATCGGAATAGCTCTTCATGGCTTCGAGCGAGGCGGCGCGATCGGCAAAGAGCGGCTTGCTGAATCGGGCAACGGATTGGGAAGGTTCGCCCAACTGCTTGCGGAGATCGACGGCGACCTTGTCCAGTACGGAGACGGCCGCGTCAGGAGAGTCGGCAATGCCACGGCTGGCGGCCAGACTTTGGCCATTGGCGCAGTTGAAGGCCTTGATGGTGACCAGAAACCCGCTTCCGAGACTGCGAATGTCACTGGTGAGATAGACCTGGCTGTCGAGGTGCTGGCAAGCTTCGCGGGCCAACTCTGGAGTGAGGCGCGGCGCAGGAGATTGGCCGGCAGCGGCTTTTATTTGTGGCAACTGGGCGGCGATCTGTTCTCCGGTCGCGATTTTCAATAACGGGGATTGCTGGAGATCGATGGTGAGAGCGGTCTTGAGCGATGGATCGAATTGGGGATTGCCGCTGGTGTTGCCGAAGTCGGCGAGAACCAGGCTGAGAGACTCCGGCACAGGCCGATGCAATGAGCGCCAGTGCAACAGGGCGGCGATTCCGAGGACAGCGGCGATTGCCGTAAGAAGAGTCAAATGCCAGGGACCGGGATGGAGAAAACCGGCAAAGAAACCGCGCCTGGAGCGTAGCTCTTCGAAATCTTCCTCTAAATCGTCATCACCGCTGGCGGCGTCCTCGAACGGAATGTGAAGCGGCTCGCTTGGAGCGGCTTTGGCTTCTTGCCAGACTGGCTCGGGATCAGGCTCGGACTCGGGATCTTGATCTGGATCACCCGGATTCATCGAATTGACCACTTCGGATCGGTCGGCTGTAGCCTTAAGATTGACTGAGTCGCCTGGATCGACGGGCGAATCCGCGGCGTGAACCTCGTCCGCTGCGGCGACGGCGATCCCAGGCAGATGAACGCTTGGTTCTGATTCTGGCTCCGGCACTTCGGTGACCGGTGGCACAAACTGGTAGCCGTGGCCAGGAACAGTAACCAGCAGCTTGTCGCCTGATTTTGCTCCGAGAAGCGCTTTGCGCAGGAGGAAGATTTGCTGATTGAGATCCTCCTCTTCCACGACGAAATCGGGCCAGACAGAATCCATCAACTGCTCTGGGGTGATCACGCGCTGCGGCCTGAGAACCAGGAAGGCGAGCAGATCGAAGGTCTCGGTACGGATCGCGACGGCGCGCCCCGCCCGCTGGAGTGAGCGATGGGCGAGATCAACCTCGAAGTCATGAAATCGATACTTGCCTTGCTTCTTCAGAGACATATCGGAACTGAGATAACCTTGGGCGCTCCGGATTTGCGGCGGGTGCAAGCCTGCACAAAGCCGGAAGTAACTACGGTAACAGGCGTAACGGGTCAACACAACGTATCCTAGCGGGAAGTCCGCGATTTGGATGCGCCCGAGGTCCGGTCCAAGAAGATTAGGAAGTTCCTACATTTAGAATCGAAGTGTACCTCGAAATCCCTCCGACAGAGAGCAGAGAAACCTTGGCGACATTATTGAACGGACAGGGGCTGACCAAGTCCTTTGGGGCTGCTGCGCTCTTTCGCGAAATCGGCTTCGTCGTCGATGAGGGCGACCGCATCGGCTTGATCGGGCCGAATGGCTCGGGCAAATCGACGCTGCTGGGCGTGCTGGCCGGCGAGATCGATCCAGACGAAGGCGAAGTGGCGCGGCGCAAGCTGACCAAGCTAAGCTATGTGCCCCAGGTCTCCGAATTCCCGGCAGGCGTGACCGCACGCGATGTGGTGCAGCAGGCGCTCAAGCAGGCTGGCGTGCATGAGAGCGAGTGGGAGGGACGCACTGCGGAGACGCTCGGCCGGGCCGGGTTTGAGGACTTCGAGACCGAGGCGCGAACCTACTCCGGAGGCTGGAAGAAGCGGCTCTCGATCGCCCAGGCGCTGGCGCAAAAGCCTGACGTACTGCTACTGGATGAGCCGACCAACCATCTGGATCTTGCTGGTATTGAGTGGCTGGAGGAGTTGCTCGCGGCCGCTCCGTTTGCCTGCGTGGTTGTGAGCCACGATCGCTATTTTCTGGAGAATGTGGCGACCGAGATCGTGGAGCTGAACAAGCAGTATCCGTTGGGATTGTTGCGCGTGCATGGCAATTACAGCCAGTTTCTGGAGAAGAAAGAAGAGTTTCTGGAGTCGCAGGCCAAGCGGCAGGAGTCGCTGGAAAATCGTGTGAAGCGCGAGATGGAGTGGCTGCGCCGCGGGCCCAAGGCGCGCACCACCAAGAGCAAGGCGCGCATCGGCAGCGCGACGGAGATGATTGGCGAGCTAAAGGACATGAAGGGCCGCGCTCAGGTTTCAAGCGCGGGCATCGATTTTTCCGCGACCGAGCGCCAGACCAAGCGGCTGGTGGAGTTGAGGGATGTGCATTACGGCATCGGCGAGCGGACTCTGCTTACAAAGCTGACCTTCAATATCACCGCAGGCATGCGCGTAGGGCTTGTCGGTCCGAACGGCAGCGGCAAGACGACGCTGCTGCGGCTGCTGCTGGGGCAGACGGAGCCGGACTCGGGCGAGATCAAGCTGGCTAACATGCTGCGCATTGTGTACTTCGATCAGACACGGGTGCTGAATGAGAAAGTAACTCTGCGCAGGGCTCTGGCTCCGGAGAGCGATTCGGTCGTTTACCAGGATCGCGTGATCCATGTGGCTTCGTGGGCTTCGCGATTTCTCTTTACCGGCGAGCAGTTGAATCAGCCAGTGGAGCGGCTGAGCGGAGGCGAGCGGGCGCGGGTGCTGATCGCGAATCTTATGCTGCAACCGGCCGACTTATTGCTGCTGGATGAACCTACCAACGATTTAGATATACCTACGCTCGAGATACTTGAGGAAAGCTTGCTCGAATATACCGGCGCATTGGTTCTTGTTACTCACGATCGCTATATGCTGGATCGGATTTCGAACGTGGTGCTTGGCCTGGATGGCATGGGGCATGCCGAGCGCTTTGCCGATTATTCGCAGTGGGATCAATGGCAGGCCAGGCAAAAACTGGCCGACGCAAAGGCAGCCGGAGTCACCGCGCGATCCGCGGCAGCCGGACAGCCTGCCAATGCGGAGCAGGATGCGGCTAACTCGGGCAGGAAGAAGCTCTCGTATCTGGATGCGCGCGACTACGCGACCATCGAGAGCCGGATCGCGGCTGGGGAAGAGCTGCTTGCTGAAAAGCAGGCGGTGCTTGAATTGCAGGAAGTCGTTACAGATGCGCCACGATTGCAGGCGGCACTGGCGGAGGTGGAAGCCGCGCAAAATGCCGTCGACGCGCTCTATGCGCGCTGGGCTGAGCTTGAGGCTAAGCAGTATGAGCCGGGATGAAATTCCAGAGGCCGGGACGGCAGCAAAGCATTGGCCTGCTGCCGTCTCTCGCCTCTAGCAAAATACACCCGGATTGATCTCGCGTGGCTTTTGGGTACCGTGCGCCTAATGACCGACGCGAATGTTGGATAGGCTTGAAAAGAGCCCAAAGACCTGTAGCAGCCATAGAACGACCACAATCACCACAATGGTGTTCAGGATGGATTTGATGGTGGACTGCATCGGGATAAGGTTCACCAGCCAAAGCAACACGCCCACGACGACCAATGTGAGAAGCACGTGGATCAGTGGTGTCCCGACGACAACTTGCGCGAAAAATGCTCCGATCAACAGCATTGCTTACTCCTCCAGTATCCTTGCTGCCGGGCCATGCCATCAGCCCGGTCAGTCTGTGTGAATTGAACTGCAAAGTAGGAAACGACTACTTGTTTTCTTCATGCGCGCGGGCAGAATCAAAGCTGACTTCCTTCAGAAAGGAGCCGGCAGGACCTGGGACCGGCACTGCGCCCGATAGAACGTGACGGAACGAAGGCTCGTGGTCGTAGATCGCCCAAGTCGAATCGTTGTCCTGTTCGACGACTGCGCCCTCTAACGTCAGGCCTCCGAAAATGCCCTTGGTCCGCGAATAGCTGAGCATTTCGGTATTCAATTTCCAATCGGTGCCGGCGACTGCCTGGCGCCCAACCGGACCGGCTGCTACCGCGCCTTCGCCGCTGAGTTCGAATTTGCTGGAGAGCAGGTGTTGCAGGCCTCGATCGTTCATCACCAGTATGACCAGGTCAACTTCTTCGACGCCGATCTGCAATCCCCAGCTGCCGCCGCCCACTGAGACAAACGCCGGCGCGCTCCAGCCATCCGCGGTGCGGCAGGTTGCTACGCCACGGCCGTGCTTGCCTCCAAAGACAAATCCGCCCTTGATCAAATGGGGAACAACAATGATGCACTTGGTGGCGTCCATCACGGAGTTGGGGATGCCGTGGTCCGGAGCCTCTTGAATGCTATGCAGAACGTCGGCCGCGGCCTGCAGCCGTTCGACGGAATCTTCACGTCCGGAGGCGGCCCAGACATTGGCAGTGGTGAGAACCAGGGCGCTTGCAACAACCATTGAAACTATCTTCATAAATCCGTCCTTGAGAGCTTTCTTGTGAAGCTAAGAGTAACGCCTCTTCAACGGCCAGCTTAGCGCCAGACGCAAAGCAAGATGATAGGCAATACTCACCTCATGTATAAGTGTGAACGGAGCGTGGAGGATTCGTTGGTCTATAACGCTCAATCGAACGATTTAGACCCCATTTCCATTAAGATCGCTACTTCGATGAGGTTGTTGCATTTGCAGCCGGCGTCTGATCCGGCGATTTGTCCGGTGGAATCGGAGTTCCGGCAGGATAGACGAGTATCTTGACCTCGCCCCAATCCGCCTTCGAAGTTTCGTCGGTCTGCTTGCCCAGTGAGAATGTCTTCAGCTTGGTATCGTCAAAGCCGTAGTGCTGCACGATGTAATCGCGCACGACCATCGCCCTGGCCTGCGCCAGCGTAAGATCGGTCGCGGAGTTGCCGGCCTTTCCGGTAGATACCTCGATCACCGCGACGCCGAAATCGTTTCCGGCGAGAAATTCTCCGGCGGCGTTGAGAGCCTTTTGACCTTTCAGCTTAGCGGAATCCTGCTTATCGAAAAGATCCTTCGCCTGGAAGGTAAAATCCTTGGCGGTTGCGGCTTGCGGAGCGGCTGCGATTTCATCTTTTCCCAGGTCCGCGGAGTCCTCATAGCCCCGGTTCTTGAAGTATCCCTTAAGAAGGAAATTGTGCTTTAAGGCTTCCATATTGTCCTGGAAGTCCTTGATACCGGCGTCGGCCGAGGTAACTGCCGCTCGTGCGCCGCTCGCGGTCTGGTCCAGGTTGTTGTAGAGAGCTTTGTCATTCACTAAAGCGCCCACCGTTCCTGTGCCGCCGTCGACTTTAGCGCTGACCGATTTGAGATGTTCCGATACCTGGTCGATATTGGCCATCGCGGCTTGGCCCTGTGCGAGCAGGCCGTTGGCCTTCTCGAGCAGTTCGGACATCTCAAGCGGCGGAATGCTGGAAATCGTGTCGCCATCCTTGACTTCAGGCTTGTCCGCGGAGCCAAAGGAGACGGCAACGTATTGATTGCCGAGCAATCCCTCGGTCTGGATCGAAGCCTGGGAATCCTGGCGAATGATTCCGTGCGTGGATCGATCCAATTCCATGACGACGGCCATCGGCTCGCCTGGTTTGCGGGGGAGATTGATGGAACGAACTGCCCCACAGTGCAGGCCGCCGATCATGACATCCGCGCCCGCCTGAAGACCTGCCACGTTGGCAAAGGTGGTCTTCAGCTCATACGTCGAGGTAAAGAGGTATTTCTTACCGCCGATGATAAAGATGCCGGTCGCGAGTATGGCAAGTGTTCCGAGAATAAAAGCGCCGAGGCGCGCGTTTCTTGACATACCAGCTCCTAGAAATCCCTATGAAGGAATTGCGATACAAAATGTTCGTCGCTCTTCTGCAAATCGTCGAAGCTGCCTTCGATGAGGACCTTCCCGCGATCCATTAAGGCGATGCGCGTGGCAATGGTTTTGGCACTGACCATGTCGTGAGTTACGACGATCGATGCCAGTTGATGTTCCTTTTGCAGTTTGAGAACCAGCTCATCGATTTCCCCGGAGCTGATCGGGTCGAGGCCGGCGGTGGGCTCATCGAGCAGCAGAACCACAGGATCGAGAGCCAGCGCGCGGGCCAGGCCAACACGCTTTTGCATGCCGCCCGAGATGTCGGATGGCATTTTGTTCAAATGACCTTCGAGGCCTACTTCCTTGAGCAGGTCCACGACCAGATCGCTTCGGTCCGATGGCGACAGATCCTTGCGATGATGCACCAGGGGAAAGGCCACGTTGTCCGCCACGGTGAGCGAGTCGTACAGGGCAGCATGCTGGAAGAGAAAACCCATCTGCTTTCTCGCGGCCGCGATGTCCTGGGGCGAGGCCTCGGTCATGTTGGTGCCGAGAATGAACGCGGCGCCGGTATCCGGCGCCTCAAGGCCCACCAGGATACGCAGCAGCACGCTTTTGCCGGTGCCGCTGCGCCCGAGTACTGCGACGGTCTCTCCTCGTTGGACGAGGAAGGAAACTCCATCCAGAACCCGCTGCGCGCCGAAGGACTTGGTCACGTTTTGAATCGCGATCGCGGATTCGCTGCTTTCCGTCGCGCTTGCCGTTGCGGGTCTGGGATCCTGGGTTGCTTGCATGGTTTCATTCCTAACTCTGGGCTTAGGGGAAGAGCAGCAGGATGACCTTGACGAGAATGACATCCGCGAGGATCACAAACAAAGAGGACAGCACCACGGAGGTCGTCGCCGCGCTGCCGACACCTTCCGCGCCGCCTTTGGTGCGCATGCCCTGAAAACACGCGACCATGCCGATGATTGCGCCGTAAACACAGGTCTTGAAGGTAGGGGGCAGAAAATCCTTGAAGCCGGCCCCCTTGAATCCCGCACTGATAAAGTGGACCAGCGAGATTGGTTCGACCAATGTGGACGCGAGCCAACCCATCAGCACTCCGCAGAAAGAGGCGGCGAGCGTGAGGAGTGGTAGCGCTACAATGCAGGCGAGGATTCGAGTTACTGCCAGCAACTTGCGCGGATCGACAGCCGAGGCTTCGATGGCGTCGATCTGCTCGGTTACCTTCATTGCGGCGAGCTCCGCGCCAATGCCCGCGCCCACTCGGCCACTTACAACCAGCCCGGTGATGATCGGGCTCATTTCGGTGACGACTGCAAAGACGATTGCGGATGGGAGAAGCGCTTTAGCGCCGAATCGCACCAGACTATAGCGAGCTTCCAGAGCCAACACTACGCCGATTGCCGAGCCGGCGAGTGCCACGAGTGGGATGGATCTGGCGCCGATATCGTCGAGTTGCCGCACGAATTCCGCGAACTGAAAGGGCGGCGTGACGGCCGCACGCAGTACCTGCCAGATAAATATCCCAAATTCGCCAAACCATTCCAGCATTGCCAGGATCGGGTTCGACTTCGTCAGGATCGGCTGCGATATAGCTGGAGTGCTGGACATTTACCCTTGCCCCCTCAGGCTTGGCCGGTCAACACTTGATTTTCGGACTAAGTTTATGGGATATCCGGTGGAACAGTACTATCCCCCTAACTAAGAGTAGGGAAGCAGGTAAGCTGCGTCTGGCCAATAACGCTCACTCCGGCAAGCGGAGACGATATCTCAGCAGGTCCGGAGGAACTTACTCCAGTGGGCGTCGTTGCAAGGAAAGTCTCGATGGGAGACGGATCGCTATGGATTTGCCTTGAAGATCCACTCGCCCCACAAGTTGGGGGTAAGTTCCGCTTCGCTGGGGACGTCGGATGTGATGCCGGTAGCCTTGCTGTTCCAATAGATGCGCTGCACCGTTTGCAGGCCGTTGCCGCGGAGGATTCCAATATCGGCCTGAATCTTCTCTCCAGCAACGGGCTTGAGCCCGAGAACTGCGAGCGGGATGGAGAAGATAAAGTTTCCGGCTGCATCGCCGGTCATCGCTTTGAGTTCGACCTGGCTGCTTACATCCTCGACCTTGTCGAGGGTAATGGTTCGCAGCGGGGATGTGAACGGCACGGGATCTTTGGTTCCAGGAACTACGGCTCGAAAAAGAGTCGCCTTCGTTGCTCCATTGACCTGATAGACGAGCAGCCGCACGTCTCCCGCGACGGCGGCTTCACGCTTGGGATTGGCGTGAGGGTCGGCGCCGATCATCAAATCCAGAGCGCCGCCGGTCTTGAATGGTGCAGTGGTCACGGCGCCGGAGTTGTGCAGGAGGTTGGGGTCATGGGTGCGGAAGGCAGCGTAAAGGCGGTCTCCGGCAATGGCAACAATGCCCTGGTTGATATCGGGCCTGTCGGCCCGGTAGTCCTTGGCGCCGCGATTGTCGATCACTGCCCATTGCACCGTCTTCAGACTGTCGAAGACGCTGGCCAGATCGCCTGATGCGCCCCCGGAGCGGAGGCCTACTTCGAGAGTCTGTGGTCCCAACTGACTCTGCCGCGAGACTTCCGTCTGCTTAAGAAACGCCTGAGCCTTGTCCAGATCGGCTTGGGTGACTTCGAGAGCGGATGCCGGCAGAAGATGAATGCTGCTTAGTCCATCGACACGAACCACGCTGGTTCGCCCCCCATCCATCACATACACCTGCCCATCGGAGGTTTGGGTGAGCGAGGGAAAGAAGTTCTCTTCATGCGCGGAGACATCGTTGAGGAGCATGTTGCGCTCGGGATGTGGCATGCTCCATGGTTTCCCAGTGCGAGCGTCCTGAAACAACTGCGTAACGTACAGGCCATCCGCGGTAAACAGGTACATGGCGCCGAAATTGCCGTTGATGCCCCATAGCGGACCCGCGTCTTCACCCTCGGGATGGATGAAGTCGCCGAGAAGACGCGTGGTTCCGATGAGTTCGCCGGGATGGCTAGCGACCGGCGCGCTTTGGCCCGGATGCAGGCCGGGCCAAAGGCTGGGATAACTCCAGCGATGACCATGGCTATCGACTCCGCCCACGCCGTCCCGGTCAAAGGGCAAAGGAGCCGTGGTGAGCACCGTGGCCGATGGCGAATAAAGAGCCTGGCCGCCGCCATCGGAGTGTTGCTGCTGGGCGGCGTCGACGATCGCCTCACCGTGTTGAATGTCGTAGACCGGAACCCCTGCCGGTGTGAATTTTGCCGGCGCGTAGCGCATGACCTTGCCATCGACAAAGGAATCGATCATGGCCAGATCGGGCATGAGCGTGATGGAACCGGTGACGGCCTTGAGAAAGGTAACTTCTTCCGGGTCCACTTTACCGTTGTTATTGGTGTCGGACCAGGTGAACAGGAGCGAATCCTTCGGAAACGGGCTGGATGGATTGGTATTCGGCGGCCAATACGGCTGAAAAGCAGCGGACTTTAACAAATCCCAACTGTTGGCCTTGCCCAAGGCAGCGACCGGATGAAGAATGCCGCCAGTGTCGAGATACAGCATCGCGACGCCGATACCGAAGGTTGGATGGCCTAAATACGCGTCGTCGAAGTAGCGATGACCGTGGCTCAAAAGAACCGAGCTGGGCTCTCCATATTTCGGCGGCTGAATATCGTCTTTGCCCGGCCGGTAGAGTACGGCCGCGATGGTGTCGGTTCCAGCCTTCCAATCCAGATGAAACTCCATCCCGTGGTAGTAGAACTTGGTCTTGTCGGTGGGGTCCAGCGAACCGCCGCCGCCATATTCCGCGGAGCCCTCAAACGACTTCACCAGCTTGCCATCGAGGGTCCAGACGCTGACGCGCTTGGGCTGGAAGTCTTCTTCCGCGACCCAGAGATGGTTGTTGCTGTCGATGGTCATGCCCCTGGGATTGTTCATGTGCAGGGGATCGTAGGGGCCTGCCTTGGGGACACCCGGATGACCGATGGCCCGCAAAAATTTGCCCTCAGGTGAAAAGACTTTGACCTGGTGAGAATTACCTTGATCGCTGATGTAGATGTTTTCGGCCGAGTCTTGAGTCAGGCTCGATGGATCGTCCAGGCCGGCTGCGATGAGCACTTGCGGCGCGGCGAGTTGCTCGGGATGCAGTTGAGAAACATCGGAAGGCATATGGAAGCGGACCAGGCGCTTGCCGGAAATCACCAGCAGGTTACCCTGCGGATCGAAGGCGATCCCGCGCGGACTGTCAACCGCCGCCTGCCCCAGAATCTGGCCCGTAGTGGCGTTGGCGAAGAGCAACCTGTTCATCAGGGTAAGACTTACCACCGCCACGTTTTCGTGGACCGCAAGCCCCCCCATCTGCTGTTTCCACAGAGCCTTGGCGGCCTCAGGATCGGCCGGCTTCTGGCCAGTATCGTAGGAGTAGTTCAGGATGGATTTGTCGCCATGAACGGTAAGTCCGGTAAGGCGCAGAATGGCCTGGCCCAGAACATCGCCTTTTCCCTTGGGATCGCCCCAGGTCGCGGCGGCGTAGACATAAATCGACGGGTTAGCCCGGCGCCCCGTGTCGCGGGCGAGAAACTGCGCCGCAGTCCACGCGCCGCCAATCCATGTGCGGCCTCCCTGTTTGACTCCATCGAGGTCCACCCACGCCAGTCCCGCGCCCCCTTCCGCGACCCAGCAGCCCAGATAGACAAGCGGCTTGCCTCCCCGAGCCTTGTCCGGCGGAACGAAGAGCGCGCTGGTGGCTGGCACATGGCTGGTGAGCCAGGTGCCGGTAGTGTCAGCCGTTTCCCACGCGGGATGACCGGGGTTGTAAATGGAGAATTCGTAATGTAGATCGATAGCCTGGTGAACGAGGCCACGCACCTGATAGTGGCCGGGCGCGACGAAGTGAGTTGGAATGCGATCGATGCCGTGCTGCGCAGCCAAGGGATCGCGCTCGATATCGTCCGCGCCATCCCACCAGACAGTATTGGGACCTGCTGGAAACGGCGTATCGGAGACGAGATTGCGCACGCGATTGCCCTGCGCATCGTCGATCACCAGGGATACATTTCCAGGTGAGGCAAGCGTGAAATGAACTGGGATAGGTGGGTTGGGAGCGGCTGCGGCGATGGATAGAAGCGCCGAGGGCAAGTCTCTGGCATCGAGCGGAGAAATGGCCATCAGTTCGCCCAGCCAGACCCGGTTGCCGTCATGCGTCCTTCCCTTCAGATTTGCGTGACGGGACTCATTCGTGACCTGGGTGAGACGCAAACGGACGGCGCGTGTCTGCACTGTTTTGCCGAAGTCTAGCCAGTCGGCATCCACCAGAAGCGGGTACAGATTTTGCAGGGAGTAAGGCTGCCCCACGGGACGCCAGTCCGCCTCGGGAGCGTCTTTGAGGGAGACGTTCTCCGGTCCAGCGAAGACCTGCGCGTCCGCGGCGTTGAAGCCTGCCCAAAGCGCTGCGAGTCCGCGCAGAGTGACAGGCTGCGACCAGGAGAGCACGATCCACTCGGGATTGGCCGCGGTCACCGGACGCGTGAAGTCCGGCCCATTGTCCCAGGTGTTCCAGCCGTTGTTTTTTTCGTCATTGAGCAGAGACGCCGCAACAGCATTGGAACTGGTCAGGACGGCCGCTTGCGGGGCGAGATTGGCGAAGCGGCCGGAGAGCAGATAGACAGCGCCCAGCATTCCTGTGTACCGGGAATCCGTAACCACCGCAGTATGGCTGAAGCGCAAGGCTCGCGTAACCGTCCCCGGAGGCAGAATCCAAAGAGCATAGCTGTCGTCCGCGACCGGAGCCGTCGAAACCTGGTGCGTGAGGATGCGCTGGGCGGGAAGCCATTGACTGTCGTCGGCCTGGTTGCCGGGATAGGGCGCTCCAGGGCGCAGCACGCTGAGCTGCCCACTGCCCCGCACCAGCACCGAGCCGGTAGCGATAGGCGTGCGGAAGCCGACGCGGATGTGGCGAGGGCCGGTCTGGGCGCAGGCTCCGTAGGGCATGGACACGCCCACCAAGATCGCCATGGTTTGCGTCCAGACTCTTTGGCGGATGGCATTGGGATCGGGCAGAGGATGTTCGCTCCCGCCACACCATTCCGCGAAAGAGGCGTTATCGAGCGCAGCGTCGGTTAACGGCGTCGCAAAGGGGCCGGAATGAGGCTGAGAAAGAGACTCAAAATGATCGGCGGCAAAGGACGAGCCGCTGCTGAAAGTAACCGCCAGCAGTAGACCGAAGAGGGCCATGGGGAGGGTTCGTGGTCTCATCGTTTCCTCTGGATCGATTGGATGCCATTTCAGCCATCCCAGCAGGTAACACGGCCGGTTGCGACTGTCTCTGCCCGAGCCGTACAATTTGTGGCACGGTAGGATTGTGCTGATTCCGCTCATTCAAGCCTAAAAATCAAGGATATCCGGCGGAGTTGGGTTGCAGAATCCTGGGCTAAACCACTGCAATTCAAAGGCGCGGCGGACGCAGCCGACGTTAGACCGATTGGATATTCCAAGCAAACACGCCTAAATTCAAGGTTAGTTCAATACCGGGCGCAATGGAGAGAAATATGACCAAGTCACGTTATCCTGGCATTCGCGTTACAGCCAACGGCAATCAACTCATTGCGTACCATACGGAAACCCGCATCGCCGATGCCGGCGTCTTCTATCCGATTACGCCTTCGACCGAGGGCGGCGAGCTCTTTCAGCAGGCCTATGCCGAGGGCAATCTGAATGTCTTTGGCCATAACACCATCGCCATCGAGACCGAAGGCGAACACGCAGCCCAGGGCGGCGCGATTGCTCACTCCGTCTGCGGCAAGCGCGTGGTCAACTTCACCTCCGGCCAGGGAATTGTCTACGGCGTGGAACAGTATTACCACGCGCCGGGTAAGTGCTCGACGATGGTGCTCGAAGTCGGCGCCCGCGCGTTGACCAAGCACGCGCTGAACGTCCATTGCGGCCATGACGATATCTACGGCGCGCTCGATACCGGTTGGATCATGGTCATGGGCAAGGACTCGCAGCAAACCGCCGACCAGGCTCTGATCCTGCGCCGCGTGACCGAGCTGAGTTTGACGCCAGGCATGAATATCATGGACGGCTTCCTGACCTCGCACCTGGAGCGCACCTTCTACAAGCACGAATCGGATCTGATCCGCGAGTACCTGGGCGCGCCCGAAGACATTATCGATACACCCACCGAAGCGCAGCGCACGCTCTTCGGGCCCAAGCGCCGCCGGGTTCCGGCGATGATCGATCTCGCCAACCCTCTGCTGCTCGGCCCGGTTCAAAATCAGGAACACTACATGCAGGGCATCGTGGCCCGGCGCAATAACTTCATTGAGCCGATTCTCGAAATGCTCGAAGCTGCTTACAAAGATTTCGGCGATCTGACCGGCCGCTACTACGGGCTGCTCTCTGAATACAAGTGCGACGACGCCGAGACAGTCTTTGTCTCGCTGGGCTCGGCCGCGGAAAACATCGAAGCCGCCGTCGACTACATGCGCGAGACACGCGGAGCTTCAGTCGGCTCGATCCATGTCAACGTGATTCGGCCCTTTCCCGAGGCGGCCATTGTCAAGGCGCTCAAGGGCAAGAAGAACGTCATCATCCTGGAGCGCACCGACGAAGGCATGTCCGGCGACAATCCACTGGGCCGCGATATCCGCACCGCGCTCAACAAGGCCCTGCAAGGATCGGACCTCTACTCCAGCCACGGCGGAACGGAAAGCCTTCCGGCGCTGGACCGTGCCGAGATGCCGCAGATCATCTCTGGCACCTACGGCCTCGGTTCGCGCGACTTCCGTCCCGAGCACATCATCGCGGCCTTTGAATACGCGACTGCAGGTCGCGCCCGCAAAGATGGCAAGACCCTCGCCGATGGCGCATCGTTCATCGTGCTGGGCATCGATCATCCCTATGAAGTGAACTCCACCGAGCGCCCGTCGCTGCTGCCCGAGGGCGCGGTTGCGGTGCGCTTCCACTCCATCGGCGGTTGGGGCGCGATTACCACCGGCAAGAACCTCGGCGCCATCCTCGGCGACTTGAACGACACGCTCTTCGAACGCGATGGCCTGGTCGATGAGCTTGGCAATCCCAAGGAGATCATTCACGTCAGCGCCAACCCCAAGTACGGCTCCGAGAAGAAAGGCGCGCCGACTTCGTACTTCATGGTTGCGGCCAAAGATCGCATTCGCGTCAACTGTGATCTGCGCCATGTGAACGTCGTTCTCTGCTGCGATCCCAAGGCATTCACCCACACCAATCCGCTGGACGGCATGGCCGAAGGCGGCAGTCTCGTTTGGGAATCCGAAGAGACCGGCGAACAAGCGTGGGAACGGTTGCCGCAGTGGGCGCGCAAGCAGATCGTCGACAACAAGATTCGCGTCTTCACGCTGCCGGGCTTCAAGATCGCGCGCAATGCGACCGATCGCGGCGATCTACAACTGCGCATGCAAGGCAATGCCTTCCTCGGCGCATTCTTTGCCGTTTCGCCTTTGCTGGATGAGTTCAAGATCTCCCAGGAAAAGTATCGCGAGGTCGTCTTCAAGCAGTATGTAAAGAAGTTCGGCAAGCTGGGCGACGCTGTCGTGCAGTCGAACATGGAAGTGATGACCAAGGGCTTCGAACAGGTCGTCGAGATCAACATCGGCGAGCTGACTGCCCCCGATCGCTCGAGCCTGCGCGGAGCGGCGCTGCTGCCCATCCTCGAAGAAGTCCCTGCCGGCGCCGGCGAAAGCTGCGGCACGGGTTGCCGTTCGCATGCGCTGCCCGCGGGCCAAGCCGCGCGCGCGCCCATCAATCTGCTCCAGACCTTCGATCAGGAGTTCCGCTCCAATTACGGCTACGATCAGCCGGCGACTCCACTGGCCGCGCTGGGTATGATTGCCGCGGCCACTGGCGATACGGCTTCGAAGTACGTAGCCCGGCGCGAGACGCCGCTCTACATCCCTGAGAACTGCACGCAGTGCATGGAGTGCATCGCGGCTTGCCCCGATACCGCGCTGCCCAACACGTCGCAGGATCTGGAAACCGTGCTGCGCACAGCGGTGATGCGTTATGTGACCGACTTCGGCGACCGCGCCTCGATGCTTTCGCGGCTGCCGGAGATTGAATCGCGTGCACGCGTCATGATGAACGAAGTCGTGACCAAGAAGCTCTCCACGCCGTTGCCGGAGATTCTGAAGACCATCACCGAGCAGATCGATGGCGTCTCCGAACAGGCCAAGACTCAGTTCACCAACATCATCGCCAAGGTGCCGCTGGCCTATACCAAGGTCAACGCCATCTTCTCTTCGCCCGAACGCAAGAAACCCGGTTCGGGTGGCGTCTTCTCCATCTTCGTCTCGGATCTCTGCAAGGGTTGTGCGGCTTGCGTAACGGCTTGCGGAGATCACGATGCGCTGCGCATGGTTGCTGAGACCGAAGAGGTCAACGCCGAACATGAGACCGGCACGGCCTTCCTCGATCTGCTGCCGGATACTTCGCAGAAATACCTCGGCTTGTTCAATGCCGCGAATCCGGCCGAGTCGAAGACGGCCACGCTGCGCAACCTGCTGATGGTTCGCTCCAACTACGATGCGCTCGTCTCTGGCGACGGGGCATGCGCGGGCTGCGGCGAAAAATCCGTACTGCGCGCAATCGCCGCCGTGACCGAAGCTTACATGCGCCCTGTCTTTCACGCCAAGAGCGATCGCTTCATGGCCAAGGCTGGCGAACTCGAAAAGGTTGGAGCATCGCGGCTGGCTGCATTGGCCGAACGTGACCCGGAAGAGTACGCGCTGCTCAAGCAGCTCATGGCGCACTTGATCTTGGGCCTGGGCGGCGAAAACACCGAAGACACCAAGTCGCGCATCGCTGCACATGAAGCGGCCAACGGCCCCATCACCGATCTGCAGATCGTTGATGCGCTGGCGGCGATCCTGCTCACCGAAGCCTTCAACCACAAGAGCCTACAGCCGGTCGATGGCCGACTGGCCAACGGCATGTCCGTCATGGCGATGGCCGCGCACACCGGTTGCAATACGGTATACGGCTCGACCGCGCCCAACAATCCGCATCCCTATCCGTGGATGAACTCGCTTTTCCAGGATGGCGTGACCGTGGGCTGGCTGATGGGCGAGAGCTTCATCGTGGATCATGCCCGCCGTTCCGTAATTCCCGAGCGGTTGACCGATGCCATCCTGACCCGCGATGAGAAGGTGATTACGCCGCGTGAGTACTACGAATTCACGCACTTTACCGACGCCACGATGACCGACCAGGAGATTGTCGAGTTGCCCAAGGTCTGGGTAGTCGGCGGCGACGGCGGCATCGGCGACATCGGGTATCAGAACACCTCCAAGGTGATCCTGCAGAACCGTCCCAACGTGAAAGTGTTGATGCTCGATACGCAGGTCTACTCCAACACGGGCGGACAGAATTCCGATTCGACGCCGATGCTGGGCGGCAACGACATGAATGTCTTCGGAGCCGCGACGCAGGGCAAGAACAACGAGAAAAAGACCGTCGCCGAAACCTTCCTCGCTGGGCATGGCTCGCCCTTCGTAGCGCAAATCTCGATGGCCAACGCGCCCAAGATGTACCGCGCGATTCTCGACGGCCTGGAGTATCGCGGCACATCCTTTATTCAGTCCTTCACCACATGCCAACCGGAGCATGGCGTAGCCGACGATATGGCGCTCACCCAGGCCCAGCGCGTGCGCGATTCGCGCGGCGCGCCGGAGTTCATCTCCAACCCGCGCATGGGCGAGACCTATCAGGAGACTCTCGACGTGAAGGGCAATCCGGCTCCCGACATGGACTGGTACTCCACCAAGGACAAGGTGACCGGCGAAGTCAGCCGCTACACCGTGGCTCACTGGTGCGCGAGCGAGGCGCGTTTCCGCAATCACCTCAAAAAGGTGAAGAAAGAAGCGACTGCCAAGCTGATCTCGCTGGACAACATGCTGGTGCGCATCACGCAGCAGGATGCGGTCTATCGCCGCTACCTGCAGCCTGAGCATCGCTCCTTCATTCCCGACTTTGGCGTGTACATCCAGCTCGCACCATCCAAGGCGGGCGGCGAGCCAACCTACATGACAATCTCCCGGCAACTGGTTCTCTTCTGCGTGGAACGGCGCAAGGCGTGGCGCATGTTGCAGTCCAAGGCCGGCATCGCGAACAAAGAGTATCAGGCGCAGAAGGCGATTCTTGCCGACGTGGACGCAGGCAAGCTTCCCGTCAGCGAGCTGCTCTCCCGCGGCGATGAGCTGCTTCAGGAGCGGCTGGGAAACCTGGTTCCTGCCAAGGCCTGATCCAACCGTAGCCACCACCTGAGGCTGCCATCGTGACTCGAAAGAGTCGGGATGGCAGCCTTCTTCTCTTTGCAGAGACCTCCTTGTGGCTGTAGTTGTAAACTGGAGCCATGGGAAGCAAAGACGCACCAAAGCGCGAAACCAAGAAGAAGCCACAGCCCAAACCGAAGCCTGCGCCGGGACGCCCGCGCGAAGGCGGCAACTAGGCGCCTTTTAGAGCCTTGCCGTGGTAAATCCGTGCCCACCGTGCTGCCTCGTCGTAGCGCGAGGGTTTTGTATTCGCTGAGGAAGCCTTATTTATGACCAG